>Ga0315320_10005083_pt1 | contig 10797 bp, 2 predicted proteins | sample M140m21515metaG_FD_203458 | JGI IMG/M metagenome (GOLD analysis project Ga0315320, IMG submission 203458) | Ammonia-oxidizing marine archaeal communities from Monterey Bay, California, United States - M1 40m 21515 | ecosystem: Environmental > Aquatic > Marine > Coastal | place: USA: California...
CTTTGTTTTTCGCGCCTTTCCTTGCAAACCTACCTCTTTCTAATAATTCATCTTTAATTAACTTAAACGATTCGCTGTTTCCACCTTCGGGCATCTTCGTAGATTCTATTTGCTTTTCTATAATACGTATTCTTGCGCTGTTCTTCATTCTCTCTATTTGCGCACTCAAGCTATAACCTTTTAACTGCATAGCTAAGGTAGCGTCGGATATATACCCCAACGTGTTAGTACGTCTTTGTAAAGATTGCGCAAACGAGGTCTCAGGTAACGAATCAATAAATAGACGCATAACTTGATCGCTTACATCAGGCTTTACGCCATTAACTTTTAGCACGTCCAGTACATTTGCAACAAACGAACCTGACGGCGCATTATCAAACCGCTTTCGGTTTGGCTCACCTTCAAAAGAAGATATATTACCAACCACGTCAGGATCGTTCTCTAAATCTAATATAGCTTGGTCGCGGTCAGACTTATGCTCGTACATCAAAAACACGGGTTCCGTACTTGTTACGTTACCTGACGCATCTCTAATCTTTGCATCAAACGAAATCTTAAAGTCGCCCTGACGTACAAGAGGGAAATATACTTCTAGATCGCCTGCCGCGAGCATACGTGTAAACACTTCTTTCTTTAACTTTACACTAGCGTCACTATCTTTACCCACTAGGTCATCTATCTGCCCATTAATAGTTTTTAGTAGTTCCGCATACATTTTCTTATACTGGGCACGTTGCTGATTAAACACGTCCTGCCCACCGTTATCTTTTAGCTTGTTCCACTCTTTTTGGTTCTGCTTCCACACCTCAAATTTTGTTCTGCTAGGGTCTATGGATGGCACGTTTTCGTACTTATCTTTAGCCTGACTTAGCGTTAGCGTAGGGTCTACTTGATATATAGTAGCGCCATACTCAGGGTTGTATATAACTCTATTTAACGTTGAGTATGCTTTACTCCCCGCTTTCTTTGTCCAAGCCGTAGCGTCATTTATTACCTCTTCTACTTTAGCGTCAGCCATTTGTATGTCACCAATCTGACTTTCTATTGCCGTGTGTAGATCAAGTCCTACCTGTCCAAACCCTTGTCCTCTAGCTGTGTCTCCTAGAATCTGCGAGTTAGAGAGCTTTAGTTTTACTAATGTAACTACCTCGCCTATGCTCCTATCGTTAAAGAAGTCATACGTAGCTTTTGCCCACGCATTCTTAGAGAACTTAGAGGATATGTCGCGTTGTGTCTTGTCTATATCCGCAAGTACTTTCTTCACGCCTTCTTTATCAGAGTTCATGTGCGTAGCACCTGTCCCCTGCGACTCTATAGTAGGAGATAACATAGATATGATAGCGGCATCCGCCTCATCCAGTGCCGAACCAAGTGGCTTAGTGTCCATACCGATAAGACGGCGCATTAAATTAGTAACCGTACGATAAAATCGCTGTAAAGCACTAATGGGTTCGCCCTTGACATTCATTCTAGCTAACATCTTTTGAAATTTAGGGTTACTAAATGCTTCTGCTACAAACTCATTCAAGCTCTCAGTACCGTACGCTGTACCCATATACGGCTTAACAGATTCATACAAAGAATTAAGTTGGTTACGTACGTCAGAAGACTTGTTATTAAGGTAGTCGGCTGTTACAGCGTGCGTACCCTCATGCAGTAGCGCGTGCACTGTTAAAGGTGTGTTGGTGTCAAAGAGTATAGTGTTAGTGTCAGGATCAAAACTACTAATCACTACCCTACCAGTAGTACTTTTTAAATCACTTTGCATCTCTATGTTGGTATTACCAATATTCTCGGCCAACGCCCTAGCCGCCTGCTTAACACGTTTATTTGTGGAAGACTTAGATAAGGATTGTAATGCGCCCTTTAAGTCCCCTTTCTTTAGTAACGCCTTAACATTTTTAGGTAAGTCACTATTCAACGCTAATGCTACCTTGGGGTCTAACTCCAAGTTTAGTACGTTTATTTTAAGTCCCGCTGCCACAGCTATTTCAGTATCAGCTTTTATCTTCGCCCTTACTTGTTCAGGAGACATATCTTCAGTAAGAGGTGGTTTGGTCTTAGCCTTACCCTGTACTTTCTCTACCGCCTCTTTAACTATATCTTCTTTCTTAGCGGCTTTATCTGCACGTGCAGTAGGGCTAGGTTCGGATTTCTTTTTAGGCTTCTTACGGTCTGGAGTTACCTGTACCTTACCCTTACTAGCTTCTTCTACCTTCTTATTTCTTGATCTTTCTTGACGCGCCTTTCTATCTTCTACTAGTTGAGCTTCTGCCGCTTTAGTACCGCGCTCATCAATAGTCTTTTCTGACTTAGTCATACGTGTTTTGGCAGACTCTAATCTACTATCTAGCTGGGCGTTAGTTTCTGCACTAAGATTGTCTTTAGCCCATGTAAGCACTGCTTGAGCATTGGCTCCGCCTGTACCCGCTAAATTTTCAGCTAATGGGTCTTCACCTATAGGTAGCGTACCGCTAGGCTCCTTTTCTTTTGCCTCGTTTGGTTTCTTGTATGCTTTATTTTCAGGGTCACTAACTTCACTAACAGCGTTGATAAGTGCATCAGCGGGAGTGTCGAACTGATTTAGGTATTTCCCCACTGCTTTAGCTTGTGTACGTCCTGCAATTGCTTCATCTGTAAAATCAACGTCGGTACGCCTCTGCCCAAATTCTGTTTTAGCTAGTGTATCTAGCCTCTGCATGTCTTGATCTAATGCTTTATGTGGAGTTATAAATCTATTGCTACCCTTAAACCTAAACTTGTTAGTGCTAGGATTTATTGTGCGGGCAGCGGGAGCTGCTTCTTTAGAACTGGTATCAATAGGCTTTGAAACTTCTTTAGTTTCGGCAGTACTAGAGGGAGTGAACCCAACCGCTTCCAACTTCTTTTGCATGTCTGTCTTTGGCTTAGGCGTACCTTTTACCGTAGGTATTTTTTTACCTGTTAACTTCTTTACAAGTGTAGAGGCGTCTTTAGATATACTTTCTACTTGTGGTGTATCTACATTATCCTTAACTTTTATAGGGATATTATTAGCCGCTAATACGGCAGTCGCCTTTGCGCTCGGAGGTTTAGGTTTAATTATCTGTGTGGCTTCTTCTACAGAAATATTTTTTAATTTAGCCAGTTCTATAGCGGTAGTCTCTTGCCTAGTTAATGCATCTCGCTCAGTTTCTTCTCTTGTTCTAGTAGTTTCAGGGCTGTCGATAGAGCTTTCCAATCCTGTAACGTCAGTTGATGCAACACCTCTGGTACCTTTAGCGGGCTTTCTCCCTCCCACGACTGCGCCACTACCTTCAGCGCCGCCTCTACTTCTTTTTGTGTCAGTTGCTGTAGTAGTTCCACTTTCGTCTCCAGTTTGTGCTGCGGTGCGCCTTGCGGGTATTTGAGATTCCATACCAGACGTATCAGTGTTCTGGTCAACACCTTTAGTTAATCGTGATCCCGGCTCTGCCTTAGCGGTTTCAGCGGCTTCTAACTCGTTAATCTCTTCAGTCTCAGCCTGACTTACCATATCTTCCGTGGGTTCCGCATCAGACGCTGCCTCAGTGCCCCCCAACTCAGCATCATCTATATCTCTTTCTTCTAGGCCACCGCGCTTTCTTCTACCTAGGAACAAATCAAGGATAGCGCCTGCTGCCGCGCCATAACCAAAGGATTCTGCTGTACCCCCAAAGGTTTCGGCGAGGGCATTGTATTCTTGTTCGGTTAAGTTCTGCGCGATCTCAGCGGATGCTTCTTGCGCACCTTCTAAGCCACCAGAAATAGCTGCGTTTTTAATGCGCCCGCTAATACCTTGCGCGGCTTCTGGGCTTAGTTTATCTAAAAACTTACTCAGGACTGGTACGTCTATTGACTTAAATACACGCCCCATAGGTAGAGCTTCTAAAGCGCCTGAAGCGTTTACAAGAATAGAGTTTATTGCCGTGTTTCTTTCTTTTTCAGTAGCGCCTGCGGCACGTGCCCGTTCACTAGCGGTTCCTCGTGAAGCGGCTACACCTGTCAAAGCAGCTATCCCTGTACCTACAGCAGCGGGAGCACCAGCGTAAGCAGCAGCGACGGGTACCGCCGCCATAGCAGCAACAGAGCCAAGAGCACTAGATATTCCGTAGGTTAAAGAGTCTTTATCTCCACCTTCAGGACGAAAAGAGTCGGCTACGCGTTGTATTTTCTCGCGGGATTTAAGTTCCTCTTCCTCTTCATAAAAACCAGCAGCACCAAGAGAGGCTACTTCTGCCATGCCCACGGCACCTGAACCAAACCCAGTAGCTACGTTTTCAAAAAACCCTGCGTCACTGCCTTCTCGCACTGCGGGGCGTTGGTCTCTATATTGCTGCTCTATTTCTTTTTCTCTAGCTGCAATAGCCTCGTTAAGTACGGTAAGAGAATCTATATCCCCGGCGGCTTGAGCTTTTGCCGCTGCTCTTTCCAAGTCTACTAACGCATACATATAACAAATTCCTGTAATTAAATACTACCGATGTGTTTAAACTAACTGCTGGATTTAATTATATTTATTCATTGCATCTTCAAGGGGGTCAGTAGTAGTAGTAGTAGTAGTAGTACTTTCACCTGTATTTTTTATCGCTTCCGCTCTTAATTCTTGTATTAAGTCATGCATACCTGCCATATCTAGTATAGCCATATACTTAATTTGTCTGTCTTGAACCATTTGCATTTCCTTCTTACTTGCTGTACCGGCTAATACATTAAGTTCAGCCTGCTTCAGCTCCGGCGCTATAACTTCATACATAGCATCTAGGGCCGCAATTTGGCCCGCTTGAACTTGTTTAAGTAACGCCGCATATTGAGTAACATTAGCGTTTTCTTGTATTAGACGGTTTAAATCTTCTTTAGCTTTAGTAGCTAATGCGGTTAACCTTGACTGTATACCAAACTTATTAGCTTCAAATTCTATTCTTGCTTGGTTATTAATCTGTTTTACGTTTTCGGCTGACACACCCACCAATCCTTGTAGGGCCGCTAGTCGATCTGCGGACTCTCTTTCAAAGATCCTACCTGCTGTAACGTCAATTGCTTTGATACGGTCATCATCAGACTTATCTTTGTCTCTAGTAAGTTTGATTGTCTCGTTTATAGCATCGCGTTGTCTTTTAGCTACATTATCATCAAACTTACGTCTACTTATGCTAGCTCCACGACTAGTCCCACCCTCAATAAGACCTGCTATGCCCGCATCAACACGCGCTTTTCTTAGAGCTTCAGGATCTAGTTGCGCCTTATCTATTTTTCTTTTTTCTTCTATTAGAGCTTCTTCGGCTTTACGTTTAGCGTCGCGGTTAAAACGTACGTCTCCTCGTTTCTCCTGCTCGGTATAAGATTCTTTAGGGTTTAAATCACGCATGTTTTCCATTATACCCATAGTTTTTGGGCCTAATGCATCTGTTGCCTGTGTTTTACTAGTGTTAACAGGAAAATCCTTCCCTCGTAATGATGCGGAAGTTAGTTGATCTTCTGATACATTCGCGGTACCTAACGCTTCCTTTAGTGGGTCAGCGGTAGCGTTAATAGGAAGTTTGTCTTTACTTAATCCCTTAGCAGTAGAAGGATCTCCAAAACCACCAACAGGTACATTTGCAATACCCGTACTAGGTTTGTCTTTACTTAATCCCTTAGCAGTAGAAGGATCTCCAAAACCACCAACAGGTACATTTGCAATACCCGTACTAGGTTTGTCTTTACTTAATCCCTTAGCAGTAGCGGCAGCTATACTTGCGTCAGCTATTGGCGCATCCTTAGAAGCAGTTAAACTTGCGGCTTTATCTATTTCAGCCATCTCTGCGGAGCTTATATAACCTTGATCTTGTGTTAGAAATGCAATTACTTCTGGGTTATTTTTACTAGCATTAACTATATCTGCCATTTCTTGTTGAGATAACTTACCACCCCTACTTTCTATAAATGCTTTTACTTTATCTATTTGTCCACCTTTGTTATACCCAACAATACCACCATTAGCCATTTGCATGGGAGGGCGGGGTGCGGCAGGTAGTCCTTGAGGAGCGCCTTGAGGAGCGCCTTTAGCCATCTGCATGGGAGGGCGTTGCTGTGCTTGTTGTGGAGGTTTTGACGGAGACATTTGTTGTTTTCTTTTTTTATTTCTCTCGTTTAGAATGCCCGCGGTTTGTTTTACCAAATCATCTTGCGTACGCGCCATAGCATTCTGTTCTAACTGCTCTACTACAGTTGCAGAGTTTTGCTCCATAGATAATTTAAGTTGGTTTTCAGCCGCAGCGGTTTCAGAAGCTACTTTTTGCATAGCTAACGCCTTTAGAAGATCAGGAGTAATTCCTTTATTAATACTGTCTTTGTGTTTTTGTTGTTCTTTCCCCATAGCTGAAGGATTCCCTTGAAAAACATTGGCTTGCTTGTCTATTTGGCCTTTTAAAGTACCTAAACCCTGCTCTAACATTTGTATCTCCTAAAACTTTTATTAACCACCTAAGAATTTTTTGTATATATCTTCTATAGATTTCGCTGTACCAGCTAGTTGTGCGGCCTCACTAGGGGCGTTATAAGAAACTGACTGCGCTTCTAGTGGTAGCCCTTGTAATAATGACTGCATATACTGGACTTGCTTGTATGGATAGTCTCGTTCTTCTCTAAACTGAGCGTAATCTGCCGCCATACCTTCAGACTCAATACCGCGTTGAGTAGCGCCTGCGGCTTCTTGCCTACCAAGTACGTCAAAACCATAACGGTTAGCTGCATCTTGCGCCTGCATACCACGACTTTGCTCGGTATTAAACTGTTCACGCGCTCTATCATACGCAGAAGCATAACCCTGTCCTGTAATATTAGCTAAGTTAGCTTGTAGGTTACGTTGGTTTTCCATGTCCATTAGGGCTTGTCTAGAACCACCAAAGGAACCTGCTTGCGTCATACGTCCTGCATTAGCAATGCGGTCTATTTCTGACTGACGGCGAGCCTCTTCTAGTTGAGGGTTAAGCGACGCCATTAGGTAGGGGTTCATATAGTCTTGCGCTTGTTGTGCGCCGAAAGTTTCAGGGGTATAGGCGCCCATCCCAGTAGGAGCTTGCAATGCACCAATGCCAGTAAACGCTTGTTGTTGTAGTCCTGATTCTCCTGCGCTAAGTGGCCCTGTATAGGATTGATACGCTTGATTACCTAGTGCTTTACCTTGACCAAGCATGTCAGTTACGTAGTCACCAGCCCAGTTAGATAAAGAAGACTCTTTCCCTGCTATTTCTCCTACTATAGGGTCAGTTCCGCCTGTAGAAGTATTACCTCCAGCAGTTCCTGTAGTTTTATTGTCAGTCGATACAGCGCCTGTTTCATTAAAGTTAGTAACTTTAGGTTGACGTTTATATACAGAGCCACCATCCATATAAGATGCAATACCGCCACCTGCCATCTTAGGCATAAACTTGTTAGGGTCTATTTGTTTACCCTGCTTGGGATTACCAGTACGTGCTTTACGTACGCCGTCCATCATACCGTGCAACTGGTCTGCACCTGCATCAGAATTGCCGTTGCCTAGGTGACTTACTACGTCAGCAGGAATAACAAACTCTCCGTCACTAAGACGTGCTTCTTGCGTACCATTAATAGTTGCTGGCACTTCGTCAGCCATACCGTCAGTCTTACCGCCCAGATAGTATCCTTTGTTAGCAGATGCTATACCGCCTGCCGCCATACCCTGAGCTTGGTTCTGTTGGGCTAACTGTTGTGCTTGTGCTTGCGCCGTCGCTTTTGCCTGCGCCACAGAAGGAGCTGGTGTGTCAGGGCGTTCTGCAAACTGGGTGTCTGAGAAGTATCTGCGTCCAGCACTTCCGGGTCTACGGGCAGGTTGTCCTTTAGGTTGCTGCATAGGTACCTGTTCGCGCACAGCTTGTAGTTCAGGAATCTTACCCTGATACCCTACTTTTGGTACGTCTGGCTGAAAGTAATCGTTAAGCCCGCTAGTAGCTGCGCCCTGTAATATGCCGCTAACTAAGTCATTACTTAGAAACTTATTAACACCAGAACCTTCGTCTGTTATAGCTCCTACTAAATCTGCGTACCAACCCATTATTTTTCTCCAATTATTTTTAATAGTCTATCTGTACTGTTTTCAACCTTACCACCTGCCGCTTTTCCAACACCGAACGGGCTAGGGCCATACCCTCCAAAGGGAGTACTGTAAAACTGCTCTTGTTGTTGGTCACGAAATATAGTGTCAAACTTATACTGCGGGCCAATCTCAGCTAACCCCATCTTCTTAGTGGTAGCTATTGTAGGTTGCGCGGCTTGCATCGCTGCTATCCTACGCGCCTCGGCGTCAAACATATTAAACCGTTGAGTCTGATCAATTTGAGTTTGTATTTCTTGTTGCCGCTCTTGTTCTAACTCTTGTTCTTCCTTAAACTGTTGTTCGGCTTCTAGTTTTTGTTGTGCTGCTATTGCATCGTTGTATGCATACAACCCTGTCGCCGCGAACTGTCCACCTAAACTAACATCTTGACCGCCAAACGCTTGTTCTAACATGTTCTGATCGTTTATGTCAACAACACCATCATTGTTTACATCATACTGCAATTGTTGGTCAGTTGGAACAAAAGAAGTAGGATCAGTAAGGGCTTCTTGTTGCTCTATTAAGTCTACTACAGTATCTATATCCGCTTGAGTTACATCTTGCGCAGGCTTACCTACAAAATTGGCTACTGTTTCTATATCTAAGCCTAGATCAGCCATACCTTCGTCAAAACGAGTTAGTATACTTTCTTCGGTCTTTCCTATCGCAGTAAGCAGGTCGTCTTTAGTAGTACCTAGTTCAGCAGATACATCTTCTATAGCTTTAGAAAGAGCTTCGTCGCGTTCTATACCCGCATCTTCATTTTCTTTCATTTTGTCTAAGATGCTAGTTTCTAGGTCAGCTACATCTTCACCTAAATCAGCCACGTCTTCAGCTACATCAGCAATATCTTCTGCCAATGCTTCTTCGGTAGTGTCTAAAGCAGTTAACAACTCTTCTTTAGTAGTATCTAAACTACCCGCAACCTCTGCAATAGCCTCTTCTAACGTACTACCTTGATCTACTAAATCTTGTATCTCTTTATATATACCTGTAGCTGGTTCACTTTCAGTAGCAGGGGTACCTACCCTATCACCTAAATCAGCCACGTCTTCAGCTACATCAGCAATATCTTCTGCCAATGCTTCTTCGGTAGTGTCTAAAGCAGCTAACAACTCTGCTTTAGTAAGACCAAGATTATTAGCTACATCATCAATAGCTTTCTTTATAGCTTCGTCTCTAGAAAGTCCGGCTTCTTCGTTAGCTTTTATAGCTTCGAGTATGGCCTCTTTATCCAAATTATCTGGGTCGTCAGGATACTCGTCTATATAATCAGGTAATCCGTCACCATCTGTATCAGTTATGCGATCTATATTATCTGGGTCAAGAGGGTATTCGTCTTCAAAATCAGGTATACCATCCTCATCAGCATCAGAAGTACGGTCTATATTATCTGGATCATCAGGATATTCGTCTACATAATCAGGTAGTCCGTCACCATCTGTATCGGCAGTACGGTCTATATTATCTGGATCATTAGGGTACTCGTCCTCAAAATCAGGTATACCATCCTCATCAGCATCAGAAGTACGGTCTATATTATCTGGGTCATCAGGATATTCGTCTACATAATCAGGAATACCATCTTCATCAGAATCAGCGGTGCGGTCTATATTATCTGGATCATCAGGATACTCGTCCTCAAAATCAGGTATGCCATCCCCATCAGAATCAGTAGTGCGGTCTATATTATCTGGGTCATCAGGATATTCGTCTACATAATCAGGAATACCATCTTCATCAGAATCAGTAGTATTATCTACATCGGGGTCAGAATCATACTGATCAGGTATACCATCTTCATCAGAATCAGGTAAGTTTGGAGGTATGTTATCTGGATCATCGGGGTATTCGTCTACATAATCAGGTACACCGTCTCCGTCTGTATCAGTAGTATTATCTACATCGGGGTCAGAATCATACTGATCAGGTATACCATCCCCATCAGTATCAACTTCTTCACCAGTATCAACTTCTTCACCAGTATCAACTTCTTCACCAGTATCAACATCTTCATCAGTATCAACATCTTCACCAGTATCAACATCTTCACCAGTATCGCCAGTATCGCCAGTATCAGAATCATCCCAAGGAGCTGTTTGACCTTTAAACGGCGTACCGTCTTCGTTATAAACACCGCCTAAAGTTTCTCCGTCTCCTGCAACTAGTTGGAACTTACCAGCTTGAGTTGGATGAGGAACTAAAGTATAAGGCTCATAAGTAGTGCCTGTATCAACTTCTTCACCAGTATCAACTTCTTCATCAGTATCAACTTCTTCACCAGTATCAACTTCTTCGCCTGTATCAACTTCTTCACCAGTATCATCCCAAGGCGCTCTTTGATTTTTAAATGGTGTACCGTCTTCGTTATAAACACCACCTAAAGTTTCGCCGTCTCCTGCAACTAGTTGGAACTTACCTGCTTGAGTTGGATGAGGAACTAAAGTATAAGGCTCATAAGTAGTGCCTGTATCAACTTCTTCACCAGTATCAACTTCTTCACCGTCAGTATCGCCGTCAGTATCAGGTGGGTTAAGTTGTTCTCCAGTATCAGGATCAAATACATCAGTAGTGCCATCTGGACTAACGACTACTACATTACCTTCTTCGTTAGTGTACGTTACATCTCCAGTTTCGGCATCGTACTCAATACCACTTATATCTGGGTTGTTAGGGTCATTGTCTTGGTTGTCAGCTATACC
>Ga0315320_10005085_pt1 | contig 10791 bp, 10 predicted proteins | sample M140m21515metaG_FD_203458 | JGI IMG/M metagenome (GOLD analysis project Ga0315320, IMG submission 203458) | Ammonia-oxidizing marine archaeal communities from Monterey Bay, California, United States - M1 40m 21515 | ecosystem: Environmental > Aquatic > Marine > Coastal | place: USA: California...
TCACCGTTGCCGAAGACATTGAATTAGATAACGTCTTCGAGAACCTTGGGGCTCAGTTGGTGAAGGAAGCTGCTAGCAAGACGAATGAAGTTGCTGGTGATGGTACAACGACTGCGACGATACTGTCCGAAGCAATTTTTCGTGAAGGTTTGAAAATGATTGCAGCTGGTGCAGACCCAATGGCACTTGGCCGGGGGATCGGTAAAGCTGTCGACGCTGTTTGCAACAAGATCGCCAAGCAAGCAATTGCAATCGACTCGAAAAATAAGAAAGAAATTCAGCAGGTTGCAACAATCGCTGGAAACAATGACAGTACCATCGGTAACGTCCTTGCAGATGCCTTTATTAAGGTTGGTAAAGACGGCGTTATAACGGTGGAAGAGGGACGCGGAAGCGAAACAACTGTCGAAGTTGTGGAGGGGATGCAATTTGATCGTGGATTTCTCTCTCCACACTTCGTAACCAACGAAAGCGAAGTAACCGTTGAGTTAGAAAACTGTCTCATCCTCTTGTTCGAAGAGAAAATTACTTCCAACAAGAAGCTGATTCCATTGCTGGAAGCAGTCAGTCAGGCTAAGAAGCCATTATTGATTGTCGCCGAAGACATTGAAGGAGAAGCATTGGCTACTTTGGTAGTGAATAAGATGCGAGGTATCCTCAATGTTTGTGCTGTCAAAGCTCCCGGTTACGGGGACCGTCGCAAAGCGATTTTGGGAGATATTGCAGTTCTGACCGGGGCTACTCCAATCTTCAAAGATCTTGGAATTGAACTTGAAAGCGTCAAGTTGTCTGACTTGGGGTCTATCAAAAAACTTCGCATTACTTCTGAAAGTACTGTGATGGTTGGTGGAGCCGGAAGTAAACAAGACATTGAAGGTCGTGCTGATCAGATTCGTAATGAAATCGAAGTTACTGATAGCGAGTACGATCGTGAAAAGTTGCAGGAACGATTAGCGAAGCTCGCCGGTGGTGTTGCCCAGATTAACTGTGGCGCTACAACGGAAACTGAAATGAAGGAACGTAAGGCGTTATTGGAGGATGCAAAAGCGGCAACGCAGGCAGCTTTAGAAGAAGGTATTGTTGCTGGTGGTGGTGTAGCTCTCATTCGAGCAGATCGGGCGATTAGTTCTCTTGGCTTAGAGGGCGACGAAGCCATGGGTGGACAGATTATCCAGAATATTCTCGACTATCCATTGCGAGCGATCGCAAAGAACGCAGGTCTCGATGGTGCGGTGATTGTTAATCGTGTTCGGAAGCTCAAAGGTAAATCTGATGGCTACAATGCCGATAAAGATAAATACGGCGACATGATTGAGATGGGTATTATTGAACCTGCAAAAGTCATCCGTGCAGCTTTACAGAATTCTTCCAGTGTCGCATCACTCCTGTTGACCACGGAGTGTCTGGTCACAGAGATTCCTGTTGAGGAAGAAGATGACGATCACCATGATCACCACGATCATGGTATGGGTGGCGGCATGCCCGGTATGGGTGGCGGCATGCCCGGTATGGGTGGCATGGGTGGTATGGGTGGTATGCCCGGCATGATGTAAACAGCTGGTAATTACCGTTCTTATTAATTTCAAAAATAAACAATGAAGGAATAAATGATCATGGCAAAGATCAAAGTTCGTCCTCTGGACGATCGAGTAGTGATTCGCCCTGCCGAAAGCGAAGAAGTAACAGCAGGTGGTATTGTGCTTCCTGACTCGGCAAAAGAAAAACCGCAGCGAGGTACTGTGATCGCTTGTGGAAGTGGCCGTTTGCTTGAAAGTGGTGACCGTGCAGGTCTTTCACTTGAAGTGGGTGACGTAGTTATCTATGGCAAGTTCGGTGGTACAGATATTGAAGTAAATGGCGAGGACGTCAAGATTCTGCGAGAAGCAGAAATTCTGGCGAAAGTACTCGACTAACAACAACGGGATCAATTCCCTGCTTGTTCCTAACTAATTATTCAACTCCAGGAGTTTGAATTGTGGCTAAACAGCTTTTGTTTGAAGATAACGCTCGTTCACGTTTGTTGCGTGGTGTCAGTAAGCTAGCCGATGCGGTTGCTGTCACGATGGGTCCAACAGGGCGTAATGTGATTATTGATAAATCGTTTGGTGGACCGACTGTCACGAAGGACGGTGTTACGGTCGCCAAAGAGATTGAACTGGAAGATCGCTTTGAGAATATGGGCGCTCGTCTGGTCGTTGAAGTGGCTCAGAAAACTTCAGACCTGGCCGGTGACGGTACGACGACTGCAACCGTTCTGGCACGATCGATCTACCGCGAAGGCTTGCGAAACATCGTGGCTGGTAGTAACCCTATGGCCGTTCGACGAGGTATTGAAAAGGCTGTGGCGGCGGCAGAAAGTAAACTGCTTTCGATCGCTAAGCCTGTTTCAAGTAAGGAAGAAGTGGCTCAGGTTGGCGCTATTAGTGCCAATAACGATAATGAAGTCGGAAACCTGTTGGCCGATGCTTTGGAACGAGTCGGTAAAGATGGCGTGATTACTGTTGAAGAAGGTAAGACAACCGAAACGACGGTCGATTTTGTAGACGGAATGCAGTTTGATAAAGGTTATGTATCACCTTACTTCATCAACCGTCCTGCTGAGATGGATTGCGTGATGGAAGATGCTTACATTCTGATCCACGAAAAGAAGATCAGTAACCTGCAGGCTCTTGTTCCCGTACTGGAGAAAGTTGGTAACACCGGTAAACCTCTGATGATCATAGCTGAAGATGTTGACGCGGAAGCTTTGACTCTGTTGGTTGTCAATAAACTGCGTGGTGTCCTGAATGTTTGTGCTGTCAAAGCCCCAGGGTTTGGTGATCGTCGTAAGAACATGCTGGGTGATATCGCGGTTCTGACTGGTGGTACACTTATCAGTGAAGATCTTGGTATCCAGTTGGAAAATGTGACATTAGAACAACTTGGTCAGGCTCGTAAGGTGACTGCGGACAAAGGTTCAACCACCATTGTGGAGGGACTGGGAGGTCGTAAAGAAATTGACGCTCGGGTTGATCAGATCAATAACCAGATGGATCAGACTGAGAGTGAATATGATAAAGAAAAATTCCAAGAACGTCTGGCGAAGCTGTCAGGTGGCGTTGCTGTTATTTCTGTTGGTGCCGAAACTGAAGCTGATATGAAACAGAAAAAAGCTCGTATCGAGGATGCTTTGCATGCAACCCGTGCTGCTGTGGAAGAGGGGATTCTGCCAGGCGGTGGTGTTGCACTTGTTCGTTGTACTGAAGCAGTTCAGGAAGCAAGATCTGGTGCCAAAGGTGATGAAAAGACGGGCGTTGATATTATCCTCAAAGCTCTGGAAGCCCCTCTTCGTCAAATTGCTGATAACGGCGGAATTGACGGTAGTGTTGTGGCTGACAATGTTCGTGAGAACAAATCGCTCTCTTATGGTTTCAATGCAAATACCGGTGCATATGGTGATATGTTCAAGGCTGGCGTTGTGGATCCTGTGAAAGTTGTTCGTACTGCTCTGGCAAATGCGGGTAGTATTTCAGGGCTGATGCTGACCACCGAAGCATTGGTAACCAACTACGATAAGGAAGACAAGGAGCGAGGTTCGGTCGAAGGAAGTGTTAATTAGTTAATACTTTTACACCGCAACGGATTTTTGTTTTCGGAAAAGTTGAAAGACAAGCCGCCTCCCGGAAGGGGGCGGTTTTTTTTTATAAAAGCGTATCGATAAAAGATGGCTGATAAACGAGATTATTACGAAGTGTTAGGAGTCGCCCGCGACGCCTCGAAAGGGGTGATTGGTTCTGCCTACCGTAAACTCGCCATCAAGTTTCATCCAGATAGTAATCCGGATAATGAAGAGGCCGTTGAAAAATTCAAAGAAGCGGCTGAAGCCTATGAAGTGCTGAGCGACAATGAGAAACGTGCTCGCTACGATCAGTATGGACACGCCGGACTGGGTGGTAGTGGCGGTCCTCAGTTTTCCAGTGTTGAGGATATCTTCGAAGCTTTCGGAGGGATGTTCGGCGGTAGTGGCGGGGGGATCTTCGACAGCCTGTTCGGTGGCGGGGGGGCACGTCGACAGGAACGAAGCCGACGTGGTGCTGACATTCGTTGCGATGTAACATTGGATTTAGAAGAAGCAGCTGTTGGTTGTAGTAAGATCGTCGAAGTGACTCGAAATGAACTTTGCGAATCCTGTGATGGAAGCGGAGCTGCTCCGGGGGCTGTGCGGGAATCATGCGTACGTTGTGGCGGTCGGGGGCAGGTTGTCCAGTCGGCTGGAATCCTGCGTGTGCAAACGACATGCCCGGCATGTCAGGGAAGTGGCAGTACGGTTGCAAGTCCATGTGTCGACTGCCGCGGGGAAGGTGTCGTTCCTCGACAGTCGGAGATCAAAGTTAATATTCCTGCCGGTGTCGACGACGGAACTCGTGTTCGCATCTCTGGTCAGGGAGAAGCCAGCCCTCACGGGGCGGCGACAGGTGATTGCTACTGCTTTATTCGTGTTCGGGAACATAAGGTATTTGAGCGTCATGATGATCATTTGGTGGTTCGTATTCCACTGACCTACGCTCAGTTTGTTTTAGGAGCTGAAGTCGACGTTCCAACGCTCAATGGAATTGAGTTGGTCACGATTCCTGCCGGGACGCAAACAGGGGAGATATTTAGGGTGCGTGGGGCAGGGGTTTGCAACGTACACACAGGACGCCATGGGGACTTGCTGGTAGAAACGAGAGTGGAGATTCCCGCGAAGATTAGCGTCGAACAGGAAGCATTGTTGCGTCAACTGGCGGAACTTGAAAAGACAGAAGTGGCTCCCGAGCGTAAAAGCTGGATGGAATCCATTAAAGAATTCTTCAGCGTTTCTGAAGAGGATGAATGATAGGAACAGGTTATGACTGAAGAAAACGAAAATCTGGACGACGTACTTCAAGACGAAGCTCAGTTAAATGAACTGGTTGAAGACGCAACCCAACATGTGCCCGAGGAAGTTCATAAAGACGAAGGCATTGAAGAAGTTGCCGAAGAACTGACGCCCGACCAACAGATTGCCGAGTTGCAGGATAAAAATGTACGCCTGTTAGCCGAGATGGATAATCTTCGTAAACGAGCGATGCGAGACTCAGCGGAAAGTCGTAAGTATGCCGCTCTGCCATTGGTCAATGAGCTTTTGGCAATGACCGATAATCTTCAACGCGCTTTATCAGCTGCCGATCAGGCTAGTTCGGTTGAGTCGCTAAAAAGCGGCGTTGAAATGGTCCTCAAAGGGATTCTGCAGATCTTTGAAAAGCATAACTGTCAGTTAATTGCGACCGAAGTGGGACAGTCATTTGATATGAACCTGCATGAGGCAGTTGGCATGCAGCCAAGTGAAGATCAGCCTGCCAATACGATATTATTTGTTGCCGGTCAGGGTTACCAGCTCCATGATCGAGTCATTCGCCCAAGTCAGGTGATTGTTTCCAGTGGGCCGGCGCAGACTCCTTCGATGTCTGAATCATCCGAAACAAAGGAAGCAAACACTGAAACTGAAACAGAGTCTTAGTTCAGGGATAAAAGAAATGCCTACTTATGATTACGAGTGCGATGCCTGCGGATATACCTTTGAATTGTTTCAGGGAATCAACGAACCGCATAAGAAGAAGTGCCCGCAGTGTAAAAAGATGAAGCTTCGTCGGCTGTTTGGAACAGGTGCCGCATTATTGTTTAAGGGCTCCGGTTTTTATGAGACTGACTATCGTAGTGAATCTTACAAGTCGGATGCCAAGAAGGCTAAGCAATCGGAGTCATCCACCAAATCCGCAGGGAAGAGTTCTGAGTCTAAGAAATCGTCTCCTGCCAAGAAAGACTCACCTAAAAAGTCTTCAGGAAACGACTAAGGTATTTGTGTTTTTAGATAGTGGCTCGATAGAATATCCATTTGTTTCCAGTTCATCAATCCTTATGGAATGCTCGGATTATGATAATGTTGAAATGTCCAACCTGTATGAAGCCGTTTAATACCGATGAGACTACGGCCATGCCGTTTTGCTCCAGTCGTTGTCGTCAGGTTGACTTGGGGCGCTGGTTTAATGAAGAATATGGAATGCCGTTTGAGCCCACGGAAGAAGAGCCGTTGTTAGAGGAAAGCCCTGACCTCTAACGATGAAGGGGCATTTAAGAACACGAATGAAGGAATAAAGCTGGCATGGCTAATAATTACGATACGGTCAAAGGCGTTGACTGGCGCGAGGTGTTCCCTTGGACTGCTTTAACTCGGGCATTTACAGTGGCTGTCAGTATCCCGGTATTACTGCTCGCATCATTCGGAGTTGGTTTGACGGTCTCCGGATGGGCCATTGCTGAGAGCCTTTTGGTTCCAGAACAACTGACCCTTGCGCCGGCAGGCGCAACTACTGATGAGATGGAAAGTGTATCTAATCAGGGAGACACCTTTGCGGAAGATACTGCCTTACAGAATGCTGCCGAAACTCCGTTTGTTGATGGCAGTGAGCAAATTCCAGAACCTACTGTTGCCGTCCAACCACCAGGTCACTTCGCTCCGGCAATGGGCTCTATTGCCGATGGTGACACGAGGTCTGTTTTTGAGCGATTACTTGTTGGTGAAGGCCTGATGCTTGTGGCTGATTTGCACGACATGTTGTTGGGCGGAGATCGTGAATTGGGTGCCAAGACGAGCTATGCAATTTACATTATTGATTTTGTCTGGTTGCTGATTGTCTGGGGATTTTTTGGGGCCATGATAACCCGAATCGCCGTCATCCGTATTGGGCGAGGTGAAAAAATCGGGCTTAAAGAGGCCATGGCTGATGTGCGAAAGAAATACATTTCATATGTCATGTCACCGGTGTTTGTTTTGGTTTCGTGTTTTGTTCTTTCGTTGCCAGTCGTATTGATAAGTTTGTTGTTGAATTTCGATATTGGCGTCCTTCTGGCATCTGTTCTTTGGATTGTTGCAATTGTTGCCAGTATCGGAGTCGCTGTTTTGTTAACAGGATTCTTTTTCGGGTGGCCCTTAATGTGGCCGACAATTAGTGCAGAAGAGGATGGTGATGTTTACGAAGCCACAAGCCGTACCTTTGCCTATACGTTCCAGGCTCCAATTCAGTACCTGTTTTATGTTTCGATTAGTCTTGCGATTTGGGTGCCATCGGTAATGCTGGTGCAAAATTTCACAAGTCTTGCTGAACAGGTTGTTTTTAGTGGAATGAATGTGGCTGCGGACGAAGGTCAGTTAATCCAGGATTACCTCACAGGAAAGGTGTCATTGGATGGCCAGAGTCAGATCTTTATAATGGGTGCCAATATAATTTCAGGGTTGCACTGGTTTGCCCACTTGATGGCAGATGCATTTTGCGTTGGCTTCTTCTTCGCGAGTTTTTCGGGGATCTATCTCCTGCTGCGTCGATTTGTAGATCACACTCCACTGGATGAAGTCTTTGTTATTGATGACAGAACTAAGTATGGACTTGAGGACTTAATTCAGCAGTCAGCAGAGCAATCGGCTGAGACAGCCTCATAACGATGATTACTCTAATTGGCCTAATGTAGTAAGCAAATGAATTGCCTGTTTCTGTCTAGTGACCTGATGTTCGGACCGCGAGTTACTCATGCTGCCGCGATGCATGGTAGTAGTGTGAGGACGGTATTGTCGCCGGGTAAACTTGAAGACGAGTTGCAGCAGAAGAATTATGAGTTGGCAATTCTTGATTTGTCGTGTTCGCTGTTTGAGCCATCGGTAGTTCTTGAAATGATTTCAGTCAGTGGGCAACAAATAAAGACATTAGCCTTTGGGCCTCATGTGCAGGAAGAGAAATTAGTTGGAGCTAGACAGGCTGGGTTTGATGAGGTCATGACAAACGGGCAGTTTAACCAGAATTTATCGCAAATCTTTACAATTGGTTAACTGAATGAAATCAGAAAATTCTCTAGACCGCTTCCGGTCCTCGTATGTCTGCACTTAGGTCGACGGTGTCGACGATCGGCATGACGAAGATCTTCCCATCACCAATGTTGCCATCCGCCCCCGTTTTTGCTGCGGTACAGATGATGTCGATGGTGCGTTCTACAAAGTCGTTGTTGACAGCGATTTCCAGAGAAATTTTACGTAGAAGTTGGGACTTATACTCCATGCCACGATAGAGTGGGGTCTGACCGCGTTGACGTGCAAAACCCTGCGCGTCGCAGACAGTCATGCGGGTCACACCGGCCTTTTCCAGAGCAGACTGTACTGCTCTTAATTTGGTAGGTTGTATAATTGCAACGACGAGTTTCATAAATGTGGCTGGTCTACGTACCTGAATGGATTGGTAGTTTTGTGGGTTTCGATGTCCGATTTAATTATACGAGTTTTGCAAGAATATGATATCCGGCCACCGGACTCGGTAACTCCATTTCATGGAGGAGCTGGTTTTAGTGGCTCGAGTATCTGGAAAGTTGATTGGAATTCGCAGGACTATTGTTTGAAACAGTGGCCGCAAGATAAACCTTCTGTTCATACCAGACAACTAATCAGCCGGGTTATTCCAGAAGTGCAACGACAAGGACTTCCAATCGCTGTGCCACAGGAGACAAACGCAGGCCGGAGATTTCTCTTTTTTGAAAACCGTTTTTGGGATTTAAGCCCTTGGGTAGCAGGCGCCCCGATTAAAGACCGGATTCTGACAGAGGCTCAGCTGCAAAGTGCGATGCAGTGGTTAGCTCGATATCACAATTTATCCTCAGCCCTGATGTCAGAAAAGGGTAAGTCGACCTCGTTGGCATATCGCTTGAAGTTAAGTCAACAACTCTTGGACGGCCAGTTGGACCGATTGTCGGGCTGTGAAATTGCGGGATTAGAATCGGGATTGGCTCCTCTTTTTATTTCGCACGCCCGGCAAAAACTTCCGATGCTGTTGCAGGCACTGGAACATTACGCCCATTTGGAGATGATGTTGCTTCCGGCCTTATCTGATATCTGGTCGGATCACGTGTTTTTTGAAGCGGACAAAGTCTCAGGAGTGATTGACTTCGGAGCTATTAAAATGGATTCGGCATGCTTAGACTTGGCTAGATTTCTTGGTAGCTACGGCGGTCATAGCGATTCTGTAATGAGACAAGGTCTGGAGTATTACCAACTGGAGCGTGTATTGGGTAGAAATGATGTTGAGTTAGTTGAACTTTATGACCGAGCGTACGTAGTATTAGCCGGGATACAGTGGCTGATCTGGCTTGGCCCAGAACAGAGAGTTTTTAAGCAGATGGCGATAGTGAATCGACACCTCAAAGGTCTCGCGCAACGAATTGATTTTTAGATTTGCTTTGATCTTCTGATGGATTTGCTTTGAAGTTGAGGTGGCGTCTATAGATGCGATGATGGCGTTTGTTTAAAATCAACCCTTTACCTTATGGTTATGATTTCTGCTTATAGGGTTTTAGTGACCCATGGAATGAATATGAATAAACCGACCTTTTACAATTGCTTTCTTTGGCTATTGGTTTCTCTCAACGCTGTCTCACTTTTTCAAGCGGATGGTCTGGCTCAATTTGGCGCAGGAGATGCTCCCAAGGTAACAGCGAAGGCCGAATTTCAGATGAAGGCCGGTTCGAAGACAGAAGGGGTCGTCTCCATTACGGCAACCGTTGTCGAAGGTTTTCATATCTATTCAGTTACACAGAAAAAAGGAGGCCCGCTCCCAACGATTATTTCAGTTGTTGATCCTGCAGGCGGAGTAAAGCTTGGAGACTTCACGCCGGCTCAACCCGCTGAAATACATCAATACGAGGCCGCTTATGGTGACCTGGATATTGAAGAGCATAAGGGGAAGATCACCTGGACTGCCGCACTCACTTTTGAAAGTTCACTCAATGATCCAGCTAGTGCCGAGTTGAGATTGAAAATATCGAGCCTTGCTTGTACAGATGACTTGGGAATCTGTGTCCCTCAGAAAAATGAAGTCATAGCGGATTATAAAGGTGAGTTAGCAGCTGTCGTCAGTGGAGTGGATACCAACAAGCCAACCGAGGAACCGATGGTTGATCAGGTTACCACGGGATTAGGTGATTCACCATTTAATCTCGGTGGCGGATTTGAGTCCCCCGGTCTTGGTGGAGGTTTTGAGAATCCCGGAGTAGCCTCCAAGAGTGAGAAAATCGAAGGGGCGGCGAGTTACTATGTCGATCCGGAGACCGGAAACGGCATCGTTCGAGTTACAGTGACTGTCACGGAGGGTTTTCACATTTATTCGCTTACGCAAAAACGTGGCGGTCCTTCACCAACGATTCTTAAAGTGACAGGAGAAGGTATTCAGGTTAGTGGTTCTGTTGTCAGTGACGCTTCCCCGGAGATTCATCACTATGAATTTTACGGAGATCTCGACGTTGAAGAAGTGAAAGGCACTGTCAACTGGGATGTTCCGCTTCTTGGGCCTCCGGGAGATCCGACGGGACTGGAGATCAAAGTCATCGTTGATGCCTTAGCATGTACGGATGACTTGGGGATTTGTGTGCCGCAAAAGATCGATTTTATTGCAAAGTTGGATGTGGCACTGGCTAATGTTGGGCTTGATCGGAGTCGTTTAACCGCAGAGAAAGACCCCCCGAACGAAACAGCAGATTCGGGTGATGTGGAACAGGAGGCCGAAGAAATGTCTCTCATCGCAGTGCTGGGTTTTGCATTGCTAGGAGGTTTTATCCTGAACTTCATGCCATGTGTTCTTCCCGTCATTGGACTTAAGATCATGTCCTTTGTGAATCAGTCTGGTGAATCACGGAGTAAAGTCTTTTCCTTGAATCTGTGGTATTCGTTTGGGTTGATGACCGTATTCTTGGTATTTGCAA
>Ga0315320_10005086_pt1 | contig 10791 bp, 10 predicted proteins | sample M140m21515metaG_FD_203458 | JGI IMG/M metagenome (GOLD analysis project Ga0315320, IMG submission 203458) | Ammonia-oxidizing marine archaeal communities from Monterey Bay, California, United States - M1 40m 21515 | ecosystem: Environmental > Aquatic > Marine > Coastal | place: USA: California...
AATAGATGTAGATGACAAATGGTTACCAAAAAAAATAGAAAGTCAAATACCATATATGGACAATTATGATATAATAGGAACTCATTGTCATTATTTTGGTGATAGAAATGGTCAACCATCTATTCCTGGAGGTGATTTAAAAAATCATAATTTTACAAATGTAAATCCAATTATAAATAGTAGTTGTTTAATAAGAAAACCATTGGCTATATGGGAAGAAAATGGAATTGAAGATTATGATTTATGGTTAAAATTATGGAAACAAGGAAAGCGATTTTATAATGTAGAAAGTATTCAAGTAATGCATAGAATTCATCAAGATAGTGCATTTAACGCGAAAGGGAATCATTTAAAAGTGGATAATTTAATAAAAAAGTATGTATAAATAATATAATATTAAATATATTCATTTGTATATTTATATAAATGAATATATACACAAATCCACAAGACCATACAGATGGGTTTGGCGCCCAATACCAACGAATAATTATTAGTTATATAGTAACAACTCATAATTCAAATGTATTTAATTATATTCCATTAAGTTTTGTAGAACACAATTATGATAATTCACCATTATTTTTAACGAGATTAGAAATGGTAATGAATATAAGAGATAATATACCTATTCTTGATAAAAAAAGCAGAAATTATACTGTATATAATACGGGAAATATTATTAAAAAGTTTGAAGAGAATATTGATGAATATTGTAATAGTAAGTCTATGAAATTTATAAAGGAATGTTTTTGGAAAAATAAAACAAAAAAGTTAGTATTTAACAATGATAAAATAAATATAGCAGTTCATATTCGTAGAGGAAATATACATGATAGAGGACAAGCAGGAGAAAGAATTACAACTCCAAATGAATATTATTTAAATATAATGAATGAAATAAGAAACAAATATAAGGATCATGATAAGGAATTACTATTTCATATATATTCTCAAGGTGATATGAATAATTTTGCTATTTTACAAAAAGAAGATGTAATATTTCATCTAGATGAAGATATTTGTAAAACTTTTACTGAATTAGTTGCTGCTGATATTTTATTAACATCACCAAGTAGTTTAAGTTATGTAGCAGCCCTAATAAGTGACGGAGAAATATATTTTAAACAATTTTGGCATAAACCGAGATCAACATGGATAATTACAAGTTAACTAAAAATAATTTAAAAATAATTTTCATACTAAATTATAATAATGGTAAATATTTTATTTTATAATTTAAATCATATAGGAGATGTCTATATGAGTAGTTGTTTTATAAATACATTAGTAGAACAAAATAGTAATATAAATTTTTATTATTATTTTATACAAGGAGATTGTTTTTTAAATAAAAAACAAAATTTAAAAAGAATTAATAATTGTGAATCAGTGTATTCTAAAGATTTACAGTCTGGAGAACCTCCTGAAGATTTAACAAACTCAGATTTTTTAAATATTTTATTAGGAAATCAGTTTCAAAAAAAACAATTAATAATACAAAGCATTAATAATAAAGAATATTTATTGTTAAATACTTGGTGTGTAGCTCCAGTAATAGAACATTCAGATTTTGATTTAATTTCAGCAATAGACGGATGGAAAAGGTTAATAATAGAAACTAGTAAAATAATTAAACAACCATTAAATTTTCATATAACACCACATATAGATTTAACAAATATGATGAGAGATTATCCTGATTATGAATTAAGCGAAGAAGAAAAAAATAAAATGAAGGATTATGTTTTTATTTTTAATTATAAACCAAGAAGTGTACACTTTGATATGAATAGATTAGAAAACTATATAGATTTCCAAGTAAAAAATAATAAGGTAATTTTAGCTAATTATAGCAAAAAATATGACAATAATGAAAATGTATTATTTTTTGAAAAATGTTTTAATATTAAACCGACACCAGATTGTTTAAATTTAAAAAAAATATGGGATATTATTTGTTATTGTAAAAAAATAATAATTTTACCTTGTGGAGCAACATGGACATTTTTTCATAAATTACCAGATTTAAAGAAAAATCAGATATATATGTTTGAGGGAGATTCGTATGTAACAAAATTAAATAATAATATTAGATTTATTGATAAAAATTCAGAAGTTCAAATTGAAAAAATATAAATATAAGTATAAGTAAAAATATAAATATAAATATAAATATAAATATAAATAAGTTAATATATATAAATGGAATTTATCAAAAGGACTATTGCTGAAAAAAAATTATGTAGTACATACGAAAAGAAAAATAGAAAAAATTCGGAATTTAAAGATTATTTAAACAAAATATATGATAAACCATGGGGGAAAGAATATTTATCTTATCAAAATAAACAAATAGGAATTTGGATTTTACATGTTGACAAAGATAAAGAAACTTCAGTTCATTGTCATTTTAAAAAAGATACAGTGTTAGTATGTTTAAATGGATGCTTTAAAATAAATTTATTTGAAAGTTTTAAGATATTAAATACTTTACAAATGTTATATATTCCAAAAGATACTTTTCATGGTATTTATTCCTATACAGAAAATTCTGTATTAATGGAGATAGAAATATATTCAAATGAAGTAAGTTATTCCGATAAAAATGATTTATTAAGATTAAGGGATGTATATATTCGGGATAAAGATAAATATGAATCTTCAGTAATAGAAAAAGAAGATATCAATAAAGAAAATATGATATTTAATGAAGAAACAAAATATAAAATTAATAAAACAGAAATAACGATAAGGAAAATTAATAGAGAAGAAGATATACATTGTATTAAAAATGATTCTATATCTATTCTACAGTCAGGATGTTTATTTATAGATGGAACTAAAGTATCCGATGGCTCGTTAATAAAATATAGTAATGATATATCTATGTTAAGTGAGAGTATAAGTATTTTATCAATTAATAATACAAATTTTGAAAATTTATCAAAAATAATTTATAATACAAATCATTTGAATGATTATTTAAAATTAAATAATTTAAAAAATATAGGTTTGACAAGTGGATGTTATGATATCTTACATGACGGACATATAACGAATTTAAAATTATCAAACCAAATGTGTGATAACTTATTTCTTTGTTTAAGTTCTGACGAACAAATTAAGCGTTTAAAGGGAGAAACAAGACCAATTAATAATTTATCTGATAGAATATCAATGTTGTTGAACTGTAATTTTATCAATAAAATAATTTTATATGAAGAAACTAATGACAAATTAGAAAGCGAATTAGATAAAATAATAAATATGGTAAATCCAGAAATATGGTTTAAAGGTAGTGATTATAAAAAATCAGATATCATTACTAAACATCCTGGCTTAAAAAATATTATACTACATAAATTAATAGAGGGAAAAAGTACTACCAAATTAATTGAGAAAATAATGAATAAACATACTTTACAGAATAAATAATTTAAAGTTAAATAAACAAACTATTTATATAATGAGGTATTTACTTACAGGTATAACTGGTTTTTTAGGACCACATTTAGCTAAACAGTTAATAAAGAATGGACATGAAGTATATGGGCTATTAAGAGGAACTAGGGGAAGTGAACAAGAAATTAAAGATTTATTGACTGAAGATGAATTTGAAAAAATTAACTTTTTGTATAGCGATATTGTTCATTTTCGCTCTATGGATAAAATTTTTAAAGAAATAAAATTTGATTGTGTTTGTCATTTAGCAGCTCAAACTCATCCTCCAACAAGTTTTAAAGATCCAATTGGAACATGGGAGGCTAATGTAATGGGTTCTATAAATATAATAACTTGTCTTCAGGATTATCAACCAGAATGTCATTTTATTTTTTGCTCAACTGTTGAAGTTTATGGAAATGAAGGTATTGACGAAAGAAAAATTACAGAAGAAAACACAATTTTACCTGCAAATCCATATGGAGCTTCAAAATGTGCAATTGATTTATACATTCGTGAAAGAATGAAAAATAAACAAATGAATGCTACTGTAATAAGACCTTTTTGTTTTACTGGACCAAGAAGAGGAGCTAGATTTTCTATTGCTTCTGATGCGGTACAAATTGCAACAATGATGTTGGGAAGACAAGAAAAAACTCTTCGCATAGGAAATTTAGATACTGTTAGAGCAGTTACAGATGTTCGTGATATAGCAAACGCTTTTTATTTAGTTTCGACAAATAAAGAAATATCCAATGGTAAAGTTTATAATGTATGTGGTGGAGATCCCTTAAAAATGAGATGTTATACAGAACTATTATTACAACATTCAAAATTGGAAGATGTTAAAATGGAAATAGATGAAAAATTATGGAGACCTATTGATATTCAATTTCAGGATGGAGATGCATCTTTAATTAAAAAAGAATTAGGTTGGGAACCTACTATAGATATTAAAACAACTATTAATGATTTATTAGATTTTTGGTATAATAAGTTAAAATAATTTAAATATTAAAATAATTATATTATTATAATGATTTTAATATGTGGTGCTTCTGGATTAGTAGGTAAAGAAATGTGTCAGTTATTAGACCAAAAAAATATAAATTACATTGGTACTTATAACACTAATAAGATAAGTAAAAATAATATGTTTAAATTAGATTTTAATAATGCAACCGAAATAGAAGAATTTATGTTAAAACATGAAATAAAAATATGTATATTTTCTATTGTTCAAAGATTAACTGATATATGTGAAAAAGATTGGCAGGAAACTAAGAATGTAAATATTGATATGGTTTATAATACATCATATATTTGTAATAAATTAAATATAAAATTTATCCATATATCAACAGATTATGTATTTGACGGAATGTCTCAGCCCAATTATCCTGATAGTGTTAAAAATCCATTACAAAATTATGGTATTTCCAAATTAATATCTGAATATAGAGTAATAAATAATTGTTGCACTAATTATGCAATAATTAGAACACCAGTTTTATATTCAAAATTATCTAGAATACATAACAATGCAGTAACATTAATAGGAAAAAATTTAATGAATTTAAAAAATAAGACATTTGTGGAAGATAATTATAGTATAAGAAGACCATTATTTATCCCAGATTTATGTAAATTTATTTACAATTGTTTGGAAGATACATATCACGGAATTTACCATTTTTATAATCCATATAATAAATTTACTAAATTTGAAGTATGTAATAAAATTGCTGATATCATAGGAATATCCAATGATAAAATTGTGGCAAATAATAAAAAAAGTAGTGGAATAGCTCCACGACCATATGATACACAATTAAAAGATACAAGAATAGATATAGAAAAGTATAATTTTACTAATTTTGATCAAACATTAAATAATTGTTTCGGTCATTTTAAATTTATTCCAATTAAAGGAGATAATGTGAATAATATTTTTTTAATGATAGATTTAGATGGTACAATAATAAAATCCTCGGTAGCACATTTTAATAGTTATAAATTTGTATTTGAAAAATATGGAAAGGAAATGTGTAGTTTTAATGAATGGGAAGATATTATAAATAATAAACATTTTTCGGATTATATGAATAAAGTGTTTGATAAAAATATGCTAGAAACAGTAAAAAAGGAAAAAATAATGGAATTAAATAATCAGAATATAGAATATACAACAAATAGTGATAAATTTTTAGAGTATATTATAGAAAATAATATTAATTTTTGTATTGTAACAAATACCAATAGACAAACAGTAGAAATTTTCAAGCAAAAGTGTTCAATTTTAAATAAAATAGAAAATTGGGTATGTAAAGAAGATTTTGAATATAACAAACCTAGTTCTGAATGTTATAAACTAGCAATAAAAAAATTTTATAAAAATGAAAAACATATTATTGGAATAGAAGATAGTAAAGTAGGTTATGATGCATTAAAAGGGGTAACGGATAATATTTATATTTATAATAATGATGACTTATTTAAAAATAATGATGGATATTTATTTGATGATTATGATAATATAATATAATAAATACAAATACAAATACGATTTAAAAATGTATATGTATTTATAATATAATAATGATTTTTAATTTGCGAGTTAGACCAGATAGAATAGGGACAGAAATATTATCTATATTATTTCAATTTTATTATTGTTTTATAAATAATTATTATTTAAGATATGATGCTACGCAAATGAAATATATCGATTCAATATTTCTAAGAAGTATTTTAAAAATTATAGATGAATATAATACAAAATATACAAATATTAATAATTCATTAGCGATTGATGAAATAAATATAGCTGGACCAGGGATAACTGATATGTGTTATGGGATGGGAAAAATAGTTCAATTAACTGGTAATGATATGTTATCATTTTTTAAACAGAATTTTTATGAAGATATTAAAGATTTTTACAATTCAAATTCAAATTATAATATCCCATTTGATGTTGAAAATAGTATAGTAATTCATTTGAGATTAGATGATCAATGGTGGGAAGAAGATTATGATGGAAATGTATGTAGTAATCATTATATAGAATTAATTAATAATAATGAAAAGTGTCATTTTACTAATGGTCCAAATAATAAATATAATAAGCAAAATCCATTAAGTAGTAGTAAAATAAAAAAACAACTAGATATATTACTTGAACAATTTCCTGAATCAAAAGTAATAATAGTAGCAAGTCCATTAACAAAAATACCAGAATTAAATTTTAAATATGACATGTTAATTCAAAATGAAGATTATAATCATGATTTATATTTATTATCCAAATCAAAAAAAATAATTTTATCGCGAAGTAACTTTGCTATGGTGTCGTTACTATTTGGAGAACAAACACACATACATATACCATTATGGGGACATTTTTCTTGTGCTGGTTTTGGAACAAAATATGATAAATGTAAATTTAATTATTTTTATTAATATATGTAATAAAGATATATGTATAGTTTATATTATAATGTTAATAGATTTAATTTCATTAGTAAAAAAATATAATATAACAATTAATGGTATATTACATGTTGGTGCTTCTGTTTGTGAAGAATTAAGTACTTATAAAAAATGTAATTTAACTAATAATGATATTTATTGGGTAGAAGGAAATGAAGATAATATTACAGTTGTTAAAAATACTTTAGAACCTGATATAAAAATATACGATTGTCTAATTGATGATAAAGATGACTGTGAAGTAAAATTTAATATTTCAAGCGCATTAATGAGTTCATCATTGTTAGAATTTGGAACACATTTAACACATCATAGAGAAATTAGTATGGTTGATGTAAAGTATAAAAAAACTACGAGATTAGATACATTTATAGACAAAAATCGAATTCCTATTAATAAATTAAATTTTTTAAATATAGATATCCAGGGAACTGAATTGCGCGCTTTAAAATCACTAGGTAATTATATAGAAAATATATATTTTATTATGACAGAAATAAATACGGAGTCTGTTTATAAGAATTGTACATTAATAAATGAACTGGATTCATTTTTAGAAGAAAAGGGTTTTATTAGAGTAGAACAAAAAATATATGGAACATGTGGATGGGGTGATGCTTTTTACATTAGAAGTCAAATATTACATGCTAATAAAGAATATTATAATAGTAATGAATTTAAACAATATAAGACATTGATAGATGGCGAAAATATATATTTTAAATCTTAATTAAATGTTAATTAAATGTTAATTAAATGTTAATTAAATGTTAATTAAATGTTAATTAAACATTATAATATAAATATAAAATAATATTGATATTATAATGTTTTGTTTTGATATTGGAGGAAATATTGGACGATGGACCTTAGAAAACATAAATAATTTTGATAAAATTATTTGTATTGAAGCATCGCCTCTAACATATGGTAATTTAATAAGAAATATTAATAATAATAAAGTGATAACTATTAATAAAGCAGTATCTTCCACTGAAGGTGAAATAGATTTTTATCAAGCTCAGAATGATGTGTTTTCAACAACAAATAAAGATTGGTTATGTGATACAAATAATAGATTTTATGGTCATCCATATAAAATAATAAAGGTTCCTACTATTACTATAGATGATCTAATAGATCAATATGGAAAACCGAATTTAATAAAAATAGATACGGAAGGAGGGGAATATAATACTATTAAAAGTTTAACTCAGAAAGTGGATAATTTGTGTTTCGAATGGGCAAGTGAAACTGATAAAATAAATTATAATTGTCTTGATTATTTGAATACACTTGGATTCACACACTTTTATCTTCAAATGGAAGATGCGTATACATTTAGACCTAATTTTGATAATTATGTTGATAAAGAAACTATAAAAAATCAACTTGCAAAAACCATAAAAAAACAGGATTGGGGAATGATATGGTGTAGATAATAATTTACACCTTTAAATCTTTAATTATATAAAACCAAAAAATAATTTAAAAATATTTCAATAATAAATTTAAATGTATTACTCTCCTATATTATTTTCGCAAGTAGCCGATGTTAATTTAACTCAATTTCATGACTGTAATTACGATATGGAATCAATTAACACAAAAAACAAAATAATTGTATTTGCTCTTCATTCTATGGGCTATTTAAATAAATTAATTCCTTTCATGGATAAAGTAAATAAACCTTGGATTTTAATATCTGCAATGGAGGATACACAATTACCATTAGAAATTGATAATAATTTTATGAATAAAATAAAAACGAATCATTTTTTTAGACATTGGTTTTCTATAAATAAAACAATTCCAAATGATAAATATTTTACTAGTATACCATATGGATTAAATTATTGGACATTATTAAAACAACCATATTTTGGTGAAAATATACAAAATTTTGAAACACAAAATAATAGTTTAGTACATATTGTTAATAAATATAAACCACTTTTAAATAGAATACCAAAAATATTTTGTAATTTTCATTTTAATTTAACTGATGAAAGACATGGTGGTAGTAGAAGAAAATTATTAAATATTTTACCAAAAAATATTACTTTTTATCAAACTCAACAACTAAAAAGAACCGATTCATGGAAATTAATGAGTGAATATATATTTGTAGTGAGTCCATTTGGACATGGATTTGACTGTATTAGGACTTTTGAAGCATTATCTTTAGGATGTATAGTTATTATGAAAAAATCATTTTTAGATATTATTTATGAAGATTTGCCTATATTATTAGTAGATAATTGGGAAGATATAAATGAAAAATTATTAGAAAATTATTTATTAGAATATCCTAATAAAAAATTTAATTATGATAAATTAAAGTTTGAATATTGGGCTAATTTAGTAAATTCAAAGTTCTGATAAATATTTTTCACAGTAATAGAACGCTATCATAAGACTAAATAATTTTTTATTTTCATCAATAAAACAACTATTATTGCCTAACCAAATACTTAATGATAATAATTTCGTTAAATTATCAAAATTATTGTTTAAAAAAATATATTCATATTCCTCAATAAAATCTATTTTAAGATTACTTTTTTCAATTTTTATTTCTGAAAATTCCATTTGATCAAATTTACTGTAACCAGATATTCCAAATAATAATTTTGCATAATCATACTCTTTTATACCAAATAATTTTGTATTACCAAATATTCCTCTAGGATCTATAAAATATAAATTATTATTAGATTTCATTATATTTCCCAAATGAGTATCGCCGTGAATTAAATTATAGTAATTTCTGTTATTTAAATAATAGAGACATTTATTTTTAATAATTTCACTATAATAATTTATTGACTTAAATTTAAGACCATTTACATAATGTAAATTTTTAAATTGTTTATTAGATTCCCAATTATATTCATTATACCTTTTTATTATTTTTGTTTCAGTTTCAAATATAACATCGGTTTTTAGTATATCAAAATTTATTTCTACTGTAACATCGTGAATTTTATTAAGTAAATGCTTAATTTGTGAAATATAAGAATGACAATTATTAGAATTAAGTATATCGGTTAAAATTTTATTATTAGCTATATATTCAATTTCTAATTTACCGTCTTCATAATTAATTAAATTAGGCATTGGAAAATCAATATTATTATTTTTAATAAATTTATAAAATTCAATTTCATCATTTATTTTCTGTTTACCATGATCATTTTTTCCCTTTTTTATAAATATATCATTATCTATTTTAATATCATTAAAAGAAAATCCATAATTTTGAGTATTCATTGTATTGTATTATAATACAATGAATTATTTAAATATTTATAAATTGTTTAAATAATTTTGTAATAGTCTCCTTATTTGTTAAATTTATGATATTGAGTAATAAAAATTGGAATGCTTATAAATAATTTACTCCCGATAAAGAAATGAATTTAATTTAAAAATTGATTTTGTTCCAGTCTGGTGGAAATAAATCGTTTGTATTTTTATTACCTTGTGCTGGTCCAAACCATACTGATGGATAATAAACCTTTTTATCTTTATTCTGATTAAAATAGGCTCCCCACCAACTAAATGAACTATTAGCTATAATATTATGTTGACAATGTGACATAATCAACATTTGTTGCCAATCACTATACTTGGAATTAATTTTCTCAAAGGAGAGATTTGGACAATGTTTCTGTAAAATAGATATGTTTAAGTTAACAGGATGAATGTCTTTATCTTCGCAAAAGTAAAGAACCTTCCAATCATCTTTATTTGTATCCTTAATAAGCTTTTGTAATGCCTCTCCAAAATATTGAATAGGCATTAACGGATGATGTTGTTGAAGATTAACATAATCTCCTAATCTAAAATGTA
>Ga0315320_10005087_pt1 | contig 10790 bp, 9 predicted proteins | sample M140m21515metaG_FD_203458 | JGI IMG/M metagenome (GOLD analysis project Ga0315320, IMG submission 203458) | Ammonia-oxidizing marine archaeal communities from Monterey Bay, California, United States - M1 40m 21515 | ecosystem: Environmental > Aquatic > Marine > Coastal | place: USA: California...
TTTTTTTGAGGAAGAAGTTGACGATGATCAAGATTTTGATTTTAATCAAGACTTTGAAATTGAAGAAGGAACAAGAAGTCCTGGATGGATAAGATATCAAAAGAGAATTAAATGAACAAAGAAGTAATAGAGTTAAGAAAAAAATTTAAAAAATACAACATTGATGGATATGTTGTACCTAAAAATGATGATTATTTTACTGAATATTCAAAAATAAATAGATTAAAAATTATTTCAAATTTTAGTGGCTCTGCAGGTTTAGCAATTATTTTAAAAAATAAGAACTATTTATTTACTGACGGTAGATACACTATTCAAAGTGAAATGGAGAGTGGAAAATATTTTAAAATTATTAATTATGAAAAAATAATTAATTGTAATTTGTTCAATAATTTAAAATTAGGACTAGATCCAAAACTATTTACACACGATCAAATAAAAAATTATTTTTTAAAATATAATAAAGTTAAATTTTTATCAAATAACCTAATTGATGAAATCAAAACTCAAAAAGTTGTAAACAATATTCCTTTTTTTTCACTTAAAGATAAAATTATTGGAGAAAATAGTAAATCTAAAATTAATAAAATTGTAAATTATTTAAAAAAAAATAAATCTGATAATTTATTTGTGACTGCTCCAGAAAATGTAGCTTGGATTTTAAACATTAGAGGTGGAGATGGACCAAATAGCCCTGTACCAAATTCAAGATTAATTATTAATAAGTCAAAAAAAATTTTTTTAATAACTGAACCTCAAAAAGCAAAAAAAATAATAAAGGAAAAAGTAATTAACAAAAATCAATTAGTAATCACAAGTGATTTACCAAAAAAAATTTTTGTTTTAAAGGGTAAAAATTTTATAATTGATAATAAATCTTGCTCAGTATTTTTTGAAGATATTATTAAATCTAAATTTAAAATTATAAAAAGAGAAGATCCGACTTATCTTTTAAAAGCGATTAAAAATAACACGGAAATTAATAATATGATTAATTCACATATTATAGATGGTGTAGCACTAACAAAATTTATTTACTGGATGAAAAAAGTTAATAAGAAAAAAATTACAGAAGTAGATGCACAGATAAAATTAGAAAAATTTAGAAAAAAAAATAAAAACTATTTATATCCTAGCTTTGATACTATTGCAGGATCAGGGGGAAATGGAGCAATTGTTCATTATAGAGCTAAAAAAGAAAGTTGTAGAACAATAAGGAAAAATGATATTTTTTTATGTGACTCAGGGGGGCAATATAAATATGGTACTACTGATGTTACTAGGACTATTTGTTTTACAAAGCAAAAACCAAGCATCAAAAATATTTATACAAAAGTATTAAAGGGTCATATAGCTGTAGCAAATACAGATTTAACATTAGATAACACAGGTAAAAAGATAGATAAGCGTGCCAGAAAGTATCTTAATATGTGCAATTTAGATTATGCCCATGGTACAGGTCATGGAGTTGGCTTCTTCTTAAACGTACATGAGGGACCCCAATCAATTTCCAAACTAAATAAAGTTAAAATTCAAGAAGGAATGATTTTAAGTAATGAGCCGGGTTATTATAAAAAAGGTTTATATGGTATTAGAATAGAAAATCTTGTTTTTGTTAAAAAAATCGGAAAAAAAATTTTTTTTGAAAATTTAACTCTTGCTCCAATAGAAAAGGATTTAATTAATTTTAATCTTTTAACAAAATTAGAAAAAAATTATCTCTTTAAATATCATTTAGATGTATATTCAAAACTTTCTAAATATCTTTCTCTTAATGAGAGAAAATGGCTAGCTAGCTATATTTAACATTTTCAAAAACTGGTTTTGATTTAATGTGGTAATCTTAAGTTCTTTAGCCTTATCGACTTTCTTTCTAGTTGGTTTTTCACCTATGATTAAATAATTTAAGTTTTTAGTTACGGTACTTACTGAAGTTCCAGAATTTTCTTCAATTAAAGATTTTATCTCTGCTCTGCTGATTCCATTTAGCTTCCCGGTTACCATAAATGTTTTTTCACTTAATAATCCATTTTTATCTTTTGTTACTGTATCTTTTACCTCTAAAATTTTTTGTAATTCCTTTAAAATATTTAAATTAACTTTATTACTAAAAAAATTTTTTATTGACTTTAGCTGAGTTTCTCCAATTCCATCAATATTCAATATATCATCTAAATTTACATTATTAGAAAAATCAATAAACTTTGAAAATGATTTAAAATATTTGGATAAAATTTTTGCATTTTCTAAACCAATATGTCTAATACCTAGCGCGTAGATTAATCTTTCTAGAGAAATTTTTTTTTTTTGATTAATTGAATATTTTAAATTTTCCACTGATTGTCTGCCCCAACCTTCAAGATTTTCAATTTTGTAAAAATCTAAATTAAATATATCTTGGGGGAATCTTATTAAGCTAAGGTTCCAAAAGTTTTCTACTATTTTTTTTCCAAATCCATCAATATTAAATGCATCTTTAGAAACAAAATGTTTTAATTTTTCGATAGCAATTTTTTCACACTCATATCCTTCACTAGAACACCTTCTAACCGCATCTTCTTTTTTGGTAATGTTATTAAATTCTTTGATTGTTACAGAGCCACATGAAGTGCATTTTTTTGGAAAAATAAATTTTTTTAGATCTTTTGGTCTTTTTTTCAGTTCCACAGATAAAATGTGAGGAATCACATCGCCTGCTCTCTCTACTATTACCGTATCACCAACTCTTATATCTTTTCTTTCTATTTCATCTTCATTATGCAATGTTGCATTCGATACAATTACGCCTCCTATGTTAATAGGCTTTATTTTTGCAACTGGAGTTAAGGCTCCAGTTCTTCCAATTTGAATTTCAATACTTTTAATCACTGAAATTCCTTTGTTCGATGAAAATTTATGAGCTATTGCCCATCTTGGAGCATTTGCAATATTTCCTAGTCTTTTTTGTAGTTTAAAATCATTAATTTTGTAAACAATCCCATCGATATCAAAATCTATTTCGGATCTCTTTTTTTCTACTTCCTTATAATTAATTAATAAATTTTTTACTCCTGTTATTAACTTATTTAGAGGATTTATCTTAAAACCCCACTCATTAAGCTTTTTTAAATATTCAAATTGATTCCCAATTTTTAATCCTTGTTCGTAACCAAAGGTATAGGCAATAAATTTTAATGGAATTTTACTTGTATCGTCTGGATTTTTTTGTCTTAAAGATCCTGAGGCAGCATTTCTAGGATTTGCAAATTTCGCTTTTAAATTTTGAAAATCGCTATTTTGAATAAATACTTCGCCTCTAATGTCAATTTCTTCTGGAAAATCTTTTTTTATAATTTTTTTTGGTATATTTTTAATTGTTAAAATATTAGCTGTGATGTCCTCACCCTCTTTTCCATCTCCTCTTGATAAACCTTTAATTAAAGTTCCATTTTTATAGGTTATAGAAGCAGAAATGCCATCTATTTTAGGTTCTGCACTATAGGTAATTTTAAAACTATTTTCTTCTGAGATAAAATTTAAAATCCTTTTTTCAAAATTTAAGAGATCATCCTCACTAAAAGCATTTCCAAGCGAAAGCATAGGAACTCTATGTAAAACTTTTTTAAAATTTTTTGAAGGCTTATACCCTACAATATCTGATATTGAGCCCTGTAATTTTAGAAATGTATATTTTTTTTCTAATAAAAGAATATCTTTTTTTAAATCATCATATTTTTTGTCTGAAACTTTTGGATTGTTCTCGTTATAATAAAATTTATTAAACTCATTTAATAATTTTATTTTTTTTTTATACTGATTTTCTATTTCTTTTTTATTCATCTAAATCAAAAATAAATTTGAATTTTTTTAATATAATATCACTTTTTTTATTTTTATTTTTAGATTTGTTTTTTTTATTTTTTTTATACATCTTATTAAACACAATATAAGATTTTTCGTACCATTTTGATGATTGATAATTATAACCTAAGAGATTAGCATATTTTTTTGCTTCATTTTCTAAGCCCAAAACGTAATAAGTTTCTACTAATCTATGGAGTGCTTCTTCTGTATAAATTGTAGTCTCATAGTCATCGATAACTGTTCGAAATCTATTTATTGCTGGAATCCATTTTTTTTGATTGAAGTAGTATCTTCCTATATACATTTCTTTTGCAGCAAGGGTGTCGTTTATTAGATCCAATTTAAATTCTGAGTCTAATGCATACTCGGTGTTTGGATATCTCTTAACAATTAATTCAAATTTTTCTTTTGCTCTAATAATTGATTGTAAATCTTTTTTTTCATCTACTATTTGTTCATAATAAGAAACAGCTAATAAATATGTGGCATAATTTAAATCTTTATGCTGAGGGTATACTCTAATAAATCTTGTTAATTCAGCAACAGCATCACTGTAATAATCTTGTTTATAATAAGAATATGCTGCCATTAAAGCCGCTTTTGGTGCCATCTCAGATTGAGGAAATAAAATTTCAACTTCATTAAATTTTTTTGCAGCAAAAAGTACATCGCCTGATTCTAATGAGTCCATTCCTTCTTTGTATGCTTCATGAACTTGAGCTTCTAAACTTTTTTTTTTTATTATTGGATCTTTAACAATGTTTTTTGAGCAAGAAATATTAAAAAAAAATAATATTAAAATAAGATAAATATTAATTAATTTCATTAGTAGTTTATACTTACTTAAGAGATAATTTTAAAGCTATCTTTGATTATTACGCTATAGATTTTAATAAATTTCTATTTATTAATGTATGAGGTAGATTCTTTTCTTTAATTTCTAGAATTGAAAAATTTTCTTTATTTTCAAATACTTTTCTTAACAGTTGATTAGTCAAATAATGACCTCCTTGAGAGCATTTGACACTAGCAACTATTCTGTATCCGGATGTGTAAAGATCACCTATACAGTCTAATATTTTATGATTAACAAATTCTTTATCATTTCTTAAACCTTCTTTATTTAATATTTCTTTATCTTTAACAACTATAGCATTTTCTAGACTACCACCTTTTGCTAATCCTTTTTTTTTTATCAATTCAATATCTTCAAATAAACAAAATGTTCTAGAATTATAAATATCAGTCAAATCATCTTCAAAAACTTTCACTTTGTTGCTTTGATTGGCAATTATTGGATTTTTGTACTTCAGTTCAAAGTCTATATCTAAACTTAAAGTAGTTGGTTCTATTGAAATAAATCTCTCGCCATCTATAAATTTAATTTCTTTATTAATTTTTATAATCTTAATGGGAGCCTCACTTAATGCTAAACCAGAGTTAATAATTTTTTCAATAAATTGCTTTGCGGATCCATCTAAAATTGGGACTTCTTCATTATCAATTTCAATTAATGCATTATCAATTCCAAGTCCAAATAATGCGCCCATCAAATGTTCAATAGTTGAAACTTTAAGGCCAAACTCATTTTCAATAGTTGTGTTAAGCGATGTATTGGTAACATTCATAAAATTTGGATAAATCAAGTTATTTTCTTTAAAATCAATTCTTTTAAACACAATTCCAAAATTAGGCTCAGCTGGTTTAATGCATAAGTTCACATCCAATCCACTGTGTAATGCTACACCCCTAAATGAAACATTATTTTTAATTGTTTTTTGAGTTAAGTAAGACACAGGAGTTTTTTAATTTACTTTTTACAAATTTTGAAAACAACAAATATTACTAGAAATAACACTATTAACTAAATAGTTGAAAGAATCTCTCAAAAAATCCCTTATTTTCAATACTTTTTGAGACTAATCGAATTTCATTTTTATTCAGACCATTATTTAATTTATTTGCGATGACAGATAATTCAGTTGCATCTTCATCCAAATAACTTTTGATATAGCTACCTGACATATATCGTCTAATTTTGACTTGATAATTTTCTAACAATTTTTCAATATTAAAAGTAAATTTATTTGTAATAGAAATAAAATTTATCTCTAAAAATAAATAATCATCATTATTATTTAGGCTATTTAATAAATCAGTATTTTCATTTTTATCATTATTATTGATGATCATATGCATAATTATATGATCTTGGTAATTTTCTTTAAAAATATCTTTTACTTCTACTAAGCTTTTTTCTAAATATTTTTGAGCTAAGCGCTTTTCATAATTCTTTTTTTTTATTGATATAGCTACATCTAGCACTTTATCATCTTCTATAATTAAAATAATATTTCTAATAAAATTATTTATCATTTTTTCAATTTTATAAATATTGTCATTAAGAAAATTTGAAAGATTATCTAGCTCAATCCCATTGTTAATATTGACTTCCTCATTATATAAATTTTTTAGGTTATCTTTATCATAAACAAATATTTGATATTTGTTATTAGAAATAAAAAGAAAAGTTTCAAAATTATTTTCTTCAATCATCTAAAATAATTTGGTTTTTAATTCTTGCATCTATAAATTTACTATCATCTAAAAATTCTATTGCTAAATTGAGAGCAAGACTAATATTGTCATATGGCAATTTAATTATAGTATTATCTCTTAATTCTAAATCCCATCTTTTAGATGGATAATGATATAAATTTTTTATATCTGTGTAAGAAATTTTAGATTTATCAATAATTTCTTTAATATTGAGAAATTCACTTATCTCTGGATTTCCAAAAATAAAAGGTAATTTATTATTTAAAAAGTCATTTTTAATAAATTTTCCATTAGAGCCAATATAAAAAATTCGGCCACTTTTATTTATTTTTGATAAAAATTTAGTTTTCTCAATTTTGATATCTAATGAAGATGGGTATCTTTTAAAAACAGAATATTTTTCTACCAAAGAATTTGACTCGATTTCATTAATTAGATCAATTTTTTTGATTAAAAAAATATTATTCAAATTAAAATTTTCTATGTTTTCAAGTAAAGATGATTTATCCTTAATATCTAATCCAACAACTTTAATATTATTAATATTTTGAATTATTAAACCATTAAAATTGATATTATTGATAGAACCAACTATTAGTAGTAAAAAAAAATATATTAAAATTTTTTTACTTTTTCGTTGTTGCATCTTTTAAAATCCACTCAATTAATTTTATAAATGATATTCCATTATATTTTGCTATTTCTGGAACAAGAGATAGTTTTGTCATGCCTGGTTGAGTATTAATCTCTAGTAAATAAAACTTATTTTTAAAAAATTTAAAATCTGATCTGGTAACTCCCCTACAACCAATTATTTTGTGTGCTTTAAGTGATAAATTCATTATCTCATTTAATTTATTTTTGGAAAGATCAACTGGAATTATATGTTCTGTTTTTGCATTTACACTATATTTAGCTTCATAATCATAAAATTTTCTCTTTGGTCTAAGTTCTATTGCTCCTAATTTTTTATTTCCCATGATTGCAACTTGAATTTCTCTTCCTCCAATAAATTCTTCAATAATTATCTCTTTATAAATTTTCATTGAACTTAAAATTTTTGAAATATTTTTTTTTGTACAAATAAAAACATTTACACTTGAGCCTTCATTAATTGGTTTTAGTACGACTGGAAATTTTAGCTTTTTCTCAATATTTATTATTAAATCAGAATTATTCTCTTCATATGAATACTTAATATATTTTGGAGTATTGATTTTATTTTTTATAAAAATTTTTTTTGATACGGATTTGTCCATTGCTAACGAAGAGGCAATTACTCCTGAATGAGTATATGGTATTTTAAATCCTTCTAAAATTGTTTGTATATAACCATCTTCACCAAACTGTCCATGTAATGCGTTAAATATAATATTGGGTTTAAATTGATTAATATTTTTTACTAAATTACTATCAGGTTCAGAAATTTTTACTTTATAACCATTTTTTTTAAGCTCTTTTGCAACTTGTAAACCCGTATCAAGACTAATTAATCTTTCTTTTGAAATTCCACCAGCAAGTATTAGTATTTTTTTTTTCAATTTATTCTAAAATTTTTATTTCTGTTTGTAACTTTACGCCAGTTTTTTTCAAAACACTTTCAGATACAAATTCTATTAATTTTTTCATATCATCAAACTTTGCATTACCTTTGTTTACAAAAAAATTACAATGTTTTTCTGAGATACAAGCATCTCCAAATGATTTTTCTAAAGGGACTGACTCTTTTATCAATTGCCAAACTTTTTTATCTGATTGGTCTAATGGATTTTTAAATGTACTTCCACTGGTTTTAATTCTTGTCGGTTGTGCTTTTTCTTTTTTTTCTTTTAATTTTTTCATTTCACTCTTAATTAAATTTGAATTTTTTTTAAAACCCTTAAAAGAAGCGCTTAAAAAAATTAAATCATTAGATAATCCACTATCTCTATATTTAAAATCGATCTCTTTAGCTGGAATCCTTATAACCTGCCCTGATTTATTGATAACTTGCACTGAAATTAAAATATCTTTAAATTCTCTATTGAAGCAACCTGCATTCATTTTTATGCCTCCCCCAACTGTACCTGGTATACAAGATAAAAATTCAAATCCACCTAAACTATTATTCATTGCAAATTCTGAAAGTGATTTGTCGCTGACAGAACTTCCAGCAATAATTATATCTTCTGATAAAAGAGAAATATTATTAAAGTTACTTGATAACTTAATCACAACACCATCAAATGTCTTATCAGTAATTAAGGTATTTGATCCTCCACCTAATACAAATATTTTCTCTTTATTCCCTTTTATTTTAAGGAATTTAATTAATTCTTTTAAATTATCTGCTTTATAATAAATTTTAGCATTACCACCTATGTTAAACCAATTTTTTTTTTTTAAATTAAAATCAAATTTAATATTTTGTTTAAATTCAAATATTAGGTCTTCTTTGTTCATATTCACTATAAGTATCCAGGCATTTCTCTCATCCATGTTGAGATTGTTCCTGCACCCATTCCAATAACTATTTTTTTTCCATAAATATTATTTTTAATATATTTCGCTAATTGAATTCTATCATCAACTAAAAATAATTTTACTTTTGAGTTTTTAATTATTTCTCTTGCAAAATTTTCATACTCAAAACCTAATGTCATTTTTTCCCCTGCAGTATAAATAGGTAGTAAAATTACTTTATCTGCATTTTTAAATGCATTAGTAAATTCTTTTTTTAAATCTTTTAATCTAGATATTCTATGTGGTTGAAAAATACATATTTTTTCATAACCTTTATAAACACTATTTACTCCGTCCAATACAACTTTGATTTCTGTTGGATGATGAGCATAGTCGTCAAAAAAGTCTACTTTGTTGAAAGTAAAAATTTTGTTAAATCTTCTTTGGACTCCCTTAAAATTTTTTAAACCTTTTTTAATATTTGAGACTGTCAATCCAACTGTGATAGCTAAAGCAGATGCTGCAACTGAATTTCTAATATTGTGCATTCCTAAAAGTGGAATTTTAATTTTTTTAATAAATCTGTTTTTTTTATTTGGTAAAATTATCTTTAAATCAAACTCAGAATAGTCTTTTGATTGTGTGATATTCTTAATGCAAAAATTAGATTTTGTATCAGTTCCATATGTATAAAAGTTTTTATTACTTAGTTTCTTAATTAAATTTTTATTGTTCTTATCGTCAATACAAATAAAAGATTTTCCAAAGGGTGGAACTTTATTTACAAACTTTGTAAAATATTTATTCAACTCATCCATCGAATTATAGAAATCCATATGTTCTCTATCTATGTTGGTTATTATTGAGTAAGTGGGTGGAATATATACAAAACTACCATCAGACTCATCAGCTTCTAGGATCGACCAGTCACTTTTACCTAGTTTAGCAGAATTGTTGATAGAATTTATTACTCCTCCATTAATAATAGTTGGGTCTATTTTAGTTTCTTGAAAAATTGAAGCAATTAGTGATGTTGTGGTTGTTTTTCCATGAGAGCCAACAACTACAATATTTTTTGTTAGCGAAACAATATTTGCTAGCATTTCTCCTCTTTTATAAATTGGTAATTGTTTTTTTTTTGCCTCCATTAATTCTGGATTATTTTTTTTTATTGCAGAAGAAACTACGATAATAGTGGCTTTATTTATATTTTGTTTTTTATGTCCAATTGTAATCTTTATTTTCTCTTTTTTTAATCTTTCAATATTTTTATTACTAGCAATATCGCTACCCTGGACTTTAAAACCTTTACTCCTCATTATAAGGGATAATCCACTCATACCTATTCCACCTATTCCTATGAAGTGAATAATCTCAGATTTTGCTAATTTAATTTTCATTAATAATATTTAATAAATTTTGATTAACATTATTCCACGTGTTTTGATAATTTAATTTTTCTAAATTATTTTTTTTTAAAATTATTTCATTCTTATTGTTCAATATATTTAGTAATAAGTCTTCAAATTTTATTTTGTCAAAATTAATTTGATCAACAACCCAACAACAACCTTTATTTTTATAATAATTAGCATTTGCTAGTTGATGATTATCCTTAGAACTTGGTAATGGAATAGCAATAAATGGTTTTTCAGATAAAGAAATTTCAGCTAAACTTGACGCACCAGCTCTTGTTATGCATAAATCTGCTTGGTCTATTAATACATTAAGATTTTGATCATAACTGAAAACAATATTGTCAATCTTATTTTTTAAATATAGATTTTTGAGATTATCTATGTTTTTTTGATTTGTTTGATGAATTACCTTTAAAGTTTTAAACTTCGAAACTTTAATAATTGACTCATGCAAAATTTTATCAAATATTTGTGCACCTTGACTCCCTCCTATTATTATTAAAGTAAATTTATTATTATTATTTTCTT
>Ga0315320_10005089_pt1 | contig 10790 bp, 7 predicted proteins | sample M140m21515metaG_FD_203458 | JGI IMG/M metagenome (GOLD analysis project Ga0315320, IMG submission 203458) | Ammonia-oxidizing marine archaeal communities from Monterey Bay, California, United States - M1 40m 21515 | ecosystem: Environmental > Aquatic > Marine > Coastal | place: USA: California...
TTACACATCGGGCGTTTTTTTTTTAGAAACAGTGAGCTATTCGCCTGCTGCCTCGGCAGGAGGAGCCTCTGTGGGTTCTCCTGCTGCGGGTGCCGGAGCGGCTTCAGCTGGCGCCTCACCCTCAGCTGGCGCCGATCCTTCTGCCGGTGCGGGTGGGGCCGCTGCGGCCTTTGCAGCAAACTCCTCGTCGCAGAAGCCAGTGTTGCTCTGAAGCTGTGGCAGAAGATCGTCCACGAATGTCATTACATCCGCGGCCATGTCGATTTCTTCGGCCTGTACGACCATCTGGGCTTGCTCGAGGACCATTTGGCCCATGTCGATACCCCCCATCTCGATCATCAGTTCGCAGGTCTCGTACTTCTTCAGCAGAACATCCAAGGCGGCCACTTTCGTCTTGAGAGTGTTGAACAGCTCTTGTTGACGGCGCTTCCGCTCTTCCGCTTCCTTCTTACGGCGTTCGGCTTCAGCCTTCTTGGCATTCTCCGCATCGATGGCCTTTTGGACCAATGCACGGCGCTCGAACACGGAGTGACCCGGATCGATTTGACCCTGGAATGCTGCGATGTACGCATCGAGGTACTTGTTGGCCTTCTTGAAGTTTTTTGTGTACTTGCGGTGCAGGGTCGCTGCATTGAAATACGCGGCTTCCAACTGCGGGTCTGCGGCGATGATTTCATCGTACAGTTTACCCGCGCCGTCGTAGTCCTTCGCTCCGCGAAGAGATACGGCAAGACCGAGTTTCGCAGCGAGGTTGCCAGGCTCCGTGGCCAGGGCCGCTGCAAAAGACGTGTTGCCCAGTACATAGTCGCCGGAGTCCACGGCCAGGTATCCAAGGTTAAGATTCGCCGGTACGTTGGCTGGTTCAAGCTTGACGGCGGTTTTGAACTCACCAATCGCAGCCTGCTTATCGCCCATCACCAGGTAGGTGACGCCGATGTTGTTGTAGATACCAGCATCGCCCTTGGCAAGAGTCTTTGCCTTCTCCGCACAGAGCTGACTCATTTCGAGTTCGCCCTTGTTGAAGTAGATGCGTGAAAGGTTCCGATAGGCACCAACATTGTTGTTGTCAGCCCGGAGAATCAAGCGAATGTTATCGACGGCTTCATCAAACTGCTGGGCGCCCGCAAGAGCCTCAACCAGGTTGTTGCGGACTTGTAGGTCATCTGGATTTTCCGTGAGATACTGCTTGTACAGGTCTGCGGCCTCCGCGCCTTGTCCAATCTTGGTCAAGGCCAGTCCGAGGTTGAACAAGGCCCCAGAATAGTTGGGGTCAAGGTTCAGCGCGGTACGATAGTGCTGCGCAGCCTTACTCGTGAAGCCCTGTTGCTCCGCAGTCCAACCAGCGTTGTAGTGCGCTTTGGCTCCATTGGGGTCTGCGACGACGGAAGCTTCGAACATGGAGTAGGCGGAGGCGTAATCCACAGCCCCTTCTCCATCGGCAGCTTGGAGCAACCGAACTCCTTCGTTGAAAGTTTCGACCGGGCTATTCATGTCCGGCCCCTTCTTCGGGCAACCCATCAAGGTTGCGGCGAGAATGATGGCGATTTGCGTATTGCGGAACATGGTGTGCATCCCTCTACAGGTTGGTCTCGTAGGTGCTTTCGACCACGGAGTTCGATGTGAATCGTGGCGTGATCAGGTCTTCTGAAAGACCCGGATAGTCGAATGGGCGAAGTACGCCGAGTTGCCGGACGGCAAGCGCGGTGTTTTCGTTGTACAAGTTGAGCTCATAGGACTTTTGGAGTGCCTGAGAGAATGCTTGAACCGCCTTCTCTTCGTTCGGGTACGCCTTGTCTTCGAGGCCCATCTTGTACAGCTCGGCTTGATCTTCAGTGAGGTTTGGCGGCACATACGCAGAGCGAAGTGTGGAGGCCAAGTTCTCATAGAGTTGTCCCAAGTCGACCAAAGCGGCCAGTCCGTACTCACCTGCACCCGTCTTGATGATCTCAAGATAGGACTGCTCGATTTCCTGTACTGCCTTGGCCTTACCGATCAGTTGGTTCTTCAGCACTTCGGTCTCTTTCTTGCCAGTCATTGGTCGGTCAGGACCGCTGATAGAAAGAGCCAATGCCTTGTCCAGTTGCGGACGGGCCAGCTTCATCATGATCTGAGCAACAAACTCGGTGGCTGCGCTTGGCTTGGCGCCCGACGCTTGCAGTACCGCGTAGTCACTGACCATCTTCTTCCAGTGAGAGTCGACGTTCCGACCTTGTTTCTCGAGCGCAAATCCGTAGTGGAGTCGAGCGAAGTACAGTTGGTCGACCGTCTTTCCTTCCGAGGAACTGAAGTAGCCTTGGTACAGCTTTGCAGCTTCGGCCCACTTGCTGTGTTTCTCAAGAATCTTGGCGATTGTGAGACGCACATCGTAGATTCGTTCATCTGTCGGGAAGGTGACGATAAACTGCTGGTAGTTCTTGATGGATTGCGTGGATTCGCCCATCGCCTTTCGGAACAGCGCAGCCGAGTAGATGGCTTCCTTGGCTGACGAGTGCTTTTTGTCGAGTGCGAAGAGCTGCTCATAGTAGCTGGCAGCGCTTTTGAAGTCAGCGATGTTCTCGTAGTCGAAGCCCAAGTTGGCGATCGTATCGTTGTAGTATTTGGACTTCGGAAACTTCTCGACCAAGAGTAGGCGAGTATCCATTGCCTTTTGGGGCTGCTTCTCTTGGTGGTAATAGACCGCTGCATTGTTCAGCGCCTGGTCCGCAACTTCCGACTTTGGAAACTCGTCGAAGAAGGCGATGAATGCATCGGCAGCCACGAGGGTCTTTTTGTCATTATTGAGATTGATTTCGATGAGCTTGAATGAGGCGCGTTCATAGATGTTGTAGACAGCTTTCTTGAACGATGCTCGACCCAAACCCTTCTGATCGTAGAACGCCTTGGCAACGTCCTTGAGGTTCTTCCAGTCCTCTACAAGAAGGAATGAGTCCAGGATAAGGTTCGCCGAATACTCGGCCTGCTTTGAACTGGGGTTCATGCTGATGACTGTTCGGAACCGGTCGGAGGCTTCCTTGAACTGATTCTTGTTGTAGAGAAGGTCTGCAGACTTATAGAGGATATTGATGGTCTTCTTGTCGTCAGGGAAGATTTGAGACCACTGGTCACAGGCTTCAAGTGAGTTTTGCTCCCACTGCACCATCTCCAGACGCTCTGTCTTGGTCTTGGCCTTCGGGATTCGGCCAGCGGCCTTTTCGCGCTTGATCATTTGATCAGCAGCGAAGATTGCAGACTCAGCGCAGAACCGAGAGTGTTTCCCCTTCGGATCGATCTTTACAACAGCCATGTACTGTTCGTACGCTTGGTCGTACTTCTTGAGCTTGTACAACAGCTCGCCAAACGCATAGCGAATGTCGTAGCTGTACTTGGATGTTGGGAACTGCTGAAGGTAGACCGTGTAGGCCTTTTCAGCGAGGTCGTACGACTCTCGAGCTCCACGTCCTTGTCCAAGCTTCTTGGCTTCGTTGTGGTAGTTGATGGCCACGGTACGAAGGTTCTTCTCGATGTAACGAGTGGCTTCAGTGATGGCGTCCTGGTCGGCCGAGTTGGTTCGGGCCCACGCCGAGTTCTTTCCGTAGCTGTCGAGGAGCCGCTTGATTTCGTTCAGCGTCTCTTGCTTACGGCCAATCTTTTGGTACGCGAGAATGACTTCGTTTTGATAGTCAGGCGCCTTGGGGCTCTGTGGGTCCTCTGCAATCAACCGTCGGTAGGTTTGGATGCATTGCTCAAACTTACCTTGCTCAAAGTAGGTGGTTGCAAGGCGAGACAACATCTTGCGGATGAGGTCCTTCTTGCCCAACTTGGTAAAGTAGCCGTAGGCTTCGTCCATCTCACCCGCGTCTGCGAAGAATCGGACGAGGTCTTTGAGGGCTTCATCCTGCAGGGTCAGTTGAGACTGCTGTGATTGGCCTTCCTGGGCGGTCATAGAGAACGCAACAACCGACTTCATGGTGTCGATGGCCTTCCCGTACTCCCCTACATTGTAGTAGCACCAAGCCAATTTGTAGAGCGCGAATGCATACTTGGGAGAGTTCTTGTACTTGGCCGCTTTCTGGTAGGCAAGCAGCGCCTTGTATGCATTGTTGTTGTCGAAGTAGTACTCACCAATCATGACGTAGGCGTCTGGAGTGTACCGGCTTTGCGGGTAGTTCCGCACAAGCTTGGTGAACTCTTTCACGGCCTCGTCGCGCCGATCGGTGTCTTGAAGTGCGGAAGCCAAGTAGAAGATGGCTTCGTCCGCACGCCGATACTGTTGATAGGTCCTCAGGATGATTTTGTAGAGTTTGATCGACTTGTTCTGCCAGACCAAAGAGCCGGTGTTGTCGGCTTCCATGTTCTCGGATTTACATCCAGGCGTGTTGAAGCATTGGTCGAATTGGACCCGATATGAATCCATCTCAGTCAGATATACGTCTCGACCTTCTTCGAAGTACAGGTCTGCAAGACGCAGAAGCATCTCTGCCTTTTGCTCACCCCGAGGTGGGTTGTTCTTGAGTAGATCCTGCAAGAAATCGATGGACTGGTGACGTTTCTCTCGAGCTTTCTGACGATAGAAGTCAGACTGAGTCTCGACCCCGACATCATCGAGCTTGAGGACACGGCGCTTGTCATCGTCCTTGGCCCAGGCAGAACTGCCCATACTAAGGGCAAAGAACGCAACGAGAATAGTAGCAACACGCTTCATGGGGTTCTCTCCAGGAGAGTGGGGTGGTTCATACACCCCGAGGCATCATTTGCAGGAGCCCTGCTCGGTGTAGTGGTAATACCCGAGTTCATCTTCCCAGAACTCGCCGTTGAACGGCCAGTAGATGAACTCGACTGCGGTAGCGAAGTCAAGGTCAACCTTAGAGGCAAGATTAGAAAGGTCAGGATTCTGGAACTTGTATTGGTAGTCGACACGTTGTGCATCGATCACTTCGAAACGGACGATTTCAGAGCTACTCAGCAGGTCTTGTAGCGTGTTGGCCCAACCAGCCATCTCGGCCAGCATGAACTTACCCGCACGTCGCTTCAGCTTGAGACGGTCCTTCTCGATGACTTTCTTGAGGAGCGCTCCAACGGTGTCTCGCCACTGTGGTTTTTGACGGTCGATGAGGTCCAACTCAGTGTCTAAGACGCTGATGTGAGACACGATGCCCGAAATGTCATCATTACGAAGCAGCTTGCTGAACAGGGCTTTGGGGATTTGCGTTTCCACAGCGCGGGGACCAAAGTAGGTCTCCCATGCACGCTCAGCCATCTTGAGCTGCTCTTTCGATGCATATCCCTTGACGAACCCTTTGAGCTCATTTTGTACGGGACGCATCCGACCTTCGAAGTTCAAGAGGATCTTTTCGACCTGCTTGTACTCGCAGAGGTTGAAGTAGGTCAACGCGCGGAGGTATTCAATTTCTGGAATGAAGTCCGCTTCAGAGAAGAACGGGCTGCGGATGGTCAGCAGTTGACCCAACGTGTGGTTGAGGTTGTTCTGCATGAAGTTTGCCCATGCGCCCGAGAACAGGGAGTCCGGCCAATACACGGAGTCGTGAGGGACCAGATCAAAGTACTTGGAAGCATCGTCAAAACGCTCAATCTTGTAGTACATGCGCCCGATGTTCACGAGGGCGAGGTCCTTGAGCGCCTGTTGGCGTTCCAAGTCGACCTTGTTTGCGGCTTCGATTGGGTGACGCACGACATCCATGAACGCGCGCTTTGAGCTCTTCAGCTTGCCTTGCTTGTTGTAGATGATGCCCTCAAGGTATCGAGCACGAAGGTACAGGCCGGATTTACTTGAAATCTGTCCGAAGTACTTGCGTGCAGCGTTGAGGTCTTTCTGGGAGAACTGACGAAGTCCCATTAAGTAGTACATCTTGTTCTTGGAACCGCGTGGGTATGCCTCAGCGGGGACGCGCGGCGCAACCTTCAGCAACTCCGTCTCGTCGCCGGTATAGCGAGACATTTTGACGAGTTTGGGCAGTGCGTACTTGAAGTATGGGGTGTTCGGGCCTTCGTTGACGACCTTCAAAAAGAAGTACTGCGCCGTGTGGTACATCTCGAGGCTCTCGAGGCTGCGTGCGAGGTAGTACTTGATCTTGGTGTCTTGGTCTGGGTAGTTCCCGCTTTTCAGCAAGTCGTAAAAGCGCAATGAGGAGCTCAGAGGCTTGTTGTTGCGCATCAAGCGAACAGCTTCCTTGATGGCGGCTGGACTGGGCCCTTCAGTGGCTCCAGCTTGTTCGTCACTACCGTTGTCTTCGAGCTCACGAGGCTGTGAAGCACGGGAACCGAGGAGGTCTGATTCTGAATCGATGCCACGTTGCCGAGGAGCGGCAGCGGCGGGCGCAGCGGGTGCTGCGGGCGCTGCGGGTGCTGCCGTCATTGTACGGGCCACTTCCAAGACAACACCGGGGGCGCCCGCCTGAGACAGACAGCTGATGTCGGAGGCCGTATACCGGGCACCGGAGTCCCGAATTGCACTCGCGACAATGTTCGCAGGAACACCAGCATTCAGCATGTTGGCCACTTCCTGGCACGGAATAGCGTGCGCTACAGAAGAGGTGATGGTGAGGCTAAGGGCCGCAATGGGGAGAAACAAACGCTTCATAAGCTCTGGACCTTGAGAAAACCGTTGTGCAAACATCTTCATTCCGTCCCCCCTCACTTCAACGCTGGAAAGAAGACGGACACCGAGCCCTGAATCAGAAGATTATTCTTCATTTCCAGGGTTGTGGCGTTGACGGCTTCAATGTAGACAATCGAACGAGCCTCGGCCCGAAAGGCGAGGTTTTCACTGAAGATGATGCGCGCCCCGCCGCCAAAGTTGGTGGTGGGGTGCATCTGGTGTTGAGTGACCACTGCGCGGTCGTCGGTCGCTTCCGTATCAAGCGCCTGAAGATCATCGCTGGTTCGAGTCATACCCATACCGAATGCGGCAAAGATATCGAAGTTGATGATGTTCCGGCCGACAACAGCCACCTTCCCGTAGATCGGGGAGAACAGGAATGTCGCGGAGCCAAAGTAAGTCAGCTTGGAAATGTCTGGGCTGACGTGGTTTTCCTCAATCAACTGCTTGGTGAGCGGCTTCCAGTCGGTGTCGCCCAGATCGGGAGAGAAGTCCATGTTCAACTCCACCGCGAAAATCTCGGTGAGGTTGTAGTTCAGACCGGTTCCGACGATGTAGCGGTTCAGGAAGGGGTCATTGGCCACGAATGCAATGTGTGGCGATGCCTCCCACCGTCCCATCTTGCTGAAGCTCTTGCGCTGAAGAGTCTTGATGAGTTTCTTTTTCCCACCGTCGTCTTCCACGAGGACGATATCCTCGTTGCGCGCACCGATGGTGCTGCCTGTGTTGCCTGAACGAAAGTCAGCAGTTTCATCTTCTGCGCTTTCATCGTCCGATGACGAAGGGCCGCCGAGAATATCGCCGAGTTCGTCGTCAGACGAATCGTCCTGTGCCCACGCCACCCCGCTAAGGGTCGCCGCGAGCAGGACGATGATGGTTCGAAAAGTCTTCATGGTTCGTCCTTGCATGGCTTAGAAGTTGTACATCCGCTTTTTCATCTCTGGGATGAAGAAGCTGAGGCCGACTGAGGCCACGAAGTTGTTGTACAGGCGTGAATCCGTCACTTCGACATTGGGGTCGTATTGAGGTTTCTTGCCCACATAGAAATATGAACGCGCGTCGATTTTCAGGGCCATTGCCTGATTCAGGAAGAAGTTGAAACCCAAGCCAAAGTTGGGTGTGATGACAACCTTCTTCTCTTGCGTCACGAGGTTGGTGTACGGAGGTTGTCCGACGCCTTCATCGTAGACCGCGTAGTACTGCTGCAAAGAAAGCATCCCGAGACCCATGACGCCATATGCGTCAAAGTTGATCACCGACTCTCCGATGAGGTTGATCTTTCCGTAGAAGGGAGCCCAACGAGCAGCAAATGTTGCACCCATGACCATTTTGTCGAGGGGCTGCTGGAATGCCGCGCTGTCAGTACCGCTTCCGGTGTGAGCAATGTCTACCAGCGTGTGGGTCAGTCCTTTCAAGTCGTTCTTGCCCAAGTCGGGCGAGAACAAGAATGCGCCCTCGGCGGCGAATGTCTCGGAGAAGTGGTACGCGCCCAAGAGGCTGGCCACAAATCGCTTCACCATTGGATTGTTCGGGACATACCCTCCCATTCCACTGGCCTCTAAACGGCCGGTCTTTAGGAAGAAACGGTTCTGCACCACGTTGGGCGGCCCTTGCTCTCCTTGAGAGTCTGCAAGTGCTTCCGTCGCAGGGTGGTCTTCGGCTTGAGCGATTTGAGGCGCGCACAGCAAAAGAGGAATGGCAATGAGCCAGGTTTTCAGGGACATGATTGTTCGCATCCTGTGTCTCCAGAGGCCGGGAGCGTCCTCCCGTTGCGGACCGTCAACTCATGCGCGTCACGCGCACAAGAGACATTAGGGGCCCACGGCGGCGAACAGTAACACGCAACAAGGCAACCCGTTTGTCTGATAATCGTCAGACACTGCACGGAGGATTTCCGGTAAGCTGCATGAGTCGGACGGTTTGGAGGTGTGAACGTGTGGATCTGGTTTTTGGGCGCAACGGCGTTGGCTGCGGATGTTGAGATCGCTGTGAGCGGCCCCGGTGAAGTCCATGTGCGCTCCACATCTGACGTGGTTCATGTGCCGGCCTGTCGAGGGGTCTTGTGGGACCGCTTCAACCCGACAAGTGGTGAATTTGAGCCGACCTCCGCACCGGTTTGTTCCGGCATCAAAGACGCGATTCGGATCGATATTGACGGCCGAAAATTTCACCTCGACGTCGCCTTGCCCACGCTCCCAGATGTGGGCTTTCATGTGGTTCGGCCTGCCGTCGTGTATGGATTAAAGTGCGCAGGAAAAGCGCCTTTTCCGCTTTCGGCTTGCAGGGATATTAACGTGGTGCGTGGCCCGCAGATGATTGTTCGGAACAGGGGAGCTGCGGTGGTCTTGGAGCCGCTCAAAACCCCGTAAGTTGCTTCTTACAAAACGTTGACCTTGAGCGTCGCCCACCCCATTCCTCCGCGGCGATCTCGGATCACTGCATGGATCGTGATGGGGCCCGATTTTTTGGGTGCCGTCCACTCAATTGAAGTGAACGGGTAGAGGGAGTATTCCTGTTGGAATGATGCTTGGTCCTCAGGCTCCTTGGCTCCAAGTTCCGTGAACCATGTGATGTATGGTTCCTCGCTTCGATACTCTGGGTTTCCATCTGCATTGGTATAGGCGTAGGTCTCGATGTGGCCTTCGGGAATGACGGGTTCGATGATGTACGTGAACCCTTTTTGAGCGCTGAAGCCGACGGCACCTTCGAGCAGGACGTCCGCCACGGTGAAATCCGTGATTTCTGGGTTGTGATTCGGCGTGTCGGCCATGCTGACGGGAAAGCGCTTGAATCCAAGCTCCACTGGCTCGGCTTCCGGGTCTTTGGAGTCTCCGAGTAGCGAAATATTTACGAAGGCATTCGTACCTTCTTTCTGCTCGGCCTCGCTCAGCCCATCGAGTGCATCAGCGGGCACAGTCCATTCGGGTGGAATATCGGGCTCGAATCCCAGGAAGCCGCCCTGCCGTGCCGCCTCTATGGCTTCCTCGAATTCCTCAAATGAGGCATCTTCATCGAGGCCATCGAGTCCGTCGAATGCGGCAGGGTCCACCTCGCACCCGTACGAAAGCTCGGATTCCGGAAGGCATCCGATCCAGATTGCACCTGAGATAAATTCATCATCGGGGACGTAGTAGAGCGCATCGAAGGTGACGCGTTCCCCCGGGCGGGGCTCTGAGCGCGCGCCCAAAATTGGGTCTGGTTCACCCTCTACAGAGGCTGAAACTCCCAGAATTCGAACCCGATCCAGCTGCCAGGCTTGACTGAGATCGGTTCCAGAACATCCGCTCAGAAGTGTGAGTAGAAGGAGGGGTCTCATTAGAATTCAACCTCCGCCCGCACGCCCGGCGAGGCCAGGAATGGCAGGCCGCGGATGTACGCTGTTTCCGTGTAGTCGTAGTTATATTCAAGAGCCTCCGGGTTTTCTCCTCGGACGACATTCATGAGGTCGACGTAGGCTTCTAGCCACCAGTGCTTGAAGGTGAAGCGCTTGTCTGCACGAAGATCTAAGGACATAAACGGCGGGAGCCTGTCTGATAGCGGTTCACCGCTTTGGTACGGGAAGTACGAGTCTTGGTCGATGTCGTAGATGGCGCCATCATAGGGTGTGTAAGGGTTTCCGGTCACATACCGGAATCGTCCAGATACGCCCCAGCTACGGGGCAAGTCAACGCCCGCCAACGCCACAAAAATATGGGTTTGGTCATACTCGAAGGGCCGCCAATCTGAGCTTTCAGTGGGCGTCGAGTTGCCTTGGTTTTGGGTGGGGACTTGATACCGCTCAGCTCGGGAAAGGGTGTAGCTAATCCAGCCAAAAAAGCGTCCCATCGGGTTGTGCCGAAGCATGACCTCAAGTCCGCGCACGCGCCCTTCTCCACCGTTTATGAAGTAGGGGTCTGCATTTGTTTGGAGGTCTTCATTTTCTATGATGAGTTCGCTAAGCTTCTTGTAGAAGACCGTCACATCCGCTTCTACGGCTGCGGAAAGTTGTTGTTCGATTCCCACCTCAGATGACCAGGCCTTCTCGTAATCGACTGTGATGTCGTCCTGGTTGAAGCCGAGATCGGGTCCCTGGGGTGGTTGGTGGTAGATGCCCGAACCCCCTTTTATGGTGGTGTTTTCAAAGGGCGAATACCGGGCGGAAAACCGAGGGTCGATACTAAAAATAGAGTAGTTCGGCAGGATAAAGGAGTTGAAC
>Ga0315320_10005093_pt1 | contig 10787 bp, 9 predicted proteins | sample M140m21515metaG_FD_203458 | JGI IMG/M metagenome (GOLD analysis project Ga0315320, IMG submission 203458) | Ammonia-oxidizing marine archaeal communities from Monterey Bay, California, United States - M1 40m 21515 | ecosystem: Environmental > Aquatic > Marine > Coastal | place: USA: California...
CCCCGACAAATCGGGACTGCATGATAGGCTCGCTACGCTCCCCAGCATGATGTAACCCTCTAAATTAGCCAAGACGCCTTCCAAATTCAGACCCTATGCCCAATACACCCTACTCCCGCCGCCAATTTACACGCCGCTTCATCGGAGGCGCTATAACTCTTGGAATTGCTCCGCGAATCTTCGCCAAAAAAACGGCCGAAACTCCCCCAAAAATCAATTGGCGCAATGTCACCGACTGGGGTGTAGAAGGTAAAGGATGGAACGACACCTCGCGCTACTTCGATCGCCTGCCACCAAAAGCCGAAGGATCGGTACGGAAACCTGTATGGGATCTTTCAAGACACTCCGCAGGTATGTGCGTTCGCTTCATAACCGATTCACCAACAATAAGGGTTCGCTACGAGCTGCTGCTCGAACGACTGTCCATGCCCCATATGCCAGCCACGGGCGTAAGCGGATTGGACCTGTACGCGCAAGATGACCGAGGGATCGACCGATGGGTCGCGGTCGTTAAACCGAACGGCAAGACGACAGAGGCCGACGTCGCCAAAAACCTCGCTCCAGGAACGCGCCGCTACACCCTTTATCTACCCCTCTACAATGGCGTCGAAGCCTTAGAAATCGGAGTCTTGGATGGTACGGCATTCCAACCAGTCGCCCCGCGCGAGGAACCGCCCATTCTGTTCTACGGCACCTCGATCCTGCATGGAGCCTGCGCTTCTCGACCAGGAATGGCTTTCCCGTCTATCTTGGGCCGCCGGTTGCGACGCCCTACCATCAACCTCGGTTTTTCCGGCAACGGACGCATGGAACCAGAAGTAGGCACCCTACTCGCCGAATTGAACCCCTGCGCCTACGTCATCGACTGTCTGCCTAATATGAACAGCGACACCGTCAACGAACGAACCATTCCTCTCGTCAAACAACTCCGTAAGGCACATCCGAATACGCCAATTCTCCTCACCGAGGATCGCAGCTTTACCAATGTCGCCTTTTTTCCGAGCCGAAAATCCCATCACGACCTCAGTCGAAAAGCGTTACGCTCAGCCTATCGCGAACTCAATGAATCAGGCGTCAAGCACCTCTATTACCTCGACGGCGACAATCTTCTCGGCCTAGACGGCGAAGGAGCAACCGACGGCTCTCATCCAAATGACCTCGGTATGGTGCGCTACGCCGATGCCTACGAGCCCGTCCTAAGATCCATGCTCAAGCAATTTTGAAGGAAGCAAAAGAGACGTTCTCCCATAAAACCCCGCCAAGAATCCCAAATTTCCGCAAAACTCGTTAAGTTAGAACAATCAACCCCTCCCCATTCTTCGTACTCTTAGCAACTGGTCTATTGTAATCATAAAAACGGTTTTGCGATCCCCACAACTACCAAACTCATTCAAAAGAACCGCCAAAATGTATTTCGACCCCAATTTCTGTTCATCTTTCTCCACTCTCGAGTAAGCTAATTCAGAGCATCTTCACGCTGCTCAACCGCACTCCATGACTTTATTCGCCCCAGGATTCAGAGCCCTCGTTGGCCTCTCCCTTCTCACTCCCCTTTTTCCTGCAGAAGCGAGCAAATCCGTCCTTAAATCGTACAAGAGTGAAATCGAACCTATACTCGATAGCTACTGCTACGATTGCCACGGATTCGGGACCAGCAAAGGAGGCGTTACATTGGACGAATTCACCGCCGATTCAATCGGCGATCACGAACTTTGGCTACGTATCCTGAGAAACACCCGGTCACACATAATGCCTCCGGTCGAAGAAGAATTCCTGCCGACTTCCGAAGAAAGAGAACGTATCGCAGATTGGATAAAAACCAGTCCTTTCGGAATCGACCTAAAGAATCCAGACCCAGGAAAAATAACCATACAACGCCTCAATCGAGTTGAATATCAAAACACTATTCGCGAACTCATCGGAATCGAATTCGATACCGCCGACGCCTTTCCCGCTGACGACGCGGGTGAGGGTTTCGACAATATCGGCGATATTCTAACGCTCTCGCCCATGATGCTCGAACAATACCTCGATGCAGCCAGTCAAATTGTCAGCGAAGCCGTTCCAACCCAAGCAAGCGTTTTACCTGAGCATAAAATTTCGGGAGAAGAACTAGTCCATCTCTTCAGTCCTGCGACAATCAAAGACGACGAAGACAACGACAAACTCCAACTCTCATTCTACTCCCCATCGACTCGCTCAGCCAACTACCAGATCAAGTATCCTGGGAAATACCAAATCGTTCTCAGTTTCAAACCTGTAAGTTTTTCCAGCTTCAGAGGATTCGACTACAATCGATGCCGATTCATTTTCAAGATCGATGGCAAAATCAAATTAGACCAAGAATTCGAATACACATCCGGCAGAACGATCGAACATACCTTCGACTACGACTGGCAACCAGGCGACCATAGTTTCACCGTCGAGGTCGAACCTTTGACCAACGACCTGGAAAAAATCAAACGCCTCAAGATGCGAGTCGAGAGCCTTAATATCAAAGGCCCGTACGCGCGTGATCATTGGATACAGCCCGAAAAATACGAACGTTTCTTTCCTGGAGGAGTTCCAGAAAACGAAACCGCCAAAGCGGACTACACGCGCAAATTGCTAGGCGACTTTGCAACGCGCGCGTTTAGACGACCCGTCGATCAGCAAACGGTGGATCAACTCGTAGCCTTGGCCAAAGCTATCGGAACCCAAGAAAACAAAACCTACGAGATGGGGATATCCCAAGCGATGGCCGCGATCCTCGCTTCGCCTCGCTTTCTTTTCCGAGAAGAAAAAGCTCTCTCCCAGACCTCCCAAAGCCAGCACCCGCTCATCGACGAATACTCACTCGCATCGCGACTTTCCTACTTCCTTTGGTCATCCATGCCCGACGAAGAACTCTTCCAATTAGCCCATACAGGACAACTCCGCGACAACCTTGACGCTCAAATTGAGCGCATGATGGCTAACAAACGTTCCAAGAACTTCATCAATAACTTCGCTGGCCAATGGCTACACGCGCGCGATATCCAATCCGTAAACATCAGCTCCCTCGATGTATGGCTTAGAGACCACCCGCAGCCTGAAATGATGGCCACCAAAGAAGCCTATTCCATTGTCCGAGAAATTCCGAAAAACAAACGTACCCCGGAACAACAAGCAACCTACACGCGAACGAGAGCTATCATGAGGAAGCTCTACGACAACGACCGACCGGAACTGAAATCCCCCTTGCAGCGGGCAATGCGCGAGGAAACGGAACTCTATTTCGACCACGTAATCCGCGAAGACCGAAGCCTCAAAGAACTGCTAGACAGCAACTACACCTTCCTCAACGACCGACTCGCTACGCACTACAACATTGACGGTATCAAGGGATCCAAAATGCGGAAAGTCACACTCGCGCCCGGCAGCCCTCGCGGCGGAGTCCTAACACAAGGAACCATCTTAGCCTACACATCCAACCCAACGCGTACCTCCCCCGTCAAACGAGGCGTATTCATCCTCGAAAACATCCTCGGAACTCCTCCAGCCGCCCCTCCGCCAAACATTCCCGCCCTAGAAGATGTCGCCAGCCCCAAAGAAATCCAGAAAATGAGCCTGCGCGAATCGCTAGCCCTCCACCGCGAAGACCCGCTCTGCAGGTCCTGCCACAATCGAATGGATCCCCTTGGCCTAGCCTTCGAAAACTTCAACGCCATGGGCAATTGGCGAGACGCAGAACTCAACCACCCCATAGAGACAGACGGTCGATTGATCACCGGCGAGACCTTCAACTCCATTCAGGAAATGAAGCGAATCCTTGCAAATGAGCGGATAAACGACTTCTATTACTGTTTCAGCGAAAAGCTATTAACCTACGCCCTAGGCCGCGGAATAGAATACTACGACACGGCAACTGTAGATACTCTCGTCGAAACGCTCAAAAATGCCGACGGCCGGCCTTCCAGCCTTATCAAAGCAATCGTTCATTCCACGCCTTTTCAAAAGCGTCGAAACTCGAAATTCAAACCAGAAAACCAATGAACCGCCAATCATTCGCAAATCAATTAAACCGGCGAAACTTTCTCAAAGGCGTCAGCGCCAGCCTCATCCTGCCAGCCTTTCAATCTATGCTGCCCGGCAATCTTCTTGCCGCCAAAAACTTACGACAAGTAGCAACCAGCAGCACTGGGGCCCCACTCAGAGCCGCCTATATCTTTTTCCCCAATGGCTCCATCCCTGACCTTTGGTGGCCCCAAGGAAAGGGAAACGACTTTTCTTTCAAAGATACCCTCAAGCCGCTTGAATCCGTTCGCGATTCCGTTCAAGTCCTCAGCGGGTTGGACCAACTAAATGCCACCGCCGGCAAAGATGGCGGAGGTGACCACGCCCGCGGCAACAGCGTGTTCCTAACCAGTGTTCGTATCAAGAAAAGCGCTACCGACTTTCGAGCCGGCATCTCCATTGACCAAGCAATCGCCAGCGAAGTCGGGTGCATGACCCGATTTCCATCCCTCGAACTAAGCTGCGATCCAGCCAGACGCGCCGGAGCCTGCGACACTGGCTACTCCTGCGCCTACCAATACAATCTTTCTTGGAAAACGCCTACCAATCCGATGACCCCAGAATCGAATCCGCGCAAAGTATTCGAGCGACTTTTCGGCGAAGGTGCTCACGGCGAGCGAACCGAACAAACGAAACAGCGCATGGCCAACCGGCGATCCATTCTCGATTTCGTCATGACCGATGCGCAACGCATGCAAAAGAATCTCGATCATCGAGACCGCGAAAAGCTAGACCAATACCTGACCGGAATCAGGGAAGTCGAATCTCGTATCGAGAATTTGGAGCGTTTCGGGTCGACCGTCGATCCCGACATCGCAACCCCAGATGGCATTCCCTTTAGTCACGGCGAACATATAGATATTATGTTCGACATGATGCTGCTAGCCTTCCAAACGGACTCTACGCGCATCGCTACTCTGATGCTAGCCCACGACGGCGACAATCGCTCCCACGATGAAATCGGCATTCCCGAAGGACACCACGAGCTTACCCATCACCAAAACAAAGCCGACCGGATAGCCAAGGTCGGCCGAATAGACCAATGGTACGTCAAAAAATTCGCTTCATTTTTAACGCGTCTCGACGGAATCGACGACATAGACGGCCAGTCCATGCTGCACAATTCCATGATTCTCTACGGCAGCGGTAACGCGGATGGCAACAAACACACCCACGACAACCTTCCACTTGTGCTAGCAGGACACGGCGGCGGTAACCTCAACCCTGGAAACTATCGCCAATTCGGCTCGAAACCCGCGGCAAACCTCTTCCTCAATATGGCCGATAACATGGGAGTCCAAAACCTACCGCGCTTCGGCGACTCCACCGGCCGCCTAACAAGCATATAATCCCCATTCTACGATGTAGCTACGCGAAGGACTCGCGTGGATCCCTAATGCGTAGGCTTCAACTTAACTGGATAGCGACGATCTGCATTCCACTCTCCGAAAGAGATCGCCCCCAGGCTATCCACATAAAGGTCGTGCCCATGGATAAAGGTCTTACTCGTTTGATAAAGCGGCTGAAGTTCACCATCCACATAAACCGGCTCATTCCCGCCAGGAACACTCAGCACCTGTTTCGTTTTTTGGATCGATGATCGACAAGAAACCCCGACTGTCCAAGGCGTTTGCCTGTACCTCCCTCTTTAGACGAACATACCGCGGTATAAATCTTGTCGCCCCGAAAAAAGAGCTGCCCCGCAAATGCGCTCGGCAAATCGAGCGCCTCGACAAATTTACCATCCAACGTAAACGCCTTGAGTTTATTCTCGCTGCGTGAAGGCACCCAAACGAGCGGATTCTCGGGGTCCGACAAATCGAGCGAAATGCCATGGGCATTCTGCAAGCCGCCCGGCTCGCCTTCAGCCTTTCCGCCCCAACGACGCACAAGCTCGCCGTTCATCGTCATTTCATAAATAAAATCCGTCGCGTAGCCATCCGCTATCAAAATGGTCCCTTGCGGCGTCACCGCAACATCGCACGGCATGAACCTCTTGTCACCCGCTTCGCCAATTCCCATTTCAAACGGAGTAGGCAAATGCCTCACGAACGTTCCATCCGTTTTCAGAATCGTTACTCTACCATTGCTCGGATGCGCGTTCCAGCCTTCCGCTTCGAAATGACATCCGCAATCGTCGTGGATCAAATACTCCTCGCCGTCTTTCTCGAAAACCTCAATCCCATGTCCTCCCACGAGCCCTTCGCCAAACGAACGAACAAACGTACCGTCTTTTTTGAATACGAAAAAGGCGTTCTTAGGGTGGTCCGTTATCACGTATATCAACCCGTCACGACCTTCAGCCAAAGCATGCGAGTTGATCACAGGAGCCACAACAGGGTCCGCCTTGGCCCAACCCAAATCGACTTTATACCTCAGGCCATTGTGCCCAAACGTAAGACTATCGGCAAACGCCATACCATCGCTATGATGAGCATGTTCGCCAGCGGATCCATGGCCAAACCCGAAGTGAGATAAAGAAAACACGGCGCAGAAAGAAATGAGAGAAAATCGGAACATCATCACGACACGCTTCCTGCCCTGATTCCCCCACTTCGTTAATTCATTGAATTCAATAATAATCATATCAGTTTTTGTCAAAACCGGCACCTTATATCTTGCGTCCATCAACCCCGCGCGGATGTATAGCAGGAGACAGTCGAAACCTGAGCGTTCTCCATTCAGAGCGCCTCCGCTGGATCGATTCTTACAACCGATACATCGCACTTCTCTATCATGAAAAACACACCGCTCCGCACATCCGTAATCGGCAGCTACCCATTTCCCGGCTGGTTGGAATTCGCCTCTCAGAACCTCGATCAATTCGGGGTAAACGACATAAGCGAAATGCAAGAGGATGCCGTCGTCGCCGCCATCCACGACCAAGTATCGGCCGGCCTCGACGTCATCACCGACGGCGAACAAACTCGATTCGATTTCAATCTCTCCTTCTACGGCTACATTAAAGGTATCGAACTCGAAAGCGCCTCACCCCGCCGCTTTGGGCCGCCAGCCCACGATCAACGCGGCAAGCACGCGATCACTGCCGAACTAGAAGCTCCCAATGGCCTCGGGGCCGTCGAGGAATTCGAACGCCTGAAACGCCTCGCCCCTGAAGGCCCAAGTCTCAAGGCCAGCATCCCCGGACCCTTCACCATGAGCGGTCGCCTCCTACCCAACGATCGATATCCGGATCGCCTAGCGATCACCGAAGCCCTGCTTCCGTTGGTGCGCAGTGAAATCGAAAGCCTCGTCGAGGCGGGATGCAACGAAATCTGCGTCGATGAACCGTCCATGAGCTGCTACGCCTACAAGGCCGACACGAGCTCCTTCGTTGACCTCTTCAATCGCACCGTCGAACCCGCAGTCGGTAAAGCTCGCATCTGCTCTCACTTATGCTTCGGCAACTATAAAGGACGAGCAGTCGGCAAACGCACCCCGCGCGAAATGTTTCCCGATTTTCTCAATATGCACGTAGACGAAATGCATATTGAAATGTGTACGACCCATTTCGACTATCTCGACCTGATCGAAGAGATCAGCAAACATATGGATGCCGCTATCGGCATCATCGATGTCAAAAGCTACTACATTGAAACGCCCGAGGACGTCGCTGCCATCATACGAAAATGCCTCGAATACGCTCCCGCAGACCGACTCGTTTTCGCGCCTGACTGCGGCCTCTCCCAAACCGCTCGCTGGGCTGCCCGCCAGAAGCTCGCCAATATGGTCGCCGGCGCGAACATCGTCCGAAACGAACTCGGACTTCCCAACGCTAAATGAAACCCGCGTTTCTCAAAGACGACGATCTTATTGCCGACATCGAATCCGCTCGTAAGAATAATACTGACACGCTTCACACGTGGTGGTTGGGGCAAAGCGGGTTCCTCGTCATGTCTGCAGGCAAGACTGTCCTCTTCGATCCCTACCTCTCGGACTCCCTGACGCGAAAATACGCCACTACCGATAAGCCACACACGCGCATCACCGAACAGGTAATCGATCCCAGCAAACTCGAAGGTATCGATATCGTTACTTCCAGTCACAACCACACCGATCACCTAGACAAGGAAACATTGACAGCCCTCTTTCGCGCAAACCCGGAGCTATCATTCATCATCCCCGAGGCCAATCGAGCATTCATAGCCGACCGCCTCGAAAGCGATCCAGCCCAACCGATAGGCCTCAACGACGGATTGAACGCATCGGTCAAAGGGGTACAGTTCCACGGCATTGCATCCGCCCACGACGAACTCAAGACCAACGAGAAAGGCGAACACCACTTCATGGGATTTATTATCGAACTCGGCCCCTGGAAAATCTACCACAGCGGCGATACTCGCCTCTACGGTGGACTCGCCTCCAGCCTCAAACGATTCAATCTCGACTTAGCCTTTCTTCCAATAAACGGATACAAACTCGAACGCCGGGTAGCCGGTAACCTAAGCTCCCAAGAGGCTGCGCAACTGGCCGACGAGTGCTCCATTAAAACAGTGGTCCCCCACCACTACGACTTATTCGAATTCAACACCGCCGACCCCGCCGATTTCGAAAACGCCTGCCAATCCAGAAACGTTTCTTTTCACATCCTGCGAAACGGCCAGCGCCTTTCGGTCGAACGCTAGATACAACCATTTTCATTTCCTCTAAATTATGTCTCTCACACAAACCTATCTCCAGAAGTCACGCGAACTGATCGAAATCGTCTCGGCCCAGGAAGACAATATCGCCAAAGCCGCCGACTTGTTCGCCGAAACGATTCTAGCCGACCGCATGGTCCATGTTTTCGGCTCCGGTCATAGTCGCATGATGACCGAAGAAATGTGGCCTCGCTACGGATCCTTTCCCGGATTCAACCCGATCGTCGAGCTATCGCTCAGCTTCCACAATCTCGTAGTTGGCTGCAATGGACAACGACAAGCGATGTTCCTTGAAAACGCTAGCGGCCTAGCTGAACAAATTCTGCGAAATTTCGAGCTCAGCGAGAAAGACACAGCCCTCGTAATCTCCTCCAGCGGCTGTAATCGCGTGCCCATAGAAATGGCCGAACTCTTCCAAAAACAGGGAATCAAAGTAGTCGCTCTTGTCAGCAAACTCCACTCGAACGCCTCCAAAACCAAAGATACTAGAGGCAAGAAACTCTCCGATTTCGCCGACCTCATCCTCGACACCGGCGCGCCCGTTGGCGATGCGATGATCGACATCCAAGGACTGGATACGCCCGTTTCTCCTGGCTCAACCCTCGGAGGATGCTTGGTCATCAACTCCATTAAAGCGGAAGTCGCCCAACGTCTAACCGACGCCGGCCAGCCCCCAAAAGTACTGACAGCCGGAGCCGTCATCGGAGCCGAACGAGCTACCGAAATTTTCCAGGCGGCTTACGACGAACACGGCCGTCGCCTATCGCGATACTACGCGACCCTCGGCATATAGAAGACATGCCATGAGCCTTCGGATCATCAATCGCTCCATCGTTCCGACCCTAGCCGAAGTAGACATACTCGTTGTCAGGGCCGGTTCCGCCCGCTGCGTCGTAGCCCTCGCAGCGCGAAAGGCGAACATTCACTCGGTAATCCTCCTCGAACGCTATGGCTTTGCAGGCGGCACCAGCACCCAAATGCTGGATACTTTCTACGGATTCTTCACGCTAGGCGACCAACCGAGAAAAAACATCGGGGCTCGTAATATCGAATCAACTACACTAAGACCGCTCCTTGAAAAATGGGGTTCTATCATGGAAACGCCGGATAACATAGCTAACACCTCAGAAGCCGGCTGGAAGACGAATCCACAACGCCTATCCCAATGAATACTCGAGATAAAGACTGGAAAATAGTCGGAATCAATTTCGACCACATGCACATGGGCGATCTCCTTCGCCAAACGCACGAACACCCTTCAGCGACCATCGCCGGTATCTGCGACGCTGATCCGACTCGCATGGAGGAAGCTATCGCCAATTTCTCGATCCCCGAAAACCGCGTTTTCACCGATATCGATGTCTGCATGAAAACAATAGACCCAGACCTCGTCATCATCTGCGCTGCAACCGCGCGGCACGCCGAGTACGTCGAAAAAATTGCCCCTTACGGAAAGCACCTCTTCATAGAAAAACCTTTTGCCGACAGCCTTGCCTCCGCCGACCGTATGGCAGCCGCTATGGTTCCAGGACAGCAATTGATTATCAACTGGCCCCTACGCTGGTACCCTTCCCACGCGACCGCTTACCGTCTCATCAGCGAAGGTCTCATTGGAACCGTACGCGAAGTTCACTACTACGACGGAAACCGAGGCCCCCTCGCTCACGGAGCTGACAAAATCGTCAAAGACGTCACTCCTAAACTCAAAGCCGAAAGCTGGTTTTACAAAAAAAGCGAGGGAGGTGGTGCCCTCCTCGATTACCTCGGATACGGAACGACTCTTGGAGCTTGGTTCAACGGAGGCAAATCGCCAGTCGATGTCACTACCGTCATTGGAGGCGATCCTAGCCTTGAAGTCGATGAACACAGCATAACGATCTGCCGATACGCCGACGGCACTCTTTCCAAATTCGAAACCAAATGGGGCACCTTCACCGACCCATGGACCCACCAACCCCAACCCAAATGCGGCTTCAACATCATCGGAAGCGAAGGCACCATCGCATCCTATGACTTGGAGCCAACCATTCGAATCCAAACGCAGGAAAAGCCTGAAGGCGAAACCATTCCCTGCGACGAACTCGTCCATCCCTTTCACGCTCCCATCCCCTA
>Ga0315320_10005099_pt1 | contig 10782 bp, 4 predicted proteins | sample M140m21515metaG_FD_203458 | JGI IMG/M metagenome (GOLD analysis project Ga0315320, IMG submission 203458) | Ammonia-oxidizing marine archaeal communities from Monterey Bay, California, United States - M1 40m 21515 | ecosystem: Environmental > Aquatic > Marine > Coastal | place: USA: California...
ATGGTTGCTGTGGCTGGCGTTGGAATTGCTTTCGCAATGCGGGCTGATGCCGATGAGGCACTACTCGTTCAGGAAGGAAGGGCTCAGGCGGAGATCGTGCTTGGCGAGATGGCGTCACGATCGGCCCGTTTGGCGGCCGCTGAGTTGCAGACGTATGTTGAGAAAATCTCGGGTGCTCGGCTACCAATAAGAAACGAACCCTCTGCTGATGCATCGGTCCAGATTTACGTGGGCGAGAGCCGACACCTGCAGAGACTGGGCGTGACGGCAGAGGGACTTGAGGATGGGGCTTATCGTATTGTGTCTGGTGACAGGTGGCTGGCACTGATTGGTGACGACGCTGATTTTAAGCCGATCGAACCATGGGCAAAAAATAATTCTGGGCGTGGTGAAAAGTTACAGTCCGCTTGGGAAGAGGCCAGTGGTTTATCGCTGGGAGTGCCAAATGGTGGGCTATACAAATTTCGCCAGCGGATGCCCATGGACTTGGCAAAGGAGGAGCGAGAGTACCTGTGGCAGTTCGACGAACGCGGTTCGTTGAATGCGGTATGTGGTTATCTGCGAAGTCTCGGCGTTCGTTGGTACCTGCCGGGTGAACTTGGTGAGGTGGTTCCACACAACGCGACTATCCCGCTGCCGATCGTAGATCGCACGGTACGACCCGACTTTGAAGTCAGGCAGTTCAATGTGCGATTCGCAACGGTGGACGAGGAACTCATGCGTTGGGCGATGCGTTTGGGGATGCGACATCCGTATGGGCAGATGATCGCACATGGTATGCATACGATGACGCATCCTGACATCCTCAAACAACAGCATCCCGATTGGTTTGCGCTTTACGGTGGGCAGCGTGATACACAGATCGGAAAACGTCTGAATCACCTTTGCTATTCCAATCCGGAACTGTTTGACGCAACTGTGAAGTGGGCGCGAGCCCAGTTTAACGTCTATGACTACGAGTCCGTGTCTATCATGCCGCCCGATGCGTATATCGCGATCTGTCAGTGCGAACTTTGTTCGGGTAAGCAGATTGACAACATGGGTGCTCGAGGGAAACTTTCAAATCATGTGTGGGACTTTGTCAATCGCGTCGCAAGGGAAGTGGGTAAGACTCATCCCAGTAAAAAAATCGTCTGCTGCGCTTACGGTGCTAACACCAATCCTCCGTCCAATCTTGAGCAGCTCGAGCCCAACGTTGAGGTCGTGATTGTCGGGGGCCGACGGCCGCGAAATAGTCTGCCGGAACAACGTATTCCGATTCAGGAATTGCGGGCTGGTTGGCAAAAAATCACTGCTCATCCGTTCTTGGTGTTCGAGAATTATCCGTTCACCTCACGGCGAAGTTATTTGCCAGCATTTGTGGCGAGGACCATTGGGGACAGCATTAACGCAACCAAGGGATTTTCGCGTGGTGAAGACATCTGGCTTAGTTTTCCGAGAGTTCATGATGATCCGAATATGGGATTCAATCACTTTCAGGTTTACTTTACGGCTCGAATGTGGTGGGGCGGCAGTGAAGCTGATGTTGAGGCGATGCTTGATGAGTATTGTCGGCTCTTCTACGGGCCAGCTGGGCACAACATGAAAACGTTTTTCGATTATTGCGAGGCTAACTACCAAGCGATGGAAAGCGATAAACAAAAAATTGACAAGGTGTTGGAGATATTTGCAGCGGCCAAGGCAAGTGTCCTGGCAGGCTCAAATCACGCGAGAAGGCTGGAGTTGATTGATCAATATCTGGATGCGTTGCGAAGCAAGGCCAAACAACTTCAACAAAAACGCGGTTTGGTTACAAAGTTAAGGACTGTCCGCGAGCCGACGGAGCCGATCGTCATCGATGGCAAGTTAGATGAGCCGTATTGGCGTGATTGCCTCGCTGCGTCAACCGGCAGCTTGCGGGAGTTGCAGACCGGAGCTCAGCCGATCTTTGGAACCACTGTGAAAGTCGGTTGGGACAAATCAGGGCAGAATCTTTATTTCGGGATACGCTGTGCGGACCAAGTTGGTGACTCACTGAATATCGCGACCAAAAAAAATGAAGATGAATCAATCTGGTATGGCGATGCTATCGAGATTGAACTCGAAACCGACTCGCATAGCTATTATCAATTGGTGGTCAATCCAGCTGGGACGCTGGTTGATCTGGATCGTGCCGCTGGCAAAAATTCGAGATTCCGTTGGGAGTCGCAGGCTGAGGTTGCGACGCACATCGCAGAGGATCATTGGAATGTTGAGATCCGAATCCCTGTGACCGATGACGAGAACGATCCGCTCAATCAGGTGATTGGCCGCAAACCATCGCAGAGTTTGCCGTGGCACTTTAATGTTTGCCGGCAACGAATCCGCGACAACGGTTCCGAGTACTCTGCGTTTTCACCGACTGGAACCGCTGGCTTTCATGTCCCAATGAAGTTTGCACATCTCTATGACGGTGGGTCTCACACGTTCCAGGTCGATCCAACTGTCAGCGATTTTTTAACCGAGTGGACCGCAGCCGATAAGTTGATGCGGCGTCAACAATACGACCTTGCCTTGGCTGCGTTTGTTGCGCTTTCGGAATATGGGTCGGCTACTGATTACCAGAAGTCGTTGGCTCTGGCCCAGGCAGCGAACTGCGCAAGACGCGTGAAAAATGCTGAACAGGCGACCGACCTCGTTGAATCAATCCCTGTTGAAGCCATGGCGATGATGGGGCACCTGCAAAATCTGGTTGGGGAGCGGCAGTGGACTGCACTCATTGAGCAGTTCGGTACCGAGGATTTATTGACTTGGCCATTTACCCAGATCGGTTCAGCAGCCCTTGCGCGTGGACAGGCTTATTACGCGCTGAAATCCGGTACGAAAGCGGATGCTGATTTTCAGCTTGCATTGAAGTTTACCTCGGATACAAGGACTCGCCTGAGCATTCTACGAGTCATGGCCCAGAACCGGGAATTGGTTTTGCAGGACGACGCTATTGCATTGGAGGCGTATCGCAGGATCGTTGATTCCAAGACTAATACGGGCAGCGCTGAATACTTCACCGGGCTTCAGGGAATGGCGCGCCTGTTGAGTCGAGGCGGAGACCATCAGGGGGCGTTGGAGACGTTTGATCGTGTTGATATTGACAAGCTTGCGGGAAGTTGGCGAGCCGCAATGCGGTTTTCCTATGGCAAGACACTCGAGGCTGCGGATCGCAAGGTCGAAGCGATGCAGTCATATCGTGAAGTGCTGACTGATGAGAAAGCGTCACAAGCTCACCGGCGGCGTGCTAAAGAGGCGCTTGCGGCTTTACAAGCCGAGGATTGATGCTGCTTGAGCTGCCTTCATTCCATTGGAGACAGGCGAAGAGTTACCCGCTGCGGCGTAAAGTTGCACGCTGCCTATGCAGAATGCAAGCCAGCACTCACGCGAACGTGTGTCATGGGAAAATTAAAAGGTAGCAAAATAAAAACACGGCAGGCACCGTGACGAAGTTCAAAGCGATACCAAGATGGGGGGCCTGCAGGTGACCTTCTGCGACTACGGGCCGTTCCCGTGCATTCATGGCGGGACGTTCTGCTTCCACAATCATTTCAAGCGCTGGGGATTCCTGCCTGCTGGCATCGTGCTCACCATTCTCGTGTAAGCTAATGAGCTCCCTGGTCTGGTGTCGGTGAGCGGGGAAACAGTGATCTGAAACTTTCTTGGATCGAAGTTTGCCTAAGGGATGAAATGACAATGAATGATAAGTCTCCCAAATCCGTCCGGCACCCAACTTTGGTTCGAAATCTGATTTTTTTGTTTATAGTGGTCGGCCTCATTTTCTCCGTTTGGATCCTCTACATGGCATTCACTCATGGTGCCTACGGTGACCCCTTGTGGTTCTTGCGTGAGAAGCACTGAGAAGCACTGAGAAGCACTGAGAAGCACTGAGAAGCACTGAGAAGCACTGAGAAGCACTGAGAAGCACTGAGAAGCACTGAGAAGCACTGAGAAGCACTGAGAAGTGCATAGCAAGGGCAGCGGTTGCAGCATCATCCTCAAAGTTCGCTTTTAAGCGAAACACCACGCTGCAGACTGCGACCCGCTCATCCCTGCAGTGACCTCCGTTTCAGAAGAAAGAAGGGGCAGTTGCCTTTCTTGTGCTCTCTTTGGGGGACTAGGTTCGGTACCGGTCACGTTATTGGGGCAGGTCAGTCTGCACCTCATAACAACGGAAGCTTGGTTGGACGAAACTAAAACCGGCGTACCAGATTGGTGGAGCAGGGTGATCTCTATCGTGATCGTTAGCCTGTTTCGGACAGGTTACATCGCACCAAGCCTCGTTGTGGCAAGCCCGTTGTGGCAAGCCCGTTGTGGCAAGCCCGTTGTGGCAAGCCCGTTGTCGAAAGCAAGCACTTGCCTTACCTCTTTTGGTTCTTTGGTTACCGCAAAAAGTACCACGCAGTGGGCTTTGTGTTGATGTTGATTGGGAGGCATTGGAGTGTTGACCTAGCGAACCTTGTGCACAACATTGAGTAATCCTACATTTTGAACCTTGATTGTTTTCTTTGCCCCGCACCTCACTAGGCTATTTTCAGGACCTCTAGCATGAATCAACGAGTCATATCTTTGGGGCTTGTCTTTGTAGTTAGTTTCATGGCAGGAAATGCTGTGGCGCAAAATATCAAGGTTGCGGGTCGTGCCGCACGGATAAAAGCGTATCAAAGCAAGATCATAAAAGAGGAAATCACCGGCAGTAATTTGGTTGTGGTTGGATCAGCAGATGGCGTGAGAGAGTTGTGCGTCGTAAATTCTGGTCGGATCGGGGATCGTGACGTTGATCTGAAGACAGTCTTTCCTATCTGGTCGATGTCAAAGCCCATTACCATTGTTGCGATGATGACACTGCATGAGCAGGGCAAGTTTAAGTGGGATGATCCGGTTGCAAAGTATCTGCCGTGCTTTTCCTCATTGCGGGTAAAGCATGGTGATGAGGTCCGCGAGGCCACCGAGACGTTGACTATTGAGCATTTGATGGCGCATCGCTCGGGGTGGTCCTACTATTCCGGCTGGGAAGATGGGGTTCCCAACAACAACTCAGTAAAAAACCCTGTTCCTCCAGGGTTTCACCGACCTCACCCCAATCAAACTCGATTCAACAATTTGCAATCCTATTGCGAGGCGATTGCCAAAGAACCTTTGGAGTTCGAGCCCGGATCGCAGTTCCTCTACGGCGTAAACCAAGCAATTTTGGGGCGACTTGTTGAGGTATTATCGGGGGTGCCATTTCAGGACTATCTTGCGAAGACGTTATTTGAACCGTTGCGTATGGTTGACACTTCCTTTGTTATGGACGAGGCCAAACGCGCACGATTTCAGCCCCTGTGGATCAACTCGGAGCATCTCAAAGGTTATACCTATCTGCTCAATGAACTGACTTACAGTGCTGCGAGTTCTGCGCACTTTGGCGGAGAGGGGCTAGTGTCGACAGCGTCGGATTATTCCAATTTCTGTCAGATGCTGGTTTCCGGAGGAGTGTTTGAAGGCAAGCGTATTCTTTCCCAAGCAAGTATTGATCGCATGACCAACCCGATCAGTATTGATATTATGTCTGAGAGTGGTCAGCCGCGTGGTATGGACATGGGGTACAGCGTATTTGTGATGAGAGATGCGGCCCCGGAGGGCAGCGCCGCGCCCGCAGGGATTTTCGGTTGGTCTGGGTACCATAACACGCATTTTTGGATTGATCCAAGCAACGGCATTTATGTTCTTTGGATGAGCAGAGCCCGTGAGTTCAGCTTCGATATTCCGCAAGGACTTCGAGGCGTCATTTATGGTCCCGCGAAGTAGCGCCGGCGAGTTGAACGCGCAATTGTTGGGCTTACGAAAAGGCCTCAGCTAACCATTCCATGCTGGAACAAGCCCGTGAGCAATCGAAGTGTGGCATGGTGCGGTTGCTAAATTTCTCTGAAACCTTATCCCTCGCATCAGCACTGCGATTTTCCAATCCACTCGTTAAAGCTAACTGCTTGAAGATTGTCTTGAGCCGTTCGACCTATTTGCGCCCAGGACGTTAACCCCACCGTGTTTGTTGCCAGGTGTAAAACTCACGTCATTATTTCTAGCAAGATACACTCGCAATGTTTCTCACCTTCTCTTGGTAATCCAGGGTAGCTTGCTGCCGACAGTGGGATGCGTTCCGGTGCGATCCAGCGTCGCTTTCAATATCGAGCGAAGCCAGTCCATTGTCGTCAATCCCTTCCCCTTTTTCTGTATCACCAACGCAAATCTCGGGAACATGGCGTGATTTAACTTCAATTTCCTGCTGTCGTGGTGAGTTCGTACACGCCGACCAAGTTACAGACAACTAGATGTGCCGGTATCTTCCGTAAGCTAGCAGCCCACCGTTAGGGAGAGTTGCCATCGCAACAGTGACGATGACGAGTGACCGTGCAAAGCGTTGAGAAATCTCTGTTTACATGGGTAAATCAGCGGAGCTAGACCGTGATCACATGAGGAGGAAAAGGGACAGAGAAAGACGGGGGATCACGCTTTTTAATCTTTGTGAGATGCAGTTTGCGTGGCTCTGTCTGGTTCCCTTTTGGCTTCCTGTCGTGACTGTTGGCGCGACCGGTTACATTGCGGAAAAGGTGGAGAACGCGTGGGTGGGTATACTTGCCCACGCGTTGGAAGTTTTAACGTCAGCAAAGTTCATGGTGAAGGTCACCTGCAAAACGCTTGCCTTCGTGATTGCGAAGTGTTTTTTAGCGAGAGATAATGGTTTGCCGAACCCGTTGGTTGTCGGTCGTCGTTCATGTCAGGATATCCGCAATTGTTCCGTCGCTATCAGAAAATTGTTGGGCCGAAACGTCCAACGCGTTCAGCAGGGTCAGGTAGAGATTGGACAATGGCGGAGCGGTTTTGCCGAAGTCATGAAACTCGCCTTGTTTGAGCCCAAGTTTCTCGCCGCCGATCAACATCAGAGGATAGTCTGTGTTGACGTGTGTCTGGCTGTTGCTGCTGCCGTACAGCACCAGCGTGCTGTCCAGCATCGTTCCGTCACCTTCGGGTGTGTCTGCAAGTTTTGTTATGAATTCGGCCAGAAGGTCTGCCTGGAATTTGTCGTACTGACCAAGTTTCTCCAAGTGCACTCCACCTTGAACCGCGTTGTGGGCAAGCAAGTGGTGAGTGACACCGAGACCCAAGGCGATTGGGATGTTGTCCCACTTGCTGCTGTTCATGCTTTGAAGCATGTAGGTTGCGTAGCGGGTTGAATCAGTCTTGAATGCCAAGAAGAGAAGGTTATACATCGTACGGATAAAAGTCGCTGGATCTTTGACCGACGCGTCGAACGTCAGATCATCCGACGGTACTTTTGGTTTGGGCGTGGCCGCCCAACGTTCCATGCGTTCGATCTCTTTTTCTACATCACGCAAGGCGTGCATGTAGTTTTCAAGCTTTTGTGAGTCGTTGTGTCCCAGTTGGCGTTTTATCTCATGGTATGACTCGAGAACGCGATCGATACGGCGTTGGTCCTTGTTCAAGCGTTGCTGCTGCAGGTTCCGCAGAGCGGGGTCGGAATTGAACATTGCGTCGTATAATCCGCGTAAGTTGTTTGTGGACGGGATGCCACGACCGAATCGATTGTACGAAAGCGTGTTAGATCTGCCTTCACCACCTAAACCGCCTTCATTACCAAGCACAAGACTCGGGTAACGCGTTTTATGTCCGAATTTCATTGCGGCGATTTGGTCAAGTGACGGGCTTTTGACAGTGGCTGACGGGTTGCTGCCGGTCAAAAAAGAATCCGCTGTGCTGTGACCCCCTGCACTGATGCACTGGGGATGTTCGAGTCCCTGCATCACGGTGACACGTTTGGTCAACGGGTTGAACGCGTCCATCGATTTGCCAAAACGCATCTGGCCATCGATCAGTGTTGGGTACCAGTTCCAGTCACCGTGCAAAGCAAAACCATGGCCCACATACAAAGCCAGAAACCGTTTGGGTGTCTCAGGTGCTGAGTTGCTTGCCATGCATTCCAGTAGCGGTAGGCTTAGGGTCAAGCCACCAGTTCCAGAGATGAAAGTACGTCGGTTTAGTTTCATTGTTTCACCCGCGACTGTTTTTTGCATGGGTTGTTGGTTGTGACAGGGCTTTACTGCTGTCTCCAATCTGTGAACCTTGTCGAAAGACTTTCGAAGTGACGATTGCTTTGATCAGGCTGCGCATTGTGTACCCACTCTCTTCGAAATCGGCTTGGATAGCCAATACTGACTTCTCATCCCTAAGCGTTAAAGCCCTGCCGAGGGCGTACGAGAGCATGTGGCACGTAAAGCCATAAGCAAATTGCTTGCGTCGATGCTGGATGAGAAACTGTTTTAACGGCAATAATCCGTTGATTTCCTGTTTGTCGATCTCGACTTTTTTGACGACCGGACCAATGTTTTGAATCGAGTCTCGCGGAAGCCCCACTGCGTCAAAGTCTTCTGTGGCAATCCCCCATGGGTCGATGTCCTTGTGACAGTCGTAACACGTTGTGCCTGTCTTGAGATGCAAATCCAATTTCTGCTTGACTGAGATGGGGCCCCCGGATTCGTCGGATTCGGAAGCTTCCAGTAGCGATGGTACATCCGGTGGGGGATCGGAGGGAGGGTCACCCAGAAGCCGCGAGCGTATCCAAACTCCCCGGTCGACCGCGCGTGCATTCTGCCCGTCGGAATGAGCCAGCAACCACGCTGCCTGCGCCAAGACACCACCGCCGCGGGGGATGGGGGCGGCAACAGGAACAAATCTTGGTGTGAAAACACCGGGCATGTTGTAATGTTCTGCAAGCGTCTCATTAACCAGCACGAAATTCGAGTCAAGAAAATTCAAGCAACTCAAGTCCTTGGTCAGCACGTGGCCAAAAAATTCAATGCACTCCTGCTTCATGTATTCTTTGATGCGTAAGCCGCGATCCTTGAATTCGGGATAGTAATTCGGATCGACAGCGACCTGATCGCAGCGTTCAAAGTCGATCCATTTCGCCACAAAGTCCTCCTCAAATCTTCGCACACGTTTGTTAGCTAGCAGGCGGTCGACGTGCAGACGCAGGGTGGAATCACTGATGTGATCATGAGCCTCGGCCAATTCCGTCAACGCTGCGTCCGGTGGCCCGTTGGATAGGAAGTAGGACAACCGGGACACCAAGTCGTGGTTGTCCGCTTGACCCAGATACAGAAACCTTGGGTCAGTCAGTATCGTGACAATCGAGCTTCTTAGTGCTTCAAGCTCGCTGCTTTCAGCCGTGATTTCCGCAGCCCAGACCCTTTCGACGTGAACGGCATCGGTTTCCGAAAGCGGACGGCGCCAGGCTTTGGCTGCGAACGACTTCAGTTGGTCCGGGAGTTGGTTTCTGTCAAGGTTGCCGTTGATTAAGAACGGTTGTAACGCAACCGGTGGCCAGGTCTCAAAGAACGGAGCTTCAAACTCGACCTTCTCGATAACCACATGGCCATGTGTCTTCATTACCTCGGGATAAATAGCGGGGCCCTTGGCCTCGTTTCCATGGGTCCCGTTGTTTCCATTTGCCGAAGGAATCAGACCGGGAGCGTGGCCGAATGCGGTAATCCACTGTTCATCGGGACGCACAAGATAAATGGGCTCCGTCCACATGAATCGTGCCGGCAGTGGAAAGCCCTCCAGTTTATTGTGATTGACGATCGTAAGCGTGCGGAATTTCAACCAGTAACCGGGGCTTCGATCATCAGCTACGATCGGATCGGAGACCACGCCAGGGTAATCCTCCAATGCTCCGAACAATTCGAATTCCTGGGGACCTGCTTTGGCGGCGACGGTGATCGGCTCTACCAACTTGTAAGGATGTTGACCGGACTGATCCAGATACACGCCGATTTCTTGTGCCGTGCGCGGCTGACCATTTCCTGGGGGGACATTGCGTAACGTTAATCTGATTCGGAACCTTCCCCTGCTCCTGTTCTCACGTAGGAACATCCGGTATTCGTGTTTGGGTGGAATCGGAACCTCAAAATTGTCGCCGATCCACTGTGGGCCTTCGTATAACCGCCGATGCCCCAAGTAGAGATAGTTGTCGCCCGCCCAGTGGCATTTTTCCCAATCATTGTCAACAATTCGGAATACATCTGGCGCTGTTGGTTCGATGATCGGTATCGCTCTCGCGACAATCTGCTCGAGTGCATTGGCGTAGAGTTGTAAGTAAGAACTCGAAAGATCAAGTTGCGTCTGACGGGAATAGCCATGCTTGTCGAGTGGGTCACTGATCAACTGATCGGCGATGTGTTCGTGCGTATGCAATATGTCCTGGAGACTGTGGGCGATCTGATTGTTTGTCAGACGTAACAGAGGATCTGTCTCCGCACTCGTTTTCGCTAAATAGTTTTCGAGTTCTGGTATGCCCTTGGCAAGAAAACCTTGTTTCTCGATTTGGGTCGGCTGTTTAGCGGTTTTGGGTGGCATGTCGCCACGCTGGATGTTCTGCATGACTTCTTTCCACTGTTCGTGGTTTTCACCAGTCACAGGAAAACGCAGTTGCTCCAATTGAAAACCGGCCTTCGGTTCACTCGCACTGTGACATTTCACACAGTAAGTTTTCAGAAACTCGTAATCGTATTTTCCGTCAGCATCTGATGACTGCTCCGGGGGAGGCGTCATCAACATGACAAGCAGAAACCACCATTGAAGAACGGAACAAGTCATAGGTTGTTCACTTTTGTGATTCGATCGAAGCCGCGAGGCAGAAAACTCGGGACTTATGCTGAGTTGTGAAAGCGATGAATTCTTCTAACAGCAGCGAACGCACAGCATCATAAAAACTGCTAT
>Ga0315320_10005106_pt1 | contig 10775 bp, 5 predicted proteins | sample M140m21515metaG_FD_203458 | JGI IMG/M metagenome (GOLD analysis project Ga0315320, IMG submission 203458) | Ammonia-oxidizing marine archaeal communities from Monterey Bay, California, United States - M1 40m 21515 | ecosystem: Environmental > Aquatic > Marine > Coastal | place: USA: California...
TGACCTGCTGGCCTACCTGAGAGCGTTGTAGGTAAGGCATGCCTAGTTGATCGAGTCAGTCTGGCAGTAGGGCAATGTCTACAAACGAGTGCGGGCTTCGAACTCGAATAACGATTCATTGCTGGTGGAGTCCGCAAATTGTCCCGTTCACATCGTCTTGGACTTCAGTGTATTGCTCAGCATTGAACCGCTAGATTGATGGGATGTGTCGGGCCGGTCTGCTTCGTTGTGTTTTCGCCTGAGGCTGCGATCATGTACTTGCGGTTGGCAACCGCGTATGCTGAAAAAGAATCTCCCCAACATCCATGCAAGTATTTGATGTCTGATATTGAAAATCAACGCCCGGTGACAACCCAGGCAGTTGCTCTGGTGATTTCATTGGTCGTTTGTTTTGCGGCCGGTGGGCTTGGCGGTTTGGCGACCACCCAAGGGTTGGACGCATGGTACAACACGTTGAACAAGCCAACGTGGAATCCGCCCAACTGGGTTTTTGCGCCAGTTTGGTCAATGCTGTACTGCCTGATGGGGATTTCCGTCTGGCTGGTTTGGCGAGGTGGTGAATGGAGAAAGGTAAAGCCAGCAATCGTTCTGTTCACCGTTCAGCTTGTACTGAACAGCCTTTGGTCCGTACTCTTTTTCGGATTGCAGAATCCGGGGGCAGCATTGATAGAAATTGTTGTGCTGTGGTTTGCGATTGCTGCAACCACAGTACTGTTCTTTCGCCGGTCAGCGATTGCAGGTGGGCTAATGACACCCTACTTGCTGTGGGTCAGTTTCGCCTCGATTTTGAATTTCACGATTTGGAATTTAAATCGCGTCTGAACAGTCGCCGCGAGGTCTCGAAAAGCGTAAGTGCCGTTGCACTTGTGTCTTCTCATGAATCAAAAAAATCAACTACGGCAGTTTGATGACTTTGGCGACACGACCAAGAGTGTCCACAAGTAACGCGTCTGTGGTTGAGATTGATCGGACGGCGAAAACGGCAGTCGTATTGACGCGATCCGCCCGGTAAGACGAGTTCACGTGCATGAAAAGTTGACCGTTCTGTACTCGCCAGGAACCCGAAGAGATTGGAGTGGCGACGAATACCGTGTGGAAAGTGGTGATGGCCTCGTTATGGCGGAACGAACTAAACGTCCCGTTGGACGCTAAAGTAATGTCGAGCAAGCCTTGCCCATCATTCATTCGCCAGTTGCCAACAAGCATGGTACGAACTTCTGCATCAGTAAGAACACGGCCAGCAATATTGGCGGCGACAGCGGGAGCCGGTGCTGGGGCCTGATTGACAATGATTGTTGGCGACGCATTGGATGCAGGCGTTTTGACTTCAACAATGTCGACGTTGGTTGCTTGGGCAGGCGGTCGCGCAGACGTTGTGCGGGGCGGGGGAGGAAGGAACAACTTGCCTTGGTTTTCTTCATCAATAGAAAAAGATTCCATCACGATCAAGGATCTTCCGCTGTTGCTATGGGCGGTGAAGTCAGTGGGGATTTCTGCTTTTGGATTAGCGACGCAAATTACCAATTTCCCCTTGTCAAACTGATAAATGCCCAAGCCTGTCACTGTGTCTCTTTCGAGTATCGCAATTTGCTTTGGGTAGACTGATGGATCCAACCGAAAAGATTTTGTGCTCTTCACGCCTGTCACAGGTGACTTAAACAAAAGGGTGTAATCAATGATTTCGGCCAGCCCACCACCGGGTAGCGATGTCCGCATTTGATTCTCGGAAATGACTGACCCGTTCTCCACCATCTCTGTGATTCGCCAATGCCCCTGCATTCGTTTTACTTCGTTGTCTGAGACGCTCGACTGTGCGTTCGAGGCGTTTGAGAATACGAGGCTGAGTGTGAGAGCGATGATGGTGAACGCCGTTCGTCTGCTCATGTTGAATCCTTCCGAGTGGTGCATCAGAATCGATGCGGCAAAGCTAGTTGCGATGGAAAAGCGGGCTGTGCCCGTTTCCATCTGTCAAATGTGGTGGCGAGATTGTTTACAAATGCATTCGCAACTGCAATGCCGATCTTTTCTAATTTCTGTGTCTTCCCAGAATCCCCCTTCTGCGCTCCGTGCGAATCAGAGATAGTTCTGGGGTGTGAGAGGGGCAGTAGGCGAACCGTGTCGGCAGATCACGGAAACGAGGAGGCCAGTTTTGACAGAAAGGTTGCCCGCGCACTTGACTGCTTTTGCGGCTTGCCTTTTGGGGATTCGTGTGACGATCACAGATTCTACCTGGCGGTGTGAGCCCGTCGCCACGGTCCGGGCTTGCGTGACCGTTGTTCGACCTTGGGGGCACTTGGAAGAACACCCGCGGGTGACTGCGGAGGTATTTGACTGCGGAGGTATTTGACTGCGGCGGGGTGGGCTGCGGGTGTCACGCAGATCACCACCCGTTTCCGTGTCGCGAAGAGTTTACTTCTTCTTCTTCTTCTTCTTGTCGCTTTTCTCGCGGAAAGCTGCTTCGAGTTTTTCTTTACCTCCGAGTACCGGAAGCGTCAGCGAGGTTGCATCCAGATCAATGGTCAACTGGGTGCCAGGTTCCGGGTGAAGCGTGAATTCACGATCACTTGAAAAGATCATCAAGCCAATTTGCTGACCTGCGGGGATCACTTGGTCGTCCGGTTGTAAATCGAAGGACATTTCGTAGAAGCGGCCTGGTTCGAGCGGTTCACTCTCTGTGATCGATCGATAATTCTGTGGGTCTGCCCAGCCACGCGTGATGATGTTGTCTGTGATCTTAGCATTGCGATTATCATTCCAAGGCAGTGAGACGACCCAGACGGAAAGATTGGCTGCTGGCTTGTCGCAGGCAAGGCGAATGTTGATCCTTGGTGTTCCTGAAAGGTGCACCGACTTTTGTAATGTGGGTGTGACAAACATCAGTCGGTGGTCAGTGCTTTCGGCTTTCGCCAACGTTGCCCCACTGAATGAATAATTGTCGATCAGTGTTTCCTGTCCCTGTTTAGGGGTTGCACGTGTGCTTAGATCTCCATGACCGCCTCGGGACTTGGGTTGTCCAAGGTGCATGGTGACAGACACGGCTTCTGGGTGCGGGTATTCCGGGTAAGACGTAGGCTTGTCACGTTCTTTGCCTTCACGCACGATCCATGATTTGGGATCGTCTTCGACATTGTTCTCCACGCCATGTAGGTATCGCGTGAACCAGCGATTCATCATCTTCATGGGTGGTGGGCCACCATGACCGCCTTGGTGAAAGAATGCCTGCGTGGGGACTCCCTTTTTCTTGAGGGCCTCATAGATGCGAACACTGTGTTCGGGAACAACATTCCAATCGTTGAATGCGTGCGCCATTAACACTGCTGCTTTCAGTGGTTTGAGGTCGTTTAGGTAATCGCGGCTGGCCCAGAATTCGTTGTAGTCTCCATTGACGCGGTCAAATCCATCAGCCATTTCCTTGTCGCGGACGTTGCAATTGCAGAAATCACGTTTTGACTCATCACCACTATGAATGAAGTCATAGAGTGCATCGATATCCTCTCCGATATAACCACCGGGATGTCGAATCAGGCCATTGGATCGATAGTAGTGGTAATATGAGGTGTTGGGAGCGATTGGAATGATTGCCTCAAGACCATCGACTCCGGTTGTCGCTGCGGCGAGCGGAATGGTGCCATTGTAGGACGTCCCGGTCATACCAACCTTACCTGTGGACCAGAACGCTTTGACGGGTTCGCCACCTGTTGGTTCGGTGTAACCTTTGGCTCTCCCACAAAGCCAATCAACGACAGCCTTAGGTGCAAGTGACTCGTTATCCCCGCCAATCGTTGGGCAACCTTGTGAAAGTCCGGTTCCGGGGGACGATGAGTGGACCACGATGTAGCCGCGTGGCACCCATTGGTCGAGATGCGATTTGGAAATGACGGGTCGTTTCCCCTTACGCACGACTTCCGGGCCATGGGTGCGTTTCGGTGGTTCAGTGCCTAGCTCCTGTTTGGGGTTCCAGAAATGTTCGGGTGCGGTTGAACCAGTGCCTGCAAAATACGGGCTGGAAACATAAACCACGGGCAGTTTCAAACCTTCTGTGTCGGTTTGCCGGGGACGTGTCACGCTAACGTGCATGCGGTCCAATTTGCCGTCGCCGTCAGTGTCAAACTCTGTTTCAACCCACAGGTCGTGTCGAATCCAGAAGTCAGAATCTTTGAAGCCTTCAACAATTTGAGCTTCACCATCTTTAAAGACGGGAACGATTGGCTCTGCTGCGTGAAGGGTTGGCAGGCACGACAGGAGCAGGAGTGAGGCGGCGAGAAATCGTTGCATGAGCACGAATCCGGTCAGGCAGGATGAAAGAAATGGAGACAGGCATGGAAAGATGCTTGAAGCCAGTGAAAAACAATGTTAGTTGGAGCAGGCTTTCTGTGCCCTCTGTGAACTGCGTGCCGCCCCGTTGCACGCAGAGTTTTTTTTAACTTGTCGGAAATCCGTGGCATTGAAAAACATCCGCAGTCACAAAGAATTGTGACTGCTTCGTCTTCGGTTTGCGATGTGCTATTTTGCTTCCACTTGTTCGCGAAGGGTTTTGAGTTCCGTTTTCAGTTTGTCGCTTTCTTTTTTTACGTCAGCGATTTCCCTGCGTAACTCGATGATTTCTTTGGGGGCCGTGGGTTTCGAATCGCGTAGTTTTGAAACGGCCTGTTGTGCGGGACGCGAGATCCGCTCGTTCTCCGACTGGCTGAGCGACTCGAGTACGGTGATAGCTTTGGGATCACCGAGGATCCCCATGGCTTGAATTGCTGCCGCCTGAATGCTGCTCTTGGGGTGGTCAAGATGGTCTGTCAGGAATTGCCGGACTTCGCTGCGGTCCTTCTGGCGGCGACTCGTGTGGGCAAGAGTTTCTAAGCCCCGCCCGTAATCACGTGACCGGAACTGTTGTGCATTTTGACGGAGTGATTTGAACACCGCGGGTTGCAAATCATCGTCGTCCAATTGACGAATTGCTGACATTGCAGCCACTGCCAGTTCATTTCGAAATGAATCTGTGCTCAAGAATTTAATCAATGCTTGTCGGGTTTCTGCACTATGGAATCTTCCGAGTCCCCGAATTGCCCCCGCCAGAATAGCGGGGTTCTTTTCCTTTTCAAGGATACGTTTGATCAACGCTGGCGTCTCATCGCGGTAGCGGTTGGTCAATTTCTCAACGACTGCCAGTCGAACACGGGCGTCAGTCTGCGTTGTCCAGTTATCCGCCAGCACTTGAAGAGCCTCGTCAGTTTCGTGCTTGGAAAGTGCAGATGCTGCGGCGATTCTTACCCCATAAAACGAATCGTTTTGCAGTGCTTTGGTCAGTAATTCAACCGACTCGTGCGTTTTGCGGGTTCCCAAAAGTTTGCATGCTAGCAGGCGACCTACCATATCTTGGTTGTTCTCAAGTTGCTTTTTGAGCATTCCGTTTGGCTTGTCGAACGAGACATTTGCCAGCACGCTGTAGTCAGGGTCAAACCTGACGATCGTAGGTTGCTTGTTCAGTGGGACGTAAAAATCTTCTTCTACCTTGGTCACCTTGATTGGGTAGTCGACCAGCATCCCGTCTGCGATGAAACGTAATTTCGTTGGAAAGTGGAATTGCAGAACATCGTCATCCAGCTTTTGAGTTTGCTTGATATTCACTTTCACAATGTTCTGTTTTGGCATCCACTTGTAGCTGATCTTCAGGTCCGGGTGGCGAGGATGGTAAAGCCATTGGTCAAAGAAACGATCCATTGGACGCCCGGAGTGTTGCTCGATGACCTGACGAAGGTCGTCAGATACAACGCTCGTCAATGCGTGCTTCTCTAAATAAGCCTTGATGCATTTGCGATATAGATCTTCGCCCAATTGCGAACGAAGCATGTGCAGCACCCAACTGCCTTTTGGATAGGAGCGATAGTCAAATTGCTCCATTGGGTTTTTGTAGCCGTTGTAAACAATTGGTTTTTTGTCGTTGTTTTGTGTCAAAATGCGGCCTGATGCATCTCTGTACAGACCATAAAGCATTGCGTCACGACCAAATTTGTGACCTTCGTACAGGTGCGTGTAGTAGGTCGCAAAACCTTCGTTCAGCCAGAGGTGACTCCAATCTTTGCAGGTCACGTAATCGCCGAACCATTGATGGGCCAATTCGTGAGCATCGAGTCCTCGTGTTGTTCGGATGTTTTCTGTCGCCTCGGCAAAAATGGTCCCGTCGGTCAGGGTTGTCAGTGTTGTGTTCTCCATTCCTCCGGCGGTGAAGTCGAGGATGGTAACCTGGTCGTATTTGGGCCACGGGAAATCGACTCCGATTTCCTCTTCAAAAAACGCCATGATCTCAGGTGTGTCTCGAAATGAGTTCGCGGCATGTTTTGCGAGCGAAGGTTGTGTATAGAAGCCGAGAGGTACATTGCGATGTTGCTTTTCAAGACCTTCAAGATGCCCGGCTACCAGACAGATCAGGTAGTTCGCGTGCGGTTTCTCGTGGTACCAGCGTACAGCTTTCAATCCGCCGGCATCGATGGACTCACTTTTCCTCACTCCATTGCTAAGAACCGTCATGTCCTTGGGCACATGGCAGATGACTTCGGTTGATGAACGTTCGTTGGGGTAGTCAAAGCATGGGAACCAATGACGAGCCTCATGGGTTTCGCCCTGCGTCCAGATGTGAGTGTCCGTTTCCGGATATCCCATCGCAGGGGTCCGGAAGTACAAGCCGGCGTTGGGTTGTGCAGAGTACTCGATCACCACCGTGAATTCGGTTTCAACCGGAATCGGCTCATTGAACAGAATCTGTAGCGACTCTCGGGTTGAGACAAAGTCTTTGACGACGGCTTGTTGGCAGGTAACTTTTTTGACCGAAATGTCTTTCGCGTCCAACTCCAGTAGCTCGGCTGGCTTTGCAATTGGTTTCGCTGTGATGCTCACAGATCCGCTGACAGTTCTCTTTTCGAAGTCCGGAGTGACATCCAATTTGATGTGTTTAACATCCACTTGTCGGTCTGGTGCGTAGTGGAATTTTCCCTGAAGATCGAGTCCAAGTGGCAAAAGATGGCTTCGTCCCTCGTCGCAGTACCGACAGATTCGCTCTTCAGCAGATAGCAAGGCGACGGTACTGAGGAAACTTAGAGCAATTAGCAGGCTACGCATCAGGTTGGTCATACGGGGCAGGTAATGGTGTTGCGGGCCGTTTCGACCCAGTTTTCGATAGTGTGCAAGCGAAAAGTATAATACGGAATGTCGCGAAACAGGTTCAAATCTTGAAAGCTTTGCGGAAGCTGGTTGGGGCTGGTAGAGGCTCTCAATTAAGGGTTTGCGAATGAACTTCGCCGGCCTTAGGCAGAAATACATTAGTCTCCATTGCACAGAAAGCGGTACTCTCAGCCTGACAGGAAATTGGCGGGTTCCAAGTACCCCCGGCAGATGGCTACCGTTTCCTGCCGGAACACTCTCGTTTTCGGGTCGGTCGCTTCAGCACCCCTAGGCGGCCAACTCGTGGTTGCGTTGGCCTATCTTTTCGAGTCGGGCTTGGTTTTGGCGACTGCAGGGACAATCGCCCGCGATCCTCGGTCGCCTACTCGGAAGAAACCCAAGTGTTGACCCGATTGGTCGGCTACCAACCATACGGCGCCTGGACGCGTGTTTTGGCGTTTGGGGTGGTTGGGCGACAGCATTCCATAGCTCTTTGGCTTGCCCGTCGGGCTGACCCAGAACAACTCCAGATCTTCGGAACGCTGGTTTACAAAATAGCAATCGAACGTCTGCCCATCAGGCTTAGAGGGTGGTGCTATCCCCTTGGTGATGCTGTTCCATTTCAGCTTTGGCATCGCGTTGATGCTGATAGGGACGTATTGGTGGAAGCTCTTGGGGGCACGGGAGCGAAAGTAATGCAACTGGGATTGGTGCTGTAGGTCTGTCGCAAGGTTGTTCCATTCATGCGGATCCGAACTGATCTGGTAAAGCTCTTCACCTCCATCACTGTAGTGGATGTATCGCCAGTCGTGATCGCTGATGCTGTAATCCTCTGGGCGATTCAAGTAGGTCGTCGAGACGTGTTTCCAGTCCGCTTGCGGATCTTTGAGCAACGGTACAAGACTCGGAGCCTTGGCCTTGTCGATATCGGGGACGCCACTCAGCTGTGTCAGCGTAGGAAACAGGCTAAGCAGGTTTACCGGTTGGTCGCATTTCGTGCCAGCTGTGGTTCCAGTTGTCAGGCCGGGGGTACCTTGGGGGGCTCGAATGATGAGCGGAACCCGCGTGCAGACTCTCCAACCAGTGAATTTTTGCCAGTGCTGCTTTTCGCCAAGGTGCCAGCCGTGATCACTCCAAAGAACGACAATCGTATTATCAACGTTGGGCCCTGATTCCAGAGCTTTGATCACCCGCCCTACCATGGCATCGGCAAATGCGATCGACGCAAGGTATCCTTGGATTCCCTTTTTCCATTGGCCTTCAGATTGGATGTGTTCAAAATATCGGTTGGGGCCGCGTTTGCGCCCTGCTGTTGGCAGGTCATCAAGATCGTCTGCGCGGTAGCCAGGCGGGAGTTGAATTTGGTCTAACGGGAACTTTTCAAAATAGGGTCGAGGGACGAACCATGGTTCGTGCGGACGGTAGATTCCGCAAGCAAGGAAAAATGGTTTTTGATGTGGCTGAAGCAGTTGCTCGGAAACCCATTTAGAAACCAGCCAGTCGCCACCATACTCTTCGTCAGTGGCGTCCAATGCTGCCCAGTCGGTTTCCACGTATTGCCACGGACCACCACGACTGAGATTGACGGGGCGTTGCTCGGGATAAAGCGTTCGTGGAAAGGGGTTCTCGCTCTCTTTCGCCGGGAAATACTCATCCCATGATGCCGCATCGATGAAGTAGTGCAGGATCTTTCCTGAGCCAAGCGAATGGTATCCGTTGCGAGAAAAATGCTTGGGCATCAGGTCAGCGGTGGGAAGTATTTCCCGCATCTTTTGCCGATTGTCATACAGGCCGGACTCGTTCGGCGCGATGCCGGTCATGATCGCGGTTCGGGATGGGTTGCAAGCCGGGGCGGGGCAGTGGGCATTGGTAAATAGCGTGCCACTGGCAGCCAGACGATCAATGTTGGGGGTCAGTGTCTGCGGGTGCCCTTTCAGACAGCCAATCCAGTCGTTCAGGTCGTCGACCGCAATGAAAAGCACGTTGGGTGCTGAGTTGTTCAGTGGTGCTGCTTCCGTGCCGGTTTTGCCACCGTCAGCATCACTGAAACTAACAGTGAGGGTGAACACCAGAAATGTCACAAACTTGATGCAGGAATGAGGGTGACTCAATGGGGAGGCCGGGTGAGGGGATGCGGTGGGGTGGAGAAAAGCGACATCGCGGAATGCAAAATAGAACACACTGCAACAACGAATTCGGTCGTCCCTAACGAGTGTTGGGAACTTGAGTTTCCCATGCCAACTGACTAGTTCTTGTAGGGCTTTTCGCGGTCGTTGCCCTGTTTTTTTATGTCATCGCGGATCTTCTGTTTGGTCTTGTTCAATCGCTCTGGCCATTTGAAGGTGGGGGCTTTCCTGGGGTCATAGCCCTGCATGTGTCCGGTCAATCTTTGTTGCGGTTTTATGTACGTCAGCTCGGTCGCACCAAACACTTCCTTGCAGATCGCGGCCAGTCCAGGGTCATACTCGATCAGCTCTTTTCTGGTGTCGACGTGGTTGTGATCATGATCGGGTGGGCGGTTGTTGTTGAACCACGATTGCACTCCCTCGGCAAAATATTCTGCGTGATTCGTTGAAGCGTACTTGGACTGCCAGAGGTCATTTTTCATCGCTTCGTCATAGCACTGGCGCAGGCGATCATCAAAGGTTGGGTCCAGATTCACCAGACCACGTAGATGAATGTTGTGCGCAAACTCGTGAATCAGAATGTTTTCGGTCGAATAGGGGTCGCCTCGAAAAGCGAGTACATTTTCTTCGGCACAGGAACAGACGGCATCATCACGGGACCCGCCCAAGCCTCTTGCTCGTGCGTCCCAGAAATCTTTGGGCCGCAGATGCTTGTATTCAGGAATGTCTGAGGTGAATTCGTTGTGGCCCATCACGATCATGCGTGACCCGCTGTCGATCATTGCCTGACGAATGTCCGGACGCTTTTTCAGCATCATGTCGACAAGAAACGCGGCTTCTTTTAGTGCGTAGTCATTGACGGCTCCCGAGGACACAATCGGATAGCCAGAGGCATGAATGTGTTTTTTGTAAAACGGATCAAGATTCATTGATTCTGGAATTCCCGTCACTTTGTAATCGGTAACTTGGGAGTCTTTCGCTGCTGTAGGTGCTGCTGCGGGGATGGTCGCAGGCTGTGGCGTGAATGCTGTTCGAGCGGATAGGTTGCTTGGCTTCCAGACACTGCTCAATGTCTGTTCCATGCGTGGATCATGTTGGTGCAGTTCGGCACGCACGAAAGGGTAGAAATCATTGGTGCCGAAGAATGCTTCGGTTGTTTCGGCAAAATATTCGCGTGAGTTGTTCATCCCATAGGCTCGCTCCAGCTTTCCGTTGCCACGTAAAATCGATTCGTAGCTTCCGCTGGCCTTTGCCTGCTCGTAGGCCTGATTGATCTCGCGGTGTTCAAATCCGAGGAACTGGTGGTGGTAGGCGTGCGCAAGTTCATGCAGCATCAGCATGGGCATGCGTTTGTATTCTCTGGCGAAAATATCGATATTGGTGAGTTCAACGCACTCAACCAGTTCCGGCCTTCGACCCTGTTTTTTAAGCCAGTCACCGCCGGGATGGTATTCTGCCGTTGGGCGTATTCCCTCGTAAGGTGGCGAAAGCCAGATG
>Ga0315320_10005109_pt1 | contig 10770 bp, 9 predicted proteins | sample M140m21515metaG_FD_203458 | JGI IMG/M metagenome (GOLD analysis project Ga0315320, IMG submission 203458) | Ammonia-oxidizing marine archaeal communities from Monterey Bay, California, United States - M1 40m 21515 | ecosystem: Environmental > Aquatic > Marine > Coastal | place: USA: California...
TGATTCAGCATAAACAACTCCATTTAGAGAAAGAATTGCAATTTCTGAAGTTCCCCCTCCGATATCAACAACCATATTTCCATTAGCCTCCTCTACTGGAAGGCCGGCACCAATAGCAGCAGCCATTGGCTCTTCGATAAGCTTCACATCTCTTGCGCCAGCTCCTAAAACCGATTCTCTAATAGCGCGTCTTTCAACTTGTGTAGACCTGCATGGAACGCAAACTAGAACCCTTGGACTGGGTTTAATAAATCTTTGTTCGTGGACCTTAGCTATAAAATGTTGAAGCATTTTTTCAGTAACCTGAAAGTCAGCAATAACGCCCTCAGATAATGGTCTTATAGTTTTGATATTTCCCGGGGTTCTACCAAGCATTTTTTTAGCTTCATGCCCAACGGCTACAACTGTTTTTTGACCTCTACTTTCTCGGATTGCTACAACAGTAGGCTCATCAAGGACTATTCCAATGTCTTTTGTATAAATTAGAGTATTAGCAGTACCTAAATCTATTGATAAATCATTAGAAAATAAGCCTCGAACAGTTTTAAATAAGTTGAAATCCACTATGATATTCCTTGTAAATTCATTTTAAGATGCTTTTAGTTTAATATTGCGCATCAGAAATAAATAATATCATATGGACCAAGAAACAGTCAGAACTATTTGCTATCTAGCAAGGCTAGAAATAGATCAAAATAAATCTAACAAAATACAAAAAGATCTTGAGACAATTATTGAGCTTATTGGAGGCTTGCAAACTATTGATACTTCTAGCATTGAGCCTCTTTATAGCCCGCTTGAAATGACAGCCTCTACGCATGAAGATGTTATAAATTCTGATAACGAAAAAGAAAAATTTCTTGAAAATGCTCCTGCATCAAATAATGACTACTTTCTTGTCCCCAGAGTTGTTGAATGAGCATACAATTCAAATCTATTACTGAGCTTAGAGGAATGCTAGATGAGAAGTTAATCTCAGCATCAGAATTAACCCAAGAAACCCTTAAGCTGGCTAAAAAATATCAAGAATTAAATTGTTTTGTAACAATGAATGAGGAAGTTGCTATTAAAAAAGCTAGCACTATTACCTCTGATGATAAGACTTCTTCATGGCTTGAGGGAATTCCGTTAGCGCAAAAAGATTTATTTTGTACAGAGGGCTTAAGAACAACTTGCTCTTCAAAAATCCTTGCAGATTTTATTCCTCCATATACTGCAACAGCTGTTAAAAAACTTGAAGATGCTGGCTCTATTACAATTGGTAAAACAAATATGGATGAGTTTGCAATGGGTTCCTCCAATGAAACCAGCTTTTTTGGTAATGTTCATAACCCTTGGCAGAAGGGATATGTTCCAGGAGGAAGTTCAGGAGGATCAGCTGCAGCAGTTGCTGCCGGGATTGTTCCAGCTGCAACTGGAACAGATACAGGAGGATCAATTCGCCAGCCAGCTGCGCATTGTGGAATCACTGGATTAAAACCAACTTATGGCAGGGTTTCAAGATGGGGAATGATTGCCTTTGCCTCAAGCCTTGATCAAGCAGGACCACTAGCTAGAACTGCTGAGGACTGCGCTATATTGTTGAATTCAATGTCAGGATATGACATAAAAGATACCACTTCATTAAACTCAGATGTTCCAAATTTTCTGACAAATCTCAATCAGCCTATTAATGGTATAAAAATAGGAATTATTAAAGAATTTTATCTAGGTGAGTTAGACTCTGAAGTTCAAGCTCGGTTTGAAGAGTCAAAAAAAACCTATGAAAAGCTAGGAGCTCAATTTGTAGAAGTCTCACTTCCAAACATCTCAGCGTCTGTTCCAACATACTACTCTATTGCTCCAGCAGAGTGCTCCTCAAATTTATCACGATTTGATGGCGTCCGTTTTGGGCATAGAGCAGAAAATACTAATGATTTAAATGACCTTTTCATAAAATCAAGAAGTGAGGGTTTTGGAGATGAGGTCAAACGTAGAATCTTAATTGGGACCTATGCCCTTTCTGCAGGATACTATGATGCATATTATAAGAAGGCTCAACAAGTTAGAAGATTAATTAAGAATGATTTTGATAATGTGTTCAAATCGGTAGATTTTTTGATGACGCCAACTTCACCTAATACCGCTTTTAAATTTGGAAGTAAGGGAACACAAAATCCAGTTGAGCTATATCTTGAAGACCTTTTTACAATTTCATCAAACTTGGCAGGTTTGCCTGCAATATCTATTCCACATGGACAAGTTAATTCACTTCCAGTGGGACTGCAATTAATTGGAAACTTTCTTAAAGAAGATCAGCTACTTAATACAGCTCATCTTTTTCAGAAAAACTCAGAATTTCATCTTGCTCAACCCAAATTAGAGGATTTTTCATGAGTTGGGAAACTGTTATAGGGCTTGAAACACACGTTCAACTATCAACAAAAACAAAGTTATTTTCAAGAGCATCCACTTCTTTTGGAGCCAGTCCAAACACAAATGTAAACCTTGTAGATTGCGGTCTTCCAGGGGTTCTTCCATCTATAAATAAAGAAGCATTTTATAAAGCAATAAGATTTGGTATGGCTATAGATGCTCAAATTAATCAAACCTCTATTTTTGACAGAAAAAACTACTTTTATGCTGACCTGCCAAAGGGCTACCAAATAACACAAATGGATTTGCCAATTGTTTTAGGGGGTTCAATAGAAATTGTTTCTGAGGAATCTGTCAAGACAATTAATATTACCCGAGCACATTTAGAGGAGGATGCTGGGAAATCAATCCATGATGAATATGATGGCTTTTCTGCAATAGATCTTAATAGAGCCGGAACTCCTCTTTTAGAGATAGTCTCAGAACCAGAAATATCAAGTGCAAAAGAGGCTGTTGCATATATGAAAGCAATGCATCGGCTCGTAACGTATTTAGATGTATCTGATGGCAATATGGCAGAAGGCTCACTAAGGTGTGATGCGAATGTATCAATAAGAAAAAAAGGTGACAAGGAGCTAGGAACTAGAACAGAAATAAAAAATATTAATTCTTTCAAATTTATTGAAAAAGCTATTAATTTTGAGATTAAACGACAAATTAAAGCCCTTGAAAATGGAGAAAAAGTTACTCAAGAAACAAGACTTTACGATAGCTCTAAAGATGAAACGCGACCAATGCGATCGAAAGAATTTGCAAATGACTACAGATATTTTCCAGAACCCGACCTTTTGCCAGTTGTTATTTCCGATGAAGAAATGCAAAAAATTAAAGATGAATTTCCGGAACTGCCAAATGAAAAAGAAATTCGCTATCAAAAACAATTTGAATTATCAGCTTATGATGCTCAAATTATTGCCTCTTCTAAATCGATGGCTGATTTTTTTGAATCCACTACAAAACAAACAAAAAACTACTCTCTGTTATCAAATTGGTTAATAGGTGAAGTAAGTGCATACCTAAATAAAGAGCTCATAGAAATAAATGAATCAAAGTTAAATGTAGATAATTTGGCAATGTTGATTAATCGAATAGATGATCAGACTATTTCAGGAAAAATTGGTAAAGCTATATTTGAAGAAATGTGTATCAATGGTGCTTCACCAGATGAAATCATTGAATCTCAGGGCTTGAAACAGATCTCTGATGATGGGGCTATTGAAGAAATTATTGATACTGTTATCAAAGATAATTCAGCTCAAGTTGAAGCCTATCTTGGAGGAAAAGACAAACTCTTTGGCTTTTTTGTTGGGCAAGTAATGCAATTAACTCAAGGCAAAGCAAACCCTGCGGCTGTAAATGCAATCTTAAAAGAAAAATTAAAGAAATAGCCTACCTTTTAAAAGGATCAAAAGTCATAGATATAATATTATTTGAGGTGTCTCCTTTTACACCAATATTTTTTAGTTGCTCATTATTATCTTTTGGCCAATAAAAAGTTTTAAAAATATGATCCCAAACAATAAGATTATTTCCATAATTATGATTTGCTATATTCGGCTTGAGATTATGATGCCACCTATGCAACTCTGGCCCGGAAAAAAAATAATTAAGAAGCCTTTGATCTTGATCTGCATTAATGTGTTGCCAGTATCCATGGACGGTACTAAAAATAGTTACTAAAGCAATAATTTTACCTTCAGCCCCTAAAAGCAATAAAGGAACAGCTCCGCTAACTTGGAGCAATGTAACATCTAGATAATGAAATCTTGTTGCATTAAACCAGTAAAGTCTTTTAGGATTATGATGAATTTTATGAAATCGCCATAAAAAAGGAATTTCATGACAGCCTCTGTGAAACCAATAAAGCCCAAATTCTGAAATTACTAACGCAAGAACCAATTGAAAAACAATATTTAACTCTGAAGGCCATAGATTAAAACCTCCTCCAGAAAATCTGATTGCAATAGAGGCAAGAAAAATTTGTAATAATTGGCTTTGTAATAAAATATAATTAACAACGAAAAGAGAGGCATCTGGAAAAAAATTCTCCTTAAAATTTGGCTTCCAATCCTTAAATAAAGGCACAAAGAACTCGCCCAATACTGTAAAAAAAATAGAACCCACAGCAGCAAAAAATAAGACCTGTAATTCACTATATGCTGCAAATTCAATCAAAAAAATAGATATACCGACAATCGAGCTTATGCAAATTATATATCCAAATCTAGAGAAAACTAATTGCATAAATCAATCATAACCTTTGAAGCTAAATTCCCATCTTTTGCTAACTCAAATGCCTTTTTGTGATCTTGGATTTTACATTTATGGCTAATAAATTTATTTTGATCAATCATATCTTTTGATAATATCTTTAAAGATTCAAGAAACTCCTTATTTGAATAAGCCATAGAGCATGTGATTTCAAGCTCACGCATCAACACCGCCCTAAAATCTATCAAGGCTTGCTCTTGATGTAAACCGGTAACAACAATCCTTGCATGTTTCTTTGATATATTAATAATATTGCTAATCAATTTATGATTTCCGGTGCAATCAATAAAAACATCAGTATTTGAAACAGGAATACCAAATATCTCCCCTTCTCCATGAAATTCTTTTAATGCATCAGTAAAACTCTCCCAATCAGAATATGCTTTTACTGCATCCAGCTCATTTGCATTTAAAACTCTTAAGCTATAAAGGTCTATTGCAATTATATTTTTATACCCAAAATAGCTTAATAATGTAACCACAGAAAATCCAATGCATCCCAACCCACAAACAGCTATTTTTGAATCTTGATCTAAATTTGATCGATTGATTGTCCTTAAGGCAACTGCAAAAGGCTCTACCAATGCACCTATTTCAAAAGACATTTCATCTGGTAATTTAAAAATACTTTCATTTAAAATAGCATTTTTGACTAATAAGAAATTTGTCATGCCTCCTTCGGACCCGCCATTTCCTATACTATTATTATTTCCCATAGGATTGATAGCGACCCTGTCATTAATATTTATACCCTTTACATCAGCCCCAATTTCAATAATTGTTCCTGACATCTCATGCCCAAGTGGCATTGGATCTTTTTGGGGCCCCATCAACCCTCCTGATGATATGTAACTTAAATCAGTTCCACATATCCCACAGTACTTGATAGCAACGATTAAGTCATTTGACCCTAAAGAGGGATAATCAACCAAATCAAGAGATAATGCATCGGGGCCTAGAATATTAAGTTGATGGGTTTGCTTGTTCATTTAATTTATTTTTTGTTTTTTCTATTTCAAACTCTAACCACTTAACTATCCACCGATTTGAATTTTTTTGAGATTTTTTAAGTAAAATTTGATGAATTTTTAAATACATCTTCAATGCTTCTTCATTATTATCTAATGAAATAATAATTTCAGATATATGAATTGCTTTTAAATATTCACTTCTATCTACCAGATCTTTTACCTTCTTGAGCGCCATTTCTTTATCAATCAAGTCATTTAGTTCTGGAAAAATACTTTTGGGAGAGTAGGAATATAATTCTGTTGTTGAATTATGTCGAAACCAGCCTGTATATCCCTCAAAGATAGAGCGAACGGCCCACTCAACTGTCCCATATCCCTCTCCAACTGATAATTCTTTAGGCAAGACTATCTCTCGCATTAATTCATACATATCTTTACCAACATTAATACCTTCTACTGTTTTGGCATGTATATATTCCACTGCATCATGAAGATTTTTAACTTCTTTACGTATCAATTTTTGTCCCTCTATCGGCTTAAAGTGACCTGTAATTAATACCTCTGGATTAATCTCTAAAACCTTTTTACACATATCTAGATATGGGGTTGCAAACCTAATTCTATCTCCACGTATAGTGCAAAAATTTGGAATGTGAGGAAACAAAGGTCCAAATGCATTTCCAGAAAAAAGAATTTTGTGTTGGGGTAAATAAATTAAAAGAGCGTCCAAGGTTTCTCCACCTGGAACAGAATATAGCTCTAAATCAAGCCCTCCTATAGAAAATTGATATTCATCTTTAAATAATATATCCGGCTCAGCAATTGATTGAATATCTTTAAAGCCCATCTTCTCTGCTCTAGCTATAGCACTATTCATCAGATCAATCATTTCACCAAAAAACTTATAGGCATTTAATACTCTTCCACCCTGGGTTAATGAATCAAAGGATTGATGCTCAATAATATTCTCTTGTGCAATTAAAGTTGCGCCAGGATTATATTGTTTAAAAAAACCTGACCCGCCAACATGGTCCACATGGCCTTGAGTATAAATAATATATTTAATTTTTTTATTATTTACTTGATCGAAACAATGTTTATGAATTGGTGCTTCTATACCTAATCCTGTATTTATTAAAATATTTCCTTCTGATGTTTCTATCAAATAGCTGTTACTAGCGCCTTCTGATAAAAAAATAAAATCATTTATTTGAAATGGTTTTGACTGGTTTGCTGGTTTTATATCTAAAGAACCAGGCCTCTTATTGATAAGTAAAGATCCCATATTCACATGTTATTATATTTATTCATGAGCAACATCTCTTTTGATTATTCTAATACAAATATTCTTGTTACAGGTGGAACAAGTGGCATTGGTAAGGCTATTGCTGAGGCTTATTTAGCTTCAGGAGCAAACGTAACAATTACAGGAACAAAATCATCTAAAGCGGACTATCAAGATATTCCAAAAGAGCTTTCTTATATTAAATTAAATCTAGAAGATAAAAAAAATATTGATAATATTCAAAAATCTATAAAAAAATTAGACATCCTTATTAATAATGGTGGCTTAAGTTTTCCAGACGGAAAAAGTGAGGATGATCCTGATATCTTTGATAGAGCTGTATACATTCATCTAAACAGCTTTTATAGATTATCTAGTTTACTGCAACCTATTTTAATGAGGTCTAATTTTCAAGGAGGCGCATCTATTATTGGTATAGCCTCAATGACATCTTTTTTTGGTATGCCAATTGTTCCTGGTTATGGAGCTGGTAAAGGAGGTTTAGTTCAGCTTATAAAGACTTTATCAATGAAATGGGCTGAACAATCAATTCGTGTAAATGCTGTAGCTGCAGGATATATAAAAACACGAATGACAGAACCAATCATAAATTCAGAAGAATTTTCAAAAGATATATTAAATAGAATTGCATTAAAAAAATTTGGCGACCCTGCCGACATAGCTAATGCTGTATTATTCCTAACATCTTCTTCGGCTAGATACATCACTGGTGAAACTATCAGGGTTGATGGGGGATATTCGATTTCTAGCTAAAAATGTCAAATAAAATAAAAATTAATGATTTGGCAAATCCGATACTAACGGAATTCCAGCAGGCTGCAAAAGATTATGGCGAGACTCTTAAATTAGAGCTAACTTCTGAGACTATAATCAATGAAGCATATAAGAATTCAAGACTTCAAGACTTTGGAGATGAAGGTTTTATTTCCAGATTAGATATTTTGATGCAGTCAGTGTCGAATGATGAGGGGTTAGCGGGGATAGGAAAACTTGGTATATTTAATGATCAAGTAAGATATTTAGAGAATAGGCTAAAATTTGAAAAATTTAAGAAAAAGTTCCCTGAATACCATGAAGAAATTATCTCTCAACCCATTATTATTATAGGCCTACCCAGATCTGGTACCACGCATCTTCTTAACCTTATAGCTTCTGATTCAAGATTAAAATCTATCCCATATTGGGAAAGTTTAAGACCATTTCAAGAAAAATTACTAGATTTAGATAATGAGAAAGACCTAAGACAAGAAGAGGCTTTTAAAGAGTATGAAAGTTTTCTGCAAACTATGCCATTACTTAAATCAATGCATGATATGCACCCGAATCATATTCATGAAGAGATTGAACTTCAAGCTATGGATTTTTCAACTTATCTTCCTGAGTGGCTAGCATATGTTCCTGAATGGAGAGACTATTACCTAAATCATGATCAAATTAATCATTATCGATATCTAAAGGATGTCTTGAAGGCCATGCAATTCATCCAAGGGCCTAAAAAGTGGGTGCTAAAATCACCTCAACACCTCGAACAAATACCCGCTCTACTGAAAACTTTTCCAGATGCAACTTTTGCAATTACTTATAGAGATCCATTATCAGTAGTATTATCAACTGCAACAATGCTTTCATATGGAGATAGGGTTCGGAGGTATACAGTAGAGCCAAAAAGTAATTTTAATTATTGGCATAATCGAATCCAAATACTATTAGAGAAATTTACAAATGACTATAAATTAATTCCTTCAGATCAAAAAATTGACATTTTTTTTGATGACCTAATAAAAGATAATCTTAACAGTATTAAGAAAATCTATTCAAAAAATTCTCTTAGGTTTGGCAAACTAGCAAATAATGAAATTAAAGAATATATGAATTCAAACCAAAGAGGTAAGCACGGACAGGTTATATATAATTTAGAAGACTTTAATGCAGATAAATCAGAGTTCTATAAATCTTTTAAATTTTATTTTGATACTTTTGATGTATTAAAAGAAATTTAAGTAATCCACATTGATAAAGTTTCTGCAATATAAGCTGGTTTTTCAACTCCTTCTATCTCCATGGTCAAGGATGCTTTAACTAGATATTGGCCTGGATTTTTTTCTGTAATGTCGGCAATTGTTGTGAGGAGCCTCACCCTTGAATTAACTGCTACTGGACTTAAAAATCTGACTTTATCAAGCCCATAATTTAAGCCCATTTTTGCTCCCTCAACTACTAGTGCTGTGTCTTTACCAAGGCCCGCAACCAATGATAGTGAAAGAAAACCATGCGCAATTGTTGAACCAAAAATAGGAGTAGCTTTTTCAGAGTCCACATGGATAAATTGATGGTCTTCTGTTGCATCTGCAAATTTATCAATTCTATCCTGATCAACTTTAAACCACTCAGTAGCTCCTAAGTCTTTTCCAATATAATCTTTCAAATCCTTGGGTTTCACTATTGTTATTGCCATTTTATTTCTCCATTAAATGATCTTTATATTCTTCTCTTAATTCAACTTTCAATAATTTTCCAGTAGCACCATGAGGAAGCTCTTTAACAAAAATAATATCATCAGGCAGCCACCACTTTACAACTTTCTTTAAAAGAAAATCATTAATTTCTTGTTTATCCATCTCTTTACCATCTTTTGTAATTAAAAAAAGTAAAGGTCTTTCATCCCATTTTGGATGAGGAACTCCTACAACACATGCTTCAAGAACATTTTCATGAGTAAGGACAGCATTTTCTAGATCTATAGAGCTTATCCATTCGCCGCCTGTTTTAATAACATCTTTTGCTCTATCGACAATCTGCATACATCCATCTGGATGGATAGTTGCAACATCTCCAGTATCAAACCATCCCTCATCATCTACTGCTGGGGCTTCAGCTTTATAATAAGTGTGCATGATCCAAGGGCCTTTAACTTTTAGAGCTCCACTAGCTTCGCCATCCCTTGGAAGCTCTTCATTATTGTCATTCACTGTCTTAATTTCGACACCAAACATTGGATAACCCTGCTTAGTTTGCAACTGGTATCTTTCTTCTAGTGGAAGACTCATTGCTTTTTTAGTTGGAGTATTGATAGTTCCCAAAGGACTCATTTCTGTCATCCCCCAACCATGAGTAAGAAAAGCATCATGCTGTTCGTCAAAAGCTTTAATCATAGAGTATGGAGCAGCAGAACCTCCTACCAACACTTGATCAACAGAATTAAGTTTGAGGCTCTCACCTTCTAAGTATTGCAATAAACCTAACCAGACTGTTGGAACTCCTAAAAGACAATCTACAGATTCTTTTTGCACCAGTTCATATAGAGACTCACCATCTAAAGCATGTCCTGGTAACACTAATGTAAAGCCATTAATTAGAGCTGAATATGGTACACCCCAAGCATTTACATGAAACATAGGTACAACTGGTAAGACTGAACTGGAAGATTCAAAACCCATCGTTCCAGATATTGAAACAGCATGTAATATGGTTGATCTGTGAGAGTATAAGACTCCCTTAGGATTACCTGTAGTGCCAGATGTATAACACAAAGATGCTGCATCATTTTCATTCAATTCAGGCCAATCATATTCTTCTATCTCATCTTGTATTAATTCTTCATAACTAAAAACGTTTTTTAAATTATTTTCTGGAATTGCGTCCTGTGAAGAAGTAATAATAATAGTCTCAAGCGTATCTAACTTATCTTGCACACTTTCAACCAATGGAATGAAGGTTGAATCAATAATTAACACAGTATCCTCTGCATGATTCAGTATATAAATTAATTGATCAGGAGAGTATCTTGGATTTAAAGTATGCAAAATT
>Ga0315320_10005111_pt1 | contig 10768 bp, 5 predicted proteins | sample M140m21515metaG_FD_203458 | JGI IMG/M metagenome (GOLD analysis project Ga0315320, IMG submission 203458) | Ammonia-oxidizing marine archaeal communities from Monterey Bay, California, United States - M1 40m 21515 | ecosystem: Environmental > Aquatic > Marine > Coastal | place: USA: California...
CGTCCGAGGAACCAGGTGCCTGCATTGGTGAGGCCCTTGTAGTCGAGATCCACGGGGTTCTGGGTCGATAGGAGGACGCCCACACCCACAGCGCGCGCCTGCTTCAGGAGCGTCAGAAGCGGCTTCTTGGTCGGAGGGTTGGCTGGATGGGGGGGCATGAAGCCGTATGCCTCATCCAGAAACACCAGCGCTCGCAGCGAGCTGGTGCCCGACTGGACTCGTGACCAAGCCACGATGCGCTCAAGCAGGAGGGAGCTGAAGAACATGCGCTCGCTGTCCGAGAGGTGCGCCATGTAGAAAACCGACACGGGGACGCGCCCACTAGAAGTGTCGGTGAGTGCTGTCGGGTCGAGGCGGACCCCCTTCGTCCAGGCCTGAAAGCTTGGAGCCGCAAGGACGCCGTTGAGCTTCATTGCCAGATCCATGCGGTCGTCGGGAGTCCAAAAGCGGTCCAGGGGAAAGACCCCCACCTTCTTGAACGGGGGATCGACAATGCGGAGGATCAGCTTTTCTGGGTCGAGGTCCTCGCCGGCGAGCCACGCGGCCTCGACGATCTGGGACACGACCAGGTGCTCGGGAGAGCGCACAGGGTCGGCCTCCACTCCGATGAGCGACAGCAGCCCTGATACGGTCCCCGTGACGAGCTCCCGCCTGGAGTCGCCATCCTGCAGCGTCTCTTCTGTTGGCCGACCGAGGGCGCCCATCACGTTCACCGGAGTCCCGGACTCTGAGCCCGGAGTGAAGAGCGAGAGCTTCATCTTGCTCTTGAGGACCTTCATCCGATCAGAGTTGAGCCCGGAGCCTTCAAGACCGTTTTTCCACATCTCCGCCGTCTTAGTGCCCAGCTCGTCTCTAGTGAGACCTTTGCGTCGTGCTTCACCCTCATCCACCCAGGGTGCGAAGTCAGCGCCGTCGAGGTTGGGGAAGAGCAAAGCCAGGTTGGCTAAATCGCCCTTTGGATCGATGCAGATCACAGGGACGCCTGCCAGGACAAGCTCCTCGATCAGCCCCACGCTCAGGCCCGTCTTGCCCGAACCCGTCATGCCGATGCAGACACCGTGGCGCACGAAGCGGTCGGCTTTGTACTCAATATTCTCTTCGGTGACGGTCTGGTCGCTGATGGCGACTTTGCGCCCCAGATAGAGCTTCCCGGTCATGAAAAAGCCTCCCTGAATGCGGCGCATCCTAGGGGTTTCATGACGAGGGTGGAGCGAGTTGAGTCACAGGAACGCCCAGTCGTTGGGTCGGACTTTGTACGGAACGATTGAGCTGCTTCAGGATGCCCGGAGTGTCCTTGCGTCGTTCCGTCAGACTCCTTGCCGAGCGACCTCACTCCCGGCAGCATCCTCCGGCCGAGTGCCCGCGCTCATGGAGGCCAGAATGTCTGCACGCCTTGAACTCCTCTCTCTTGCTACTGCTGCTGCGCTCGCTCTCCCCATGCAGGTGCACGCGAAGGCGCCCACGAAGTCCGAGATCGACAGCGCGGTCATCGCGCTGGACGACGAATGGAAGGGAGGAATCAACGAAGCGAAGGACCTCCTCGGAGGCGCTCAGGAGCGCTGGCATGATGCCAAGACTGCTCTCTCTGCAGCGAAGCTACGTCAGGAAGCCGAGCGTCTTCGTCTGTCACAGGCGGAGTTGGAGCTCAAAGCGATCGACGGAGAGACGCAGGCGGCCGAGCTGATCGCGGCGACGTCTGAGCTTGAGGCGTTGGCGGTTCAACGGGCTCGAGGACTCGCCACGATCGAGTGGCGCAAGTCTCGAATCGACGCGAACAAGCTCCTCCTCCAGCTCCGTAACGCGCAGATCAGCCTCGCGAAGGCTTGGGTTGGGCAGCGGGACGCTGATCTAGAGAGGGAGAAGCTCGAGGCGTTGGCCAACGCTTCGGATGACCCCGACACCCACCGGGCTGCGGGGAAGGCGTTTCAGGTGGCGGCGAGGAAGCGAAAGTCCGCCCTCCGAGCGGACAAGAACGTGAAGAAAGTCGAGCGGAAATGGGATCGCGCGGTGCGTGTCGCCAACAAGCAGCAGCCTAAGGAGACCGGCGATGCTCTGAAGGCCGCCTACGACGCGGCGGTGTTGGAGAAGGCGGCCCAGGTTGTGGAGGCTCGAGATCAGGTGGCGAAGGAGAGAGCGCAAAACGAGGTGCTTCTGTCTCGCCTGGAAGAGCTTCAGCAGGGCCAGGAGGAGCGTATGGTCGCGCTCGAGGACAAGACCGCTGCTGCCTCCGCTGGGAAACAGAGCCGCATCGATGAGTTGGCCGCTCAGCTGCAGGAGGAACGAGCGACCCACGCTGACGAGCTGGCCGAAGTCCGAGAAGAGATGGGTCGAGATGCTTCGACAGGAGCCGCCCGGGAGATCGCGGCGCTGCAGTCAGACCTGGCCGCCTCACTCGCAAAAGAGAAGACTCTCGGCATGGAGGTCGAGACCCTGCGCACCCAGAGGGACGAGCTGGCTCGGGATGCCGCGCGACTTGAAGCAGAGCGTGACGCGTCGCGAAACTCAGGGGACGTTGAGGTTGATGAACTCAAAAAGAAACTCCTCGAAGCGGGCCGGGACGCGACCGAGTCAGCGGCGGCGGCTGAGGAGAAGTTGGACGCGTCGCAGGGTGAGTTGGCTCGCCTGAAAGGCCGGGCCGCTGCCCTCGAGGAGGAACTGGAGCGATCGGAGTCGGCATCGGCTGCCGCGAGCGGAGAGGACACGGAAGACCTCCTGACACTCATCGCGACGATGAAGCGTCAGCTCTCCTTCCAGAGAGCGTCCAGTGAGGAGCAGGTCGATCTGATCCAGCGACAACTCACGACCGCAGAGAGAAAGCACGAAGCACGAGTGGATGAACTTGCCACGGCGCTCGAAGTGGCTCGAGGGGATGGAGATGGGCTCGCGCTTGCTGCTGCGGACGCAGAGAGAGACCGAGATGCTGTCCTCGCTGAGCTGGAGCGCACGAAGTCTCAGAGGGACGAGCAGTCCAATGAGGTGACGCGACTGGAAAGCAAAATTGCGGACCAGAAGGCGGATTTTCAACAGCGTCTCGACGAACTGAAGGTCGCGGTCGCTGGAGTAGACGCAGCCAACTCCGAGCTCAAGGTCGTACAGGCTGAGCTCGAAGCGATCAGGGCTGAGCTCATGCTAGCTACGTCGGAAGCGAAGTCATTCCGCGACGCTGCATCTGAGTCGGGCTCTGTGCGCGCAGAGCTGACCAGTCAGGTGATGTCGCTCGAGCTTGCGCTCGAGAAGGAGACAGCGAAGGGGGTCGCGACAAAGGACGACGCCAACGCGCGGGTCGACGAGGCTACGGCGGCGCTTACCCGCTCTCACGAAGTGAACGCGGAACTTAGCGCGGAGGTCGAGATGCTCGAGGCACAGGTCCAGGCGATCGCGGCACGGATGGACAAGGAGATCGCCCAGGCGGTCTCGTCTGCGAGGGCGGAGCAGTCCGATGACGAAGGTCTACGGGCCGAGGTCGAGCTGAGTCTGGCCGCGGCGGAGGCGCGTTCGTCTGAGTTGGGCGTTGAGCTCCAGTCCGCGCAGCTCCATCGGCAGGCTCTCCAACGGGACCTCGCGCAGGCGCAGATGACTCTGGATGAGAAGGAACTCGGAGAGGCCCAGCTGACGGAGCAACTCGCGGACATGGCGAATCGACTCCGTGCACTGGATGCAGAGGGGAAGAGTCGGATCGCCTGGCTCACTGCGGAGATCAGCTCGGCGGGGACGACAGTGGGTGTCCAACGAGACCGACTGGCGCAGTTTGAGGAGGGTCAGCGGGAGCGAGATCGCTCCATCGCTCGTCTTCAGGCTGAGAACAAGGCGCTCCGCGGGCACATCGACGGAGGGAAGTAGACAGTCAGCCTTCGGACACCGTCTCTATGGCTTTGGAGAGTAACCACTGAACGCGGGTGTCCGCTGGTTTAAGCGCAGCTGCGAGCCGCAGCAACGCGACCCCCTCTTCCCGGGCCAGCCTCGTGTTGGTGGTGTCGATGACCTCCACCCACCCGAGTCCGGCCAAACCCTCTGCCGCTGTCCCTGGGTGCTGGCGGCTCCGCTGGAACCAACGCTTCGCTTCTGGGAGGTCTCCCACTTCGATGGCGTGCCAGCCGATTCGGATGGCATGGAGCCCGGAGGCGACGGCCAATGGGGTGTGGGTGCTTTGTTCCGTCACCAAACGACGTTCGGCCAGCTTGACCCGTTGGTTGAGCACCCGTGCAGTGTCCCTCGCTTTCGAGGAGAGGCCCTGATGTTTCGCCAGATTCTCATAGCGCTGCTGTCTCTGGCTCGACGAGCTGGTTACTTGCTCGTATGACGAGCCTGCACGTAGACCCAGGACGGTGTGATCATCGGCGTTCTCGAGGAGGTTCCATTCTCGCGCAAGTCGGAGTTCAGCGACGAGTCCTGGGGCGCTCTTGATGCTCTTGAGCGATGGATTGGCGACTTGCAGTCCTTGGCTCTGGTCGGAGTGCTGGGAGACGCGCTCAAGGCGGATGAAGTCGAGCGTGACCAGCGCAGAAAGGTCATCGGCGACAACGCCGGCACCGACTCCCTCGGATCTGAGCGCATCCTCCAGTGTGTTTCCGGTCCGCAGTACCCGGGATAGGACGGACAGCGTCATTCCGGGGACTGGGAGCTGTTGACGGGACCGGGGAAAGCTCTCTCCCTCGAAGACGTAGACGCGAGCGTGCTGCCGAATCGTACGAGGGTCTGATATCAGACGAGCGGCTTCTACGAGGAGGCTCCCCAGAGGGATGACGAGTCCGTCGTTGCGGACCTGACTCGCGGTGAACTCCAACCCTGGGGCGCAGATCGCGGCGCACAGTTGGCCTGATGACTGCGATGTGGTCGCGTCGCCGGTGAGGAGAGGAATGGGTTCGCAAGCTTTGGATCTGACGACCCCTGTGAGTCGGGCTGCCCAGGCTGCCGCGAGATGCCGCAGTGATCCTTTGTGCACTTCGGCGTTCAGCGGCAAAACGAGACCGGGCTCCATCAGCGGAGAGCCTCCGTGATCGCTTTGCGGACTTCGCGTTCAAGCGCGATTCGCGACTGACTCATGACGGGTGTGGCGCTCACCCGAGCCATCGAGAATGTGGCCTTCGCTCCAAGCCCCGCTCCGCTCGGCGCGCCGCACCCGGAGCAGTCGAGACACGCGGGGGGGAGGTCGGCGCCGTCGTCATCGGCCTTGGAGATGGCCGACGGGGGTCCCCCGTATCGCTTCAAGCCCATGGAGCGCAGCCGCACCGCTTCGCTCGGTTCAAGCTCGCGCATCTCTCCGAGGTCTCGTGCCCATTTCATAATCTGGGCGGTGTGCTCCATCGTTTCAAGCTTGCAGAACGCGTCGAGGAGCGAGGTCCCACCACACACGGCGCCGTGGCGGTCCATCATCACTGCGTCGTAGTTGACGAGGGCGGACCCCACGAGTTCTGCCAACTCCTGGGTGCCAGTGGTTTCATAATGAAGTGTGGGGACCGTCCCGAGGGTCAAAATCACTTCGGGTAGGACGCAGCGGGCCATGGACACACCCGCCACCGTGAACGCGACGCACATCGGCGGATGAGCGTGCACGACAGCCTCAAGGTCGGGACGCGCCCGATATGCGGCGAGGTGCATGGCCATCTCTGATGTGGGAGTCCCCTCTCCACGGACTTTCTTGCCTTGCATATCGACGACGACGAGATCGCGGTCTTCCAGGAACCCCTTGTGGCAACCCGCTTTCGTACAGATGACAAGGTCATCCGAGAGACGGGCGCTCAGATTTCCATCCATTGCCACAAGAAGTCGGCGCTCGTAGCAGAGCCGCCCGAATTGAACGAGTTGTGCCCGGAGACGCTCTTCGCTGGGTCTGGAAGCTCTCACCCAGTGAGTGTACCGCTCGTGAAGCCGTGTGGTTTGGGTGGGAACTTCTGTGGGAGACGAAGTGTCCCATGAACGACTACGACTCACGAAGGAGTGCTTATGCCCCTCGACCCACCAGCCAAAGATCGCCGATTCCGACGTTCAACCTCTCGAACAAGGTCTCTTGTCGTCGTCGTTGCCCTCTCGTCTGGGGCCATTGGAGCTTACGGTGATCACCTTATGGACCGCGCCCGCGAGATCTTCGCGGCCCCACTAGACGCGAGCGCCACTCCCACCTCAACCAGAGAGGTCTCGAGGCTCACGGGGCGAAGTCGCAAGTTGCCTCGCGAGGTGTCAGCTCTCCGGGCGGTGCTTCAGGTCCCGCGTTCGCCTGCAGTGACTGCGGAACTGGTGGACCGAATGGGTTTGCTTGGGGACCCTTCGGACGTACGCCGACTCGAGTCGTTCCTTGATGCTCGTTCAGAGCTGGTCCGTTTCGCTGCACTTCGTGCTCTCGCTCGTGCGGGGGGGCCCCCCGGCGTGGAGCGGGTGGCGGCGTTTGCCCGGGGGCCGATCGGGGATGGGGATGTCCAGCAAGCGATCCTTGCGCTCGCACAAACCGACGAGGAGACCGCAGAGGAGATCCTCATCGAACTGTCGTCGAGTAAGGAGGCGTGGCGCAGAGACAGCGCCATGACCGCCCTCTCCGTTCGTGGAGGCGACCGAGCCCGCGCGGTTCTGCATCATGAGCTGCGCAGCGGCCCCTCCATCAACTCATGGAAGGCCGCGAGAGACGTCGCGCAGTTGGGTGAGACTGTGGATGTCCAGCTTCTCATGAGTCTCGCAGCTGGAAGCGGCCAGAGGTCCGATGCAGCTCTTGCCGCTCTGAGTTCCGTGGCTGGTGGGAACGTCGACCGGTTCCTGGTCGAACTCGCAGGCATGTCGACTGGAAATCGAAGAGATCAACTGCTGCTGGCGCTGGGGGAGGTCCGAGACCCGGCTGCGTTGGGTGTGCTCGATGATGCCCTGTCGGGGCCTTACCGTTGGCGCCCCTCCGCCTGGCGTGCTTTGGGGCAGAGTCGGGCGCCGGGAGCTCTTGATTTGCTCCTCGCGTGGCTTCCAGAGGCTCGCTCTCCAGAGGCAGAGGCGATCACAAGCGCGCTCCTTGCCCGACCAGAACCGGAGGCTCGGATGGCGCTACGGGCCCTTGCGGCTGGCTTCGGTGCTGTCTCGGACGCCGCTCTGGGCGCTCTCGCCCACGTCGGTGATGGTGGGCTCACCGCTCTTTTACTCGCACGGTACGACGAGCATGGTGAGCTACCCCCCAACGGAACGTATGGCTTTATGGCGCTCCACGGTGGCGATGAAGGCTGGGAACTCCTTGAAGAGGTACTCGCGGAGGGAAATGCATCGGACCGCAGCGCAGTCGTTTGGGCGCTCCATACGCGAGGTGATGAAGAGTCAATGACGCGTCTCCTGGACCTGGCCCGCAATGGAGACCCAGCCGTGGCACCGCAGGCTCAAGGCGCGCTTGAGGAAATGAGTGAGGAGTCGCGTCAAGCTCTCCGCGACCTGCTCGTGGAGCGGATCAACACCGGCGAGGTCAACGATTGGGGACAGTCACTCCAAACCCTGGCTCGTCTCGGCGGTGATGAGGCTCGGACGGTGATTCTCTCACAAGTGAACGATGGGACGGCGCAAGAACGAACAAATGCGTTGTCTGCGCTCGCGAACATGGACGACCCTGCGGCCACAACCGCTCTGGCAGAGCTTTTTCAGACAACGACGGATGGAGCGCTGAAGTCAGAGGCTCTCAGCTCTTTGCTATGGAGCCATGACGGAGTGCCGTCTGATTTGCTCGATGAGGCTCTGGCAGACGAAGACCCTGCGGTGGTGGCTCAAGTCTTGTCTTCACTCCCCCAGACAGGGAGAGAGGGTGTGGACACACGCTTGATCGGCTTCCTCGATTCTGAGGATGCTTCCGTTCGAACAGCGGCCCTTGACGCGCTTGCGCAAACGGGCGGCCCCAACGCCGAAGCGGCGCTTGTCGCTGCCCTCGATGATCCTGAAGTGGGAGCGCAGGCGATCTGGACCCTGCAGTCGTTGGGGACTCGCGGGGCTCAGGATGCGATTCACTCCGCGGCTCAATCCGAGGACCCCGTCGTGCGGAGCACAGCCATCAGTGCGCTCGGAATGGATACATCAAAAGAAGCTGACTCCCTCCTCCGCGCGGGACTGATGAACGAGGATGAGAGCGTCGCGTTGGCTGCGGTCAACGTGCTTCAGCAGCGAGGAAACAGTCACTCCGGAGAGGTTCTTACCGAGTTGCTTCAGTCGTTGGATGGCGAGGAAGGCTCTCCCGTCCGGCAGAGCGCGGCATGGGCCCTAGATGCGATAGGTGGTCGTTTCGCTGAGGAATACGCAGACCTGATTGAAGAAGCAAAAGGGACGAACACCCAGGACCTCTTTGGTGGTGGGCACAGCGAGCACCATATGGACCCGGGACCCATCGTCCCCGAGTAAGCCCTCCTCTTCCTTCGTGGAAACGCGCGCATTGACGAAGAGGCTGACTTCTTTGCCGCGGTCACTATCCTGTGTGCGATGTCCAGAGTTGTGCTTGCCATCCCTCACGCCGCGACGGCGCTCTCGCCAGAGGTGGAAGAGAGCTTCCTCAGCCGAGTGACTCCGCAATTCCTGCGAAGCCAGAGCGACGTGGATACGGACATCATCTACGCATTACCGAACGTACGGTCTATTCGGTACGACTACTCTCGTTTCCTGGCAGACCCGAACCGTGGTGAACAGCAGGACAACGAAGGCGGCGTGGTTCCGACCACTGACTTCGATGAGCAGGGGATGTACAAGCCTGGCTGCGAGCCGGACGGCGAAGAGCAGTGGAGGCGCGTGGTGACCTTTCACCGGCCCTACCACGTGCGTGTGGCGGCGGAGGTAGCGGACCCGCGGACGACCTTCTTCATCGATGGACACTCGATGTCAGCGACTGCCCCCCGCCGCTCCCCCGATTTCGGCAGGGAGCGACCCGATGCGGTGCTCTCGAACCGCGGAGACCTCTTGGGCCATGAACTCGTGGACAACATCACGGGCATCGATCCCAATCGAGGGGGGGGACCGCTTACGTGTCCAACCGATTTGACCCTGGAACTATCGAAGCGGCTCAGCCGGTTGCTTGCGACCATCCCAGCACCGCCGGCGAGTCGTGGCCGGAAGCCTACGGGTGAGGTTCGGATCAACGATCCCTTTCCGGGAGGACACGGGGTGCGAACGCATGCGCACCCTCGCGACGGCATCCCGGGGCTGCAACTGGAGCTGAACCAGGGACTGTGGTGCTACGAAGGTTCGTTCGAACGCATTCCGGGACGCATCGAGTGGATCCGGGACGTGATGGAGCGCTGGGTGGACGAACTGGTGGCCCTCCGAGAGTCCTGGGACATCGATTTGGCGGAGACGATCATCCATCGTGTGCCCGTGCAACGATCTCCCGTCTCCTGAGTTGCTGCCCCCTGATTTACCCCCGGACGCCTATACGAGGGAGCGCATGACCTCGTCGTAGTCAGAGAGCGCTGTCTCCCATCCCGGGTGGACTCCGTTCTCGACGACCTGCGCTCCGCCGACCCACACATCACGCACGAGTGAGGCGTTGCCAGTGAGGGCAACCCCCGCGAGAAGCGAGGAATGTCCTCGCACTCCTGCGTGAAGACCTGCGAGTTGAGGAGACTGGCTATCCACAGTCACGAGGTCGGCTCTGAGGCCGGCCTCGATGGCCCCAGCATCAAGCTGACAAGCATTGGCCCCACCCTGAGTTCCGGCCCGAAGGAGCGTATTTGCGACTTCATTGTGTGGTCCGCCGATGAGCACATTGCGTCGTCCGGTGCGAAGCCGTTCTCCATTTTCAAGCGCAGCCATCTCTGCGAAGGGGTCGATCACCGCGTGTGAGTCGCTTCCGATGGCGGCGGTGACCCCGGCTTCGATGAGAGGTTGCATGGGTGGCAGACCATCTCCCAGGTTGCGTTCGGTGGTCGGGCAGATGCACGCGATGGCTCGGCTCTCGCCGAGTAGACTGATTTCGTCAGGGTCGAGGTGCGTGGCGTGGACCCCCACGAAGTTCGGTCCCAGGAGCCCGACATCGGCCAAGAGTTGGATGGGACGAAGGCCATGCTCAGCGAGACAAAGTTGAATCTCTTTCGGTTGTTCTGAGACATGCGCGTGGAGGAGACCCTTTTCTCCAGCGAGCACGCGGAGGGAGCGGAGCCAGTTTCGGTCCAGCGCGCGGACCGAATGGGCGGCGATACCCACGTGTACGGGACGATGTGCCATGCGATTGCTGAGAGCCATGCTGTCTTCGAATGAGGCGGCGTAGCGCTCGGGGCTGACGTCCACGAATCGTCTCTGGCGCGGTGTGGCCTCCACTCCGGGACCGCCTCGCTGGTACGCGACCCGCAGCAAGGTGATCCCCATCCCGGCGGTGTCCGCTGCTGCGAGGACGCGGCGTGTGAGTTCGAGCGGGTCGTCGTAGGGGGTCCCGTCGGGCTGATGGTGCAGGTAGTGAAACTCGGCGACGTGGGTGAAGCCGGCTCTCAGCATCTCGATGTAAGCAAAGCGTGTGACTGCCTCGATTTGGGCGGGCTGGAGCTTCGTCGCCGCTTCGTACATCGCTTCGCGCCAGGACCAGAAGTCGTCATCGCCAGCGCCAAGCGGAGCGTGCTCTGTGCGCCCTCGGAGCACACGCTGGAATGCGTGACTGTGGCCATTCACGAACCCAGGAAGGAGGAGCTTGCCCGGAAGGCGTCGGACGGGGACTCCGTTCACCTCTGTGTGGTTCGCTGAAGTCACCGCATGAATGCGTCCGTCGTTGATGTGGACGACGACGTCAGATACGAGGTGCCCGTCGATGAGAGTGTGGTCGGCCTGAAGCGAGATCATACGC
>Ga0315320_10005113_pt1 | contig 10764 bp, 4 predicted proteins | sample M140m21515metaG_FD_203458 | JGI IMG/M metagenome (GOLD analysis project Ga0315320, IMG submission 203458) | Ammonia-oxidizing marine archaeal communities from Monterey Bay, California, United States - M1 40m 21515 | ecosystem: Environmental > Aquatic > Marine > Coastal | place: USA: California...
CTGCCTGGCACGCTGAGGATATTTGACTTTGCGAATCCAGACCTTCATGTGCCCAAACGCAGCGAGACGACTGTTCCACAGCAAGCCCTGTTCTTCATGAATCATCCATGGATACTGAAACAAGCGAAGATACTGGCTGAAAAAATTCAACAAAGAAACGATGCTTCGGTAATGGACGATCGTGGTGCTATTAAGAATCTGTTTCAGTTGCTTCTGCAGCGCCCCCCAACTGAAGAAGAGTACAACGACTCACTTCGTTTGATTACAGCGGGTACAGACACGCCGAACATTGCAGAAACACCAACCCAATCGAACTGGACTTACGGGTATGGTCCGTTCGACGAAACCAAAAACTCGGTAAGCCAATTCACCCCCTTGCCCCATTTTACTGGAACGGCCTGGCAAGGTGGAGATAACTTTCCTGACTCGGCTCTAGGCTGGGTGCAGCTAACGTCCACTGGTGGTCACCCCGGCAATGACCGCCAACATGCCTCGGTTCGACGCTGGACAGCCGACCGAGACATGAGAATCCGCATCCAAAGCAAAATCGAACACGAACCCGAACAGGGCGATGGCATACGCGCCTTTGTCATAAGTTCCGGCGGCCGACTCCACCACAGTGTCACCTTGCACCACAACACTCGACAGCTCGATGTAGAAACACTTGATGTTAAGAGAGGAAACACCGTCGACTTCATTGTCGACATCGGAGACGGGCTGAACAATGATCAATATTTGTGGACAACCGTGATCCAACAAATCGCATCCGTCGGTAAGGAAACCACTTGGAATTCGGAATTGGATTTCCCCGCTCCGATCATTGCCAGACTTGATGGATGGGAACAATTGGCTCAGGTCTTGCTCTGCTCCAATGAGTTCATGTTCATCGACTAGGAGCCAGTTTTGAACGAAAACCATAGCAAATGCGTGAAGAAGCGGTCCCACAAGAATTCGCCCACGGAGTGCAACGATGGCGTTTGAAAACTTCAAACCTCCCCAAACACGGCGTAATCTCCTGAAGAGATCAGCACTCGGACTAGGATCGCTGGGCTTGATCGGGCTGCTGCAAGATGACGAACAACTGAGTGGAGCCGACTCGGGATCGGGTTCCCCAACCTCGTTAAAAGTGAAGCCACCGCACTTTCCCGGGCGTGCCAAACGCGTGATTCATTTTTTTCTCAACGGGGGTCCATCCCATGTGGATACGTTTGACCCCAAGCCCGCGTTGTTGAAATACGCCGGCAAACCCTTACCCCAGACCCTGCGAACTGAACGCAAGACGGGTGCTGCTTTTCCTTCTCCGTTTGAATTCAAACGTTATGGTGAGTCCGGGATTGAAGTAAGCGAATTATTTTCACGGACCGCCGCGCATATCGACGACATTGCGGTGATTCGGTCCATGCATGCTCAAGTTCCCAATCATGAACCATCGCTGATGCTGATGAATTGCGGTGACTCAGTACAGTCTCGCCCTAGCCTTGGATCATGGTTGATGTACGGCCTTGGAACTGAAAACCAGAACCTGCCTGGTTTCGTTGCAATGTGTCCGGGTGGCTTGCCAATCAAGGACAACGAAAACTGGCAATCAGCTTTCCTGCCAGGCACATTCCAAGGCACCTACATCGACTCCAAGCACACGGAATTCAAACGCCTGATCGAAAATATAGAACATCCACAAATTAAGACCGAACATCAAAGAAACCAACTTGATCTGTTAGAAAAATGGAACAAGCACCACCAACGAAGCCGGTTGGATGAACGTCTCGATTCCCGCATTGCATCTTATGAACTCGCCTTCCGCATGCAACAAGATGCCAGAGACGCGTTTGACATCGCAGATGAACCAAAATACATCCAAGACATGTATGGAAATGGTGTACATGGTCGCCAAACACTCATCGCACGGCGACTCGTTGAACGTGGTGTGCGTTATGTTCAACTGTGGCACGGCGCGGGGCAACCGTGGGACAACCATGAGAAAATCGAAGATAATCATCGGCGACTCGCGAATGAAATTGATCAGCCAATCGCCGCCCTGCTAACAGACTTGAAACAGCGGGGGATGCTTGATGAAACTCTGATTCTTTGGGGTGGCGAATTTGGCCGCACTCCGAGTGTTGAGCTGGAGGGTGGCGGAAAGTCAAAACTGGGGCGTGACCACAATCACTATGGCTTCACCGTCTGGATGGCTGGTGGTGGCATTAAAGGCGGAACAGTGCATGGCGCAACCGACGAATTTGGCTTTCGTGCCGAGCGAGACCGAACCAGCGTGCATGACCTCCATGCCACCATGCTGCATACGCTCGGGCTTGACCATGAAAAGCTGACTTATCGGTACGGGGGACGCGACTTTCGCCTCACCGATGTGCATGGCCGCGTGCTGACCGAAATCCTCGCCTGAACAGGTTCTCAATCGATAGACAGGCCCTCAGTTGATAGGCCAAAAGTGTCTCAACACGTACTGGGTTTCTCGACAACATTATAAGTTTTGGCGGCCAGCACGCTGCCACCATTCGCTCACTGCAGTTGCTTGTGCTGCGATTCATCAACGGCGTGACACCCCGAGTTGTGCAACTGCCCCCCCCTCTGCCGAGACATGATCTGGCACCGCTGGAGCGTCCCATCATCCCCACCTGAACTTTAAGGCGAAACTCGTGTTTTCGGACACGATTATCTTTCACGCCTGCCGTTTAAGAATCTGGCTGCTATGCTGATGTGGTTGTAAGTGCTACTCTCGAACGCTCTGCTGCCACCTGCCCCGACCACGGAATTTATCTGAGTCATGAATTTCTTCATCGACCGACCCGTTTTCGCTTCTGCGATCGCGTTGATCATGATCATGGCGGGGGCGATCAGTATGATGGTCTTGCCAATCGCCCAGTTCCCGCCGTTGGTACCACCACAGGTTCAGGTTTCAACCCAATATCTGGGTGCTGGATCAGATGTTGTATCAAAAACGGTCACAACACCGCTTGAGGAGCAACTCAACGGTTCAGCTGGCATGATTTACATGTCATCCAACAGCACCAACAACGGCGAGTCGATCATCACCGTCACGTTTGACGTTGGATTTGATCAGGATATCGGGCAGATGGAACTGCTGACGAGCAGCAATGAGGCTTTGTCGCAGTTGCCGTCGGAAGTGCAGCAGGTCGGACTGACCATCGAGAAACACTCAACCAACATGCTGCTGGCCGTCAGCCTGTTGTCTCCCAACGGAACCCATGACGCGACGTTTTTACAAAACTACGCTGACATTCACATAACCGATGCTTTATCCCGCATTCCTGGTATCGCATCGGTGACCAACTTTGGTCTCAGCAAGTATGCGATGCGAATCTGGTTGGATCCGGCAAAGCTAAATAACCTCGGCATGACCGCCTTGGACGTGCAGCAGGCAATTAAGGAACAGAACCAGCAGGTAGCTGCAGGAAAGATTGGGCAGGCTCCTGCCCCCGAGGGACAGGCAATCGAGTTCCAGCTCAGCACCCTAGGGCGTCTGGAGCAAGTGTCCCAATTTGAAAACATCATTGTCCGAGCAACTCCGGGCGGTTCAGTGGTCCGCGTCAAAGACATTGCTCGTGTCGAACTGGGCAGCGAAGAGTACGACTGGGGCACCCAGTTAAATCGAAAGCCGACTGCCACGATCATCGTCTTCCAATTGGCAGATGCCAATGGTTTGCAGATCAAGAAAGAGCTGGAAAAAACGATGGATGGCCTCGCGGAGCATTTCCCTGAGGACATGAAATGGGTAGTCAAATACGACACCACCGAATTCATCACTGACTCAGTGCATGAGGTATTGGTGACTTTGCTACAGGCGATCGGGTTGGTAATTCTTGTCGTCTTTATCTTTCTTCAAAATGTCCGCGCGACATTGATTCCGACAATCGCGGTACCGGTAGCCTTGATCGGTACATTTGCCTTCATGTTGATTTTTGGTTTTTCGATCAACACATTGAGCTTGCTTGGCATGGTGCTAGCAGTCGCTCTGGTGGTCGATGATGCAATTGTGGTGGTCGAGAATGTGATGCGTCGTCTCGATGAGGGCGGCAAAGACATGCACCAAGTCACGAAAGAGGCCCTAGCTGAGGTGCGGGGGCCGATCATTGCAACCACGTTGGTGCTGATGGCTGTGTTTGTACCGGTATCGTTTATCCCGGGCATGACCGGTCAGCTATACAACCAGTTTTCCCTGACCATCGCCATGGCAGTTGGGCTCTCAGGCATTAATTCTTTAACACTCAGCCCAGCGTTGTGTGCGGTATTATTGAAACCGGGCAGTGGCAAAAAGAACTTCCTGTTCCGAGCTTTCAATGCCGGGTTCAACCGACTTTCAACTGGCTATGCACAAGCCGTGCGATGGATGTCAAAACTTTGGTACCTGACAATGGCAGCGTTTGCCGGTTTGTGTGCATTGATGGTGTACCTGTTCGCTGTGACCCCAACCGGCTTCGTTCCCGAAGAGGACCAGGGCTATGTGATGGCCATCGCGAACCTGCCTAACGGTGCAACGATCGCGAGAACTCGTGAAATCATGGACCAAGTCAGTGACATGGCTTTGGCCACCGATGGCGTAGCAGATGTAGTGGAGGTCTCCGGATACAACATCATCGACTCAGTCAAACAACCCTACGCGGGATTTGCATTCGTCGTTTTAAAGCCTTGGGGTGAACGCACAACACCACAGACCCAACTTAAGGCGATCATCAAATCGCTGGATGAAAAGATGGCAGCCATCCCCGGAGCACAGGTAAAAATTGCCAACGCTCCAGCGATCCCGGGTCTTGGATCCACTGGCGGCTTCACATTCGAAATCCAGGACCTGAACGATCGTGGCGTCACTGCACTAAGCGAAGCCAGCAACAGTTTCATCAAGGCTGCCCGAGAACGTCCAGAACTGGCGGGTGTCTACACTACCTTTGATGATGCTGTGCCGCAGCGATACCTTGATGTTGATCGCACGAAAGCAAAAATCCACAGTGTCTCAATATCCGAATTGTTCGCCACACTCCAAATCAACCTCGGTTCGCTCTACGTGAACGAATTTAACAAATACGGCAAGGTCTACCGTGTCTACCTTCAAGCAGAAGAAGAAGCACGCTCAGAGGTCGATGACATTGGGCGTTTGAAAGTGCGGAATACCGAGGGAGACATGATCGACCTGAACGCCTTTGTTAAGGTCGAACCACTGGTGGGTCCCTACAACATTCCGCATTACGATCAATACAAATCTGTCGCAGTCAACGGTGGCAACGCGCCGGGTTACAGCTCAGGCCAGGCGATCACTGCAATGGAAGACCTGGCAAATAATCAGTTGTCCGATGGCTTCGGGTTCCAATGGACGGGAATCACGTATCAACAATTGAAAGCTGGCAATCTTGCTTCAACCATTTTCGCCCTGTCGCTGGTGTTTGTATTCCTCGTCTTGGCCGCTCAGTACGAAAGCTGGACAATGCCAATGATGGTACTCATGGGAGTTCCACTTGGATTGCTTGGAGCAGCGGGAGCGTTAGCTGCCCGAGGTCTTGACTTGGATGTTTACGGCCAGATTGGCTTGGTCATGTTAATTGGCTTGACCGCAAAGAATGGAATTTTGATTGTTGAATTTGCTGCCGACCAACGGCGCAACGGAGCAACAATCCTAGAGGCTGCCATGGAAGCTTCGCGAGTACGCTTGCGTCCGATCCTGATGACCGCCCTTGCATTCATCATTGGCTTGCTTCCACTGGTCTTCGCGACTGGTGCAGGAGCGAACTCCCGCCGCTCCTTGGGAACAACCGTGGTTGGTGGACTCGCCGTCGCGACCGTCCTGATCATCTTTGTCCCAATTTTCTATTACACAATTCAGCACATGCGTGAATGGGCGATGAAATCGCGAAAAACACACAAAGCTGACCCCGAGTCCGAAACCACTCCATGATTGAGATTGGATGAGCAAGGTGTTTGAAACTACTCCTGTTGACACAACCCTGATTCCTTTGCAACGTGCTTGCGGAAGACTCCGACGTCCAGCTACGTGCGCCGTGATGTTCGTAATTGCGGCTACTCTGGGTTGCGAAAGCAAGCCAACGGCGAAACCGACACCGCCTCCTCCTATCGTGTCAGTGGCTGAGGTTTCTCAGGCTACCGTGCCAATCATCTACCCGTTCAGCGGCACAGTGCAAGCGGTCAAATACATTGACATCATCCCCCGTGTTACTGGTTACATCACGGAACGAAAGTTCGTTGAGGGAAGCATTGTCAAGCAAGATCAGTTGCTCTACGTGATTGATCCACGGCCCTTCCAAGCTGCATTGGATAGCGCTCAAGCGGACCTGACTCGCAGCGAGGCACAATTGACGCTTTGGACCGGCGAAGTAAAAAGGTACACGGACCTCGCCAAACAGGGTGCTGGATCAGAACAGCAAAAAGAAGAGGCTGTCGCGAAAGAAGCAGAGACCAAGGCCAATATCGAACAAGACAAAGCCAATATTGAAACAGCAAAGCTGAACCTCGAATACACGAACCTCACTGCGCCATTTGAGGGACGAATTCAAAACACAAAAAGAAATATCGGCCAATTGGTAGACGCTGAATCGACAGTCCTGACTTCGCTTGTTCAGATCGATCCCATCTACGTCGAATTCAAAGTCACCCGAAATGAATTGTTTGAAATGCAGAGCCTGACCAGTGGCGAACTAACAGGAAAGAAGACTGACATTGCGAATATCAAATTCAAAGTAACGCTGCCGAACGGTAAAGAATATGGGCACGAGGGAACCCTCGACTACATGAGTTCAGAGATCAATCCTGCGACCGATACCTTGATGGTACGGGGTGTCATTGCGAACCCCGAAGACAAATCGAACTCAGAATCACTGATTTCAGGACAGTATGTTCCGGTACAGGTCATTTTGGGCGAGACCCCCAACTCACTGCTCGTACCGAAAGCAGCTCTGGTTGAATCACAACTTGGTGAGCAGATTTACGTTGTGAACAGTTCGAACGAGGTCGAAATTCGGACAGTGACCGTTGCTACTCTGTACCAGGAGCAATATGTCATCACCTCGGGCCTGAAACTTGGCGAAACGGTGATTGTCGAAGGGACTCAAAAAGTTCGTGCTGGCATGAAAGTGAAGATTGCAACTGCCAATGCTGCCACGCCGGAAGCAAGTCAACCAGCAGTCACGCCCGCCGCGACTCCAGTCGAAAAACCTGCTGCCCCTGCTGACGCGAAAAGCTGATTTTTTCGGCATTCCACAGCACCCCAACCAGCGACGTCACGCAAACAACCGATGTACATGTTGGAGCGTGTCAGGCCTGAATGATTTAAAAAGCAGGTGGTGGATTCAAGCACCAGTCGGATGCGGTAGAATACAACGATTGATCCCTGTGACTTTTCAGGGCTTGACCGCATCGACGCAACTGCGTCACAGCCCCCACCCCCGATCGCAAAACACAATGCATTCGCCTTTTCGAATATCTTCTTTGACGCTTCTTCTGTTCAGCACAATTGTCTTCGGCACTCTAGTGTTCCCCGCCGACACCTCTGCTGTGGAAACAGAATCGACAGAACCACCCAACATTGTGTTTTTCTTCACGGATGACCAAACCACCAGCACGCTGGGCTGTTATGGGAATCCGATTGTCCAGACCCCCAACATCGATGCGTTGGCACGAGAAGGCACCAGATTCGACAACGCCTGTGTGAGCCATTCCATTTGCTGGGTCAGTCGCACCACCATCCTCAGCGGACTAACTGGTCGTAGTTTTGGTACATCAAGCAATCCAGACACCGCGACTGCTGCTGCCGTCGAAACCTTATACAGTGATCTGTTACGAGAGCAGGGTTATCGCACTGGCTATTTCGGAAAGTGGCACGCCAAGATGCCACGCAAATTCAAACGCGAAGATCACTTCGATGAATTTGAGGCAATTGGACGTAATCCTTTCTACAAAAAGCAGCCCGACGGTAGCCTGCGTCACGAGACGGAGGTAATCGTTGATCGTGGGATCAAGTTCATCCAGTCTCAACCTAAGGACAAGCCATTTGCATTGAACATGTGGTTCAATGCTTGCCATGCAGAAGATAGTGATCGCAGGCCTGGAATCGGGCATTTCCCTTGGCCACGAGCCGTCGACGGAATGTACGACGACATTGTGATTGCTCCACCGCGGTTGAATGACCCGGGAATCTTTTATGCTCTTCCAGACTTTCTGAAGACCACGATCAATCGCGAACGTTTCTTCTGGCGTTGGAACACTGACGACAAATACCAGACCAATGTTCGAGCGTACTACCGGATGGTAAGTGGAATTGATGGTGCGATTGGTCGCTTCATGAAGGCCCTGGAAGCAGCCGGTTTGGCGGACAATACAATCATCGTCTATTCCGCCGACAACGGTTATCACATGGGTAATCGCGGCTTGGCTGGAAAGTGGTCTCATTTTGAGGAGTCACTTCGCGTACCCTTGATCATTCACGATCCGCGAGTCGAACCGTCCCAGCGTGGACAAGTCACAGAGGCAACTGCCCTGAATCTCGATTTGCCGGCGACGTTTCTGGACTGGGCAGGAATTCAAATCCCCGACCGTTATCAAGGTCACAGTTTGCAGCCAATTGTGAACGGCAAAGAACCCGCCGACTGGAGAAAAGAAACATTTCATGAACACTTTGCCGTCCGCAATCGCATCCCCGCTTTTGAAGGACTACGAAACGAAAACTACAAATACGTTCGCTACATTGATCATGAGAACCATGAATTTCTCCACGACCTCAAGAATGATCCAGACGAATTAACAAACTTGGCCACCGACCCTGATTACGCAGGCGTGCTTGAATCCATGCGACAACGCACGAATGCGCAAGTCAATGAGTATGGTGGTCCGCTGGATCCTATCGCAAGCCTCAGTCGATCGACGGAGCCCATGCCAAAAGCTTCAGCCAACAACGTAGGCCGCGTCAATGAGGAAGGCTTCATGAAAGTTTTCGACGGCAAGAATCTTCGACAATGGTCTGGCGACACCAAATATTGGTCGGTCAAGGACGGAGCCATTACTGGAACCACAGATGGTTCATTGAAGATGAATCGCTTTTTGACTTGGAAAGGATCAACCATTCGCAACTTTGAGCTGCGCGTCAAAGTGAAAGTCACTGCGGGGGGAAACAGTGGCATCCAATATCGAGGAACCTCGCGACCTGACCTCGGACTGGATGTCGTGACTGGGTACCAATGTGATGTTGTCGCAGACAACGTGCAGTACAACGGAATGCTCTACGAAGAGAAGGGACGACGCATTCTTGCTCGGACGGGCAAACAAGTGATCATCGACCCACAGGGAAAAGGTTGGATTACCAAAACGTGGGACGTCCCGAATGCCGCCTCCGATGAGTGGCATGATTACCGCGTTCTGGTGGAGGGCAATCATCACCGTCACTGGATCGATGGAGCCAAAACAGTGGACGTCGTTGACCTGGATGAGGTTGGAAGAAAACTAGAAGGCGTACTGGCAGTTCAGGTGCACGTAGGGCCCGCAATGACGATCCAGTACAAAGATTTTGAAATCAAGAACCTGCCCGACGAGCTTCCGCTTCAAACTGCGGCAGACCATCCGATCCCGGATGATGCGATCGGTGTTCGACCACAAGGCCGACTGCCCAAAGGATGGACCGCACCAATTTATGGTCAACAAAAAAAGTAATTGCTGGCATTTCTAACGCATTCATGCTGGCCCCCCCCGCGAGGAGCCTGCGTTCAATTCAGCTCGTAGCCGGCTAACAGCAATGTTTGGCATAGCGGATAAGCATTGCATGAACCTCAACGGAGCGGGAACCAAGCGGTTTCGGAATTGACAGTACACCCCTCGTTACTGTATCCCCGAAGCTGAGGTTTCTTTACGAACACGAGGTTCGGCAATCATGACGGATCGGGACGAAGTCAAACTACACTGGCTTCGACAAAATGAACGACGACACATTCGCAACTTACCCCGTTGGGCCAAGGTTCGGATTGAAAAGAAAGCAGCAAAGTGGCTCGGCAAGGCATGCAAAGTTTCCGTGCCGCTATTTTGGGGTCAAGAGATGTCCGTCGTCTTCCCTGAGTTTGTGTCTGGGCGTCTGGGAAAGTTTGGTTACTTTGAGGACGACGTCACCTCAATGTTCATCGATTGCCTTGAGCCCGGTATGACCTTTTATGATGTGGGTTCACATTATGGTTATTTCAGCCTGCTAGCTTCGTCTCTTGTGGGCCCCAAAGGCCACGTGTTTGCGTTTGAACCGACGGCAGCGACCTATGAAGTTTTGACGGAAAATGCAGCGAGACGCGATAACATTACGTGCTGTAAAGTCGCTGCGTACCGCACGACCGGTCCGCTAGCCTTCATCGAGCAGGGCGTTGGCCGTAGCAGCCTGAATTTCGTGATCGGAGAAGGCTACGAGCCTGATCCCGCCGATCACCTGGCCCGCGAAACAACGGTCGCCGCTGTCAAACTTGACGATTTTGCCTACCAACACGGCGAACCCGATTTCTTGAAAATCGATACCGAGGGTGCTGAAATACCAGTGCTCGAGGGCATGATCGATACCATCCATCGGTGCCATCCAACAATTGTTCTTGAGATGGGTGATCACGTCTGCTCTTCAACAGGCAATGGCCTGAGTCGGCGGAATGTAGACTTCCTGCTAGACCATGGTTACGAAGTCTTCGAATACCGGAACCGCGATCGCCATCGGCATGTGCCGCGTGACAGCTATTCCTATACCAACCTCCTCTTTCGGCATCC
>Ga0315320_10005117_pt1 | contig 10757 bp, 13 predicted proteins | sample M140m21515metaG_FD_203458 | JGI IMG/M metagenome (GOLD analysis project Ga0315320, IMG submission 203458) | Ammonia-oxidizing marine archaeal communities from Monterey Bay, California, United States - M1 40m 21515 | ecosystem: Environmental > Aquatic > Marine > Coastal | place: USA: California...
CATTAACTCTCTCAACATATTTCGTCAAAGGATTGTCAGCCTGATATGAATGTAATTCTGATGATAATGATGTACTGCTATTGGATGTCTTACGTTTTTTAGGAAGTTTTTTCTTACGTTTCTGATGGTGCATCAAAACTATATTTAGCTTTAGCGATCAGATTCATCTGCACCACTATAGCCTGTGCATATGCCACAGCATGTGATTTCTTAAAGAAGTATGATCCGTCTGTGGGTTTGATCCATACTTCTTTTGTAATATCTATCCAGTCTTTGTGCATTAGGTGTCTTTTGGCTGGACGTATTATAGCCAGCACAGCCGCAAGTTGCTCTATGTTTCTTGGTTCCAACTTATTCACTATATTGAAATGTCCATTTAAGTGAAAAAGATTTTCTACGGTTTTTGGATCTTTCAGCTGATCCCAATCAGGTTCTTGTATCATGAGTTCCACAAGTTCCTGTTCTGATTTCACATCCTTGTAGATGTTTACATTCAAACAGTCTATCTTGAAGTAACCTCTGTCCTCTGCATTTTTGTAATCCAGCGATGCATGTCCTGTGACAGGATGTTCTGGCACTGCATGAAAGTACACGCCGGTCTTGTGTTTTTCTGTTTTGTCTTTTTTTATTATTGAGGCCGGCGTGTGCTTGAAAAGTTTCAGCACCCCGTCTCGGTCAAAGAAATCTATGTCTACATCAGGCATTAGTGCATACTTCCTTTTTCTTTTTGATTATATTTTATTAATTTGTCGCGTGAGCCGGGCTGTAACACTTCTAAGACGTCAAGCAATTTTTTATATCCGTCTGTTTCCAACGTTGCTTGATTCATCCTAGGCATGATTACTCTTCCAATAGAACCGTCCGGTTTTATTATCACAGCACAATCTCCGTCATCAAATTCTAGATTATCAGAAATTTCTAAATCAATTTTAGACAATTTTGGCCTCCCTGGCTGTGTCTTGCACCAACATGTGATCTGCAGGATAGCTTTTCAATTTACTTGGCCAAAAACTAGTGTTCATAAATTTTTCAATCATTTGTAATTGTTCGTCGTTGAATGATTTTAACATCCTTTTGCCTGCGTTGCAACCAAGCAACAGCCATGGACTTATCTTTCCTTGCTGTATGTGTTGCACTGCTCTGTTAGTGTTTACTAATCTAAAGTAGTCAGACCATTGTGCATTTTGTTCGTTCGCCCAGTCCATCATTGTTGCGATGCTTCTCTGTAGGGCCGCCTCCACAGGTTCAGATTTCAAAGCTTCGATCAGATAAGTCTCATATAAATCATCCCTTGACCAATGATCCAGTTTGATCTTAGATTTAAGAACGAACTCTATATACTTCTCTGGATACAGTGGATTGATATGCATTATGAATCTTCCAAATTTGACAAATGCATTGTAGTATGGACTCTTTACAAAGTCATCATACGTCTTAGGTTTTGAGTTGTGTTGGTGTACTTGATAAAATCTTTGGAATACCATAAATGCATTGACAACCCATTTCTCATCTCGCTGTAGATATCTTCGTTTTGGTTCACATAGATGTACCTGTAATGTACGGGCTTTAGCAAATTCTTTGCCACAGTAAGTGCATTTATTCGTTGATGCCATGTGCTTCTATAAGTTCTTCAAGTTCTCTGTCCGTAATTACTTTATCTAATGTCTCTAGGTCCGCTTCCTTCCATGTTGGATATATCTGTTGCAGTTTCTTTAGGCTTTTGTTTGGTACACGCTTCATTGGTTTGATCCATGGATGGAACTGCTGTGTCTCCGCTCCGCACATGGAGGTCAGTATCCATAACAGTTTCTTGTGTTTGCCTAACGTGAAGCAGTGCTTGTTCACACATTCGTTGACCATCTCCACGTAGTGTTCCACATAGAAAGGATCCTTGGAGGATACATTGGAAACGTATCTCATCAGCATATAGGGAGAGTACAAAGACTTTTCCTTGTCGTCAACCCTGTCAAAGTAGTCCTTGTTCCTGAAGTCAACGGCTTTTAGTCCGTTTCTTAGATCAAAAAATTTTCTATGTTTATCTGCTGGCATATTTTAGTGCAAACATTGTGCATTCCTCTGCTGTTACAAATGTTAATTTTATTTTATTGTGTTTGTGTTGTAAACCTGAAAATTGGAATTTGTGTTGTTTCATGAAGTCAAAGAAATTGTACATCCATTTCTCATCCATCCACACAGCGATTTTGTTGCTGGTTATCATAACCGGTGCGTCGATTGTAATTGATTTTTTACCAGACTGACCCATAGTCTACCTGTTCGCACTGTCTTGATATGTCTTTTACAAAGTAGGCACACATAGGCTTTGATCCGTTTTTTAGCGGCACTGCCAACATCTGTCCTGATTTTATTTTTGGAAAATACCATTTTACTTCTGTATAGATGTCTACTACATCTATTGGCAGGAACTCTGGTTTAGCACTTGATAATGGGTTGAACGCAAAGGCATCAAAGCCTCTGTCGTTTAGACTGGTTATTGGAAGCACATGCATCTCTGACTGACCGGCCTCACCTATCAGCATTTTCCAGTCCAGTGGCATCTTGATCTTGTAATCACCTATTTCTAGAACCGCCGCTGGTGCGTTGAAACTTTCAAGGAATATCAAAGGTATGTAGAAGAAATCTGGTTCGTTTGGGTCCGAGTTATCTAGCACGGCAAATCGTAATTTTTCATCTACCCATTCTGGTATTTTTTCTAGCTTGTAAGTTCTGTTATCAAGTGTAAGGATTTTCATAATTTATCTTTTCTATATTATACGGGTAATTGGCCTCTTTGTAAAACTTTTTCCTTGCACCCAGGTGTCTTTTTGCAAACTTGCAACTGCTGGTAATATCCCATATCTGTACATTGTCTTTGTCTTCGGCTTTTCTGATTCCACGTCCTATGCTCTGTATGACCCTGACAAATGACTTGCCTGGCTCTATGAGAACAAGATTAAAAATCCTAGGAATATTAATACCAACACTGGCAACTCCATATGTGGCAATAATAACTTTATTTGTTGCAGTAGATATTTCATCATATTGTTCCTTCCTGTCTGTGTTTTTAGTTGATCCGGACACGAATACGGCATCCTCGATCTGCTCTTCTAAGATCTCACCTGCGGATATCCTGTCTACAAGTATAAGTGTGTTACCCGAACTTGATATGTCCTTGATTGTGTTGGCAACCCATTTCATTCTGGTCTTGTCTGTGGTCAGCCATTTCAATTCTTCTCCGTATGTTTTGAACTGTGGATGATCCTGTGTCTGCAAAACATTTACATGACAGTTTGCTAGTACGCCTTTGTCCTGCAGTTCACTGGCCTGTATCCTGTTGGACACGTCACCTATGCTACATTTCAATCCCATGAATTCATAATCTGCTTTTGGCACGGTGCCTGTAAGTCCCCAACGTATGCCACAGTGTGCAAATGGTCCTGTCAGTAATCTCTTTAACACATCTGCCTTGGCCATGTGTACCTCATCTATAATCACTGTGTTGATCCCTTGTATCGCTTCTAGGAAATCTGTTGTGTGTTCGTCCTTGCTTTTCTTTTCTAATACATTCAGTGACTGCCATGTTGCTATTGTGTTGAATCTGCCAAGTTCTTTCCTGTCACCGTAGTACACACCCGTATCTAAATTACAAGCAAGGAAGTCCTCCTCGGTCTGTGTGACAAGGCTTTTGTTTGGAACTATTGTAAGTGTCCTTCCGTATGGTTCAACCAATTGGCATAATGCCGCTGTGATTATGGTCTTACCCGCTCCGGTGGCGATCTCTTGTATGCTTTGTGGATGTTCTATAAACTTGTTAATCGTTTCTACTTGATAGTCTCTCAATTCAATCGGTTGTCCCGCGGCTGGATGATTCTCAGGCCATGTTATGTGTGAAAGATAATTTTTATCTACCGCTTTGAATTCAAAGTTGTGTTGCTCTCTTTTGTCCTCAACATCTATGTACACCCCTCCCTCATCTAGTATGGGAAGTATTTGGTCGACTAGGTTTAGGTATGTGGTTCCTCCGAGACCAAAGAAACTGACCTTGCCGTCCCATCTACCTAGTTTTACTGCTGGCAGATGCCTTGCATATGGTATCTCGTATTTGAATTTGTTAGATAATCTCTTACGCCATTCGAGGCTCAGGTTCTCGAACTTCACGTTCACTTCATCTTTTATTACTAATTTACAACTGCTCATTCTAAAGTTTTTTTATAATATGGTCATGCCAATCCCATCTGCTTGGTTCATGATCACTATAATACAACTTTTTTGGAAGATTTTCAAGTAGTCTTTTTAGATTGTCAGTGCCGGTAGCATAATAACCGCCACCCAGTGCTACAAGCGATGCCTTTGGTTTTATTTTACTTTTAATCAATGCTCTTGGTATTCTGTTACGCACAAAAATTATTTTGGTATCTTGGTTAATAAGTTTGAACTGTTTACTCATTTGGTGTAGTTCAAAAAGATTTTGGAAAAACTCCTCTGACTTTTGATTGTCAAGCAGGTATGTTCTTTCGTTGTGCCTATCTACGTCCTTCTTGAATATAGGTTCTTTGACATCGAAACCCCAACTGCACTGGTTGAGCAAATCAATGCCATTAGATTTGAAAGCATTCATCCACTCCCAAAATTCTTTTACGTCTGCTTCCATGTGAATATCACCGCTTACTGGCATAATAAACGGAAAACAATCTAATTCTACCAATCCTTTTACCACTTCATTCTTTGAAAATGTTTTTGAGTCGATCCATAACTTGTGGTATTTGTTGTGTGCGATTTTGTAACCTATCTGCGTTTCTGCCTTTACAGATATTCCATGAGTCGATATCTGCAGATTCTTTAATGCATCTACTTGATGCAATGCTGTTTTGTTTTTCACATTTTCGTTCCAATGCTCTTGCATAGATTCCGGAGCATTACAAAGCACAATATCGTTTCCAATCAAACGTGCAGACGGTTGCCTGTGTCCTATCACTTCCTGTTTTACTTTTTCATAATCATGTAGCAGACTGTCGTCTGTGAATTTGAAATCATACCTTGCCGCAATTAAGGTTAGATAGTATGCAGTGACGTCGCTGTGTTGAAAGGTCCATGTCTTTTTCTCACCGTCATACAGTGCATACATTCCTGGCAAGTCACGTTTGTCCTTCATGCAACGTATCAGTTGTATCACTTTCTTGTTGTAAGGGAATCTCATCTCTATTCTCTCAACACTGTCTTCGTCAGTGTATTTCTCTATGACTTTGTCAAAACTGATGACACGGAAGTCGTCCTCGTACTTTGGGTCGTCCAACAATTTCTTGATGTCCATACCGTGTGCCTGGAACTTTGTTAGGTATCTTTTCAATATTACGAGAGCTAATCTTGCCTGCTTCTCTGTCCATGCGTACTGCGATTCTGCCAATGATCTCACTGTGTCGTAATCTTTTGGGTGCGGTTTGATCTGTGTCTTTTGAGTCGATAGGGGATCTGACCAGAAATAATCATTATATGCTAATATTTTAAGTGCTTCGTTAATTGTTTTTGGCATATCTGTGTGCATTTTGTATCCTGGTAATATAGATAATTATTAGTATATTATAGCATAACTGGTAATATAGTCAACCATGAAAAGAACAAGTAAAAAGACCGTGTCGGTCAGGAAACAATTAAAGATAAAGTTGGAGAATACTCTGACTAGACGGAAGAATACTAGGAATTTTAAACCAACAATTTCAATCGTTTCCTCATGGTTCAAACATCTCAACAAAGGATTATTTGAAAATAAATTACCAACTGTTCCATTATATTTGGTAAGGATGACGAATGACTGGGGTAGATGTTGGGCTAATTGGGATAACAGGAAATGTAGGAAAGGAACCTATGACCAAACTATTATACCTTATGACAAGTGCGAGGTCACCTTTGCTATAGAAATGCACACCAAGTATCCAACGTTCAAAGATTTCATCGAAACATTAGCACACGAGATGGTACACTTGTACCAGATGACAATATTAAAAGATCCTTACAGTAACCATAATTCTAACTTCTATAAGTTCAAGAACAAATTTAAAAGTGCAGGATTGAACTTATCAAGAACTGGCTAACACAGTATCTTCAAACTCTTTGTAATTTATAACTCGACTGTTACCTAAGTCAGTGCCGGTCTGTAAGTAATTTAGATATTCTGGTGGATTATCATGTACCACTGTGAAATTCACGTAAGGCCTCATCTTTAACATGTCTCTAAATTGTTTCAACCAACCTTCAAAAATTTTATCATCATCACGTTTACCGTAGCATGTTGTATCTTGGTATATGTTGTTAAGTTGTCCCTGGCCGTACTCTCTGAAGTCAAAGCCGATTAGGTATATGTTCTTATGTCCATGCACACCTGCTGTCCAGAATGCGGCGTTTCCCGATATCCAGTGAGGATTATTGGGTATCAAATTAATCATCCCTTTACTTTGTTTTCTGTTTACTTCTAGTGCAGGAGCGTAGTGTGTAGTTTTCAACCCAACTTCATCTTCAACCATCTGCATTGACATCTTGGTATCCACAGAGAATATAAAGTCAGGCATAAAATCCCTGTACAGTGCATTACAGCCATACGTCTGTCCTGTGGCTTTAAGTTTGTTTAGATCAAATTCTTTACGTGAGGGGCCATTGCCTATACAGTAAGCATTACCTCGTGGTATTGCCTTGACCTTGTCTTCAAAGAATCTTATGTCCTGTATGCGTTGTCCTTGCCTGATTGTAGTATTCACGCAAACGTTCTCGCCCTCGTATTTCTGCCATGGAATTGGTTGGATCTCAGGTTTACCAAGATTTATAGTCTGCGTCATATGTATTTCTCCTCAAGTCTTTTTTTGATCCTTACCCATGGTAGTCCTTGTTCTATCTCGTCTTCGAACCATTCGGTATAGGCCAGTTTATTTGCCCAACCTAGTCTATTGGGCATGGCTGGTGTGTTTATGTCAGTCAATTTAATATTACCTACATCATGGCATAAGCTAGATTCAGATACAAACACTGGTATCCCTTTCATTACCGCTTCCATGGCAGGATTGCTAGAATGATTAACCACAGCCCATGTACGTTCTAACGTGGCTTTAAAATCTGTATCATCATAGGTACGGAAATCACGTTTAGGCAATCTTACCTTGACGTTTGAAAATTTACTCTCATCTAGGTTCATAATGTTTCTAGGATGTGGTCTAACAAGAATAGGTCTTGTGGTGTATTTTCGTATTTCATGAATCTGTTGTTCAATCCAAACTGACATTTTAGGAAGTCCCTTCCATTGTTCGGAGGAATCGTGCTGTCCGCAAATTACTATGAGGTCACCAGTCGGATTCCATGGACGCAACTCATGTTTGAATAAAGGCCAACGCTTGTCGTCAAACGTTTGATTGGCAAAATCGGCATCTCTGTTTATTCCGTTTATTCCTATCTTGAAACTGAGATTTCTACGCAATCCTCCAACCTCGAGCACTATAACAGGCTTGCCTCTGCTTCTGTACCGTTCCCATATGCTTTTGTATCTTTGCATCCTGCCTTGCCATAACACACTCCATATCACTGCCACATCGCCATTGGTCTCTTTGTCTACATGGACTTCGTCTCCGTTATTACGCATGGCGCTAATAAATTTAGCGAAAATATCTTTGCTGTTTAGTGGACCATGCATAGGCCATGCTTCTATCCTCATCAGTTTCCTTGTTTACCTTTAGCCACTTTACTCACTATGTCTTCGGCTTGTTTTGGATCAAAACTTAAACCGCCGAACGGATCGTAGTCCTCTACATTCTTCCAATAGTCTTCTTGTCTATTTCCACGCAGATCGCTTTTACTACTTTTCCCTAATACTTTTCTTTTGCCTTTCATGTGATCTACATATGCTCCTAGCACACTGTTTATAAACACATGGTTACCTGTGACACCTGCACCTTTACCTATGTCTACTCCGTCATTGGGTGCTATGCGTTTTACACATTGCCAGAATAGATAACTGTCATGCCATTCTAGCTCTTTGAATATAGTGTCTTTAATGTAAAGGTCTACCCAGTACTGCATGAACTCTTTAATTTTTGGATGTTTTTTGTTGTAGCACACCCACCCGCATTCTGGATATTTTTCACCTCTGCCTAAGAAGTTAACGAGTTTGTCTTCAGGTAATAGCCCAGTAACAAAGTCTTTCGTGATAGGCCTAAATGTATATGTGTCAGCGTCTAACCATAGAACGTAATCTGTGTTGATTGTTTTGATTGCATGGTCTACAGCAAAAGTCTTGTGTGCAAATCTTACAGCGTCCCACAGATACGATCCTTTGCCTTTGTCATTTTTACCTGCATTGGGATCTCTACGTACACCCCCGGGTATCTCGTTTGTCTCACCGTTGGCTACAGGATCACCCTTATGCCTCTGTTTAAACTTGACTAGTTCTGGATTGACATCTTCTATGTTTAAAAATTTTACTTTGGCATGTTCTAGTTCCGGCTTCTGGCCCTCGTGATATGCATATATTGTTACGTCGTTAGGCCAAAATTTGATATGGCTTTCCAACATCCTCTTCGCATATGCTGTCCATCTATTTGGTGGGAAAGTTGTTACTACTGCAAGTGTTGGCATGACTTTATTTAATTTTATATTTTTCCTTCCAGTTTTTAACCTGCCATTCTGGCATCAATCGTTTACCTACTTTCTGTGATCTGCCCTGTGTTTTGAGTCTTTCAATGCCTATAGCTTGGTCATATTGTTTTGTCAAATTACCATCAACATTGTCCATCAACCAATACCCTACTGGAACGGTCCACCCTGTTTTTTCTTTATTGATTATGTATTCTGGCAAGAATTTTTTGTATGCTTCCTTTACTAAAGTTTTGGCCTGCTTGCCTTTGAATTTGTGTTTAGACTTTATGTTCAAACAATATTGCATAAATTTCTTAGATGCTAAAGGAAACCTTCCCTCCATGCTGTAGGCCATTCCGTAGTAGTCATTTCTTGTAAAGAATGATTCTGGAACCTGAGTCACGCAGTCCAGAGCCATGTATGATGCTGTTGGGTCTTGTGGATTCCAAAGTTCATCACTGTAACAATTTTCAAGTTCATCGAGCAAAGTCTTGTCGTCAACAGGTTGTTCGGTCAATTTAAAACTGCCTTTCTTTATTCTTTCTAACCACAGTTGCAATAGTTTCCTCCAACTGCTTGGCTTAACTCCGCTATCAAACAATATATTGTATTTGGCGTAACCGCCCAGCAATTCATCACCCATGTCCCCGGCCAATGTAATCACGATATCGTTGTCTGCTAGATATTTGTTTGTGTAGCAATACATCGGATTGCTTGGATTATAGTTTGGTTGTTCCATATACCATATGCTATCGTCCCACACTGAAAGATATTCTACTGGTGAAACAACGACGTCATGATGATTGAACTTTTGATCAGATGCAAATTTTTTTGCCGCCTTTGAGTCACTGTTGTAATCCTCGTCTGCTTGTATCTCTGGTGAAATTCTATTAGTGAAAGTATTTGCATTGTTTGTGTGTTGTTGTAGCTCATATGCAACCACAGAAGAATCTAGCCCACCACTTAGAAAGACCCCAATTTTCCTTTTTCCTATAGCACACTGTCTTACAGCGTTAGCAAACATTTCCTTAAGCTCGTTTTTTGAATAATCGTTATCGGCGTTTGGCCTGATGTAAATTCTTTTGACACATTCTAGAGACTTATTGTTAAGGTTGTACATGATAGTCTCTCCTGGTAACACTTTTTTAATATTGCTAAACAAAGTATTTCTTAAAGGATTTGTGCCAACTCTGGACATCATACTACATGCTAGGTTGTCAAGTGTGCGAGAGTTTGGCACTATGTCGAGCATGCCTTTTACTTCAGATGCAAAGACAAGGCCCTTATCTATTTTTGCGTAAAATAATGGCTTGATACCTGCATGATCTCTACTTAGAATAATATTATTTTTTTTAATATCGTAGTAAGCAAAGCCGTGCATAGAATCAATCTCATCAATAAAGTCAATTCCGTATTCATCCAACCCCCACGCTAGTAACTCGGTATCACACCCAGTAGAGTTGCTAAAATTTTTATATTTTTTTACAAGTTCTATATAGTTGAAGATTTCTCCATTGTATACAAGTATGTTACCTTTAGGAGTCTTCCATGGCTGTCGCGATTGGTTCGGTTCGGCCATTATACTTAGAAGATTATGTCCTAGGGTCACATGATCGGATGTCCATATGTCTGATCCGTCGGGTCCTCTGTGTTTACATATCTCGATATAGTTTTTTATGAATTCAGGATCATTGTCAGTGATGCCATATATGCCACACATTATAGACCCAATTTTGATTTGAATCTTTTATATACTGTGCCGTCCCTGATCTCTTTGATGCTCCACAGTTTGTATCCAAGGTCGTTTACCCACTGTGTCCTGTCAGGGGTCTTTGGAGTTTCTATATCGTTAAGGTCTTTGTTGCAAACGTCCCAACACAGTGCTAGGTCAGATGTACAAAAAGTTGGTATTCCCCTTATGCAACTGTCCACACTTGCTGTGGAGTTGTGCGTCACAACAGCGTGTGCGTTTGCTATCGCTTCTTGGAAATGAAATCTATAGAACTTCTTTTCATCTCCAGCAAAATGTTTTTGTGTAAATTGTAATTCAACATCCTCAGGAAAATCATCTCTACGTGCGTCGATAGATGCCACGTGATTTGGGTGTGGCCTTACTATGAACTTTCTGTCTGTAGCAGGTCTCAGTC
>Ga0315320_10005118_pt1 | contig 10757 bp, 16 predicted proteins | sample M140m21515metaG_FD_203458 | JGI IMG/M metagenome (GOLD analysis project Ga0315320, IMG submission 203458) | Ammonia-oxidizing marine archaeal communities from Monterey Bay, California, United States - M1 40m 21515 | ecosystem: Environmental > Aquatic > Marine > Coastal | place: USA: California...
ATCGCCACGTTGGTGAACATGGAGGACGCCCTCGATAGTTGACTCGAGTTCAGCTTCCTTATGTCCTCCGAAATACACGGTGACCAGGATGTCTGAGGGATCGAGCGGTGAAGTAATAGAAGCAGCCATATTTGCAAGAGGTTCAAACTCTTCCAGTGTATAAATGCCTTCTTCTATAAGGTGATGGTTTGAGGTTTCGACTACGAGATAAGCTACGTTCATAGGTTAAACCCGTTGTCAGGAAAGGTTTCCATAAGATACTTTAAATAGTGAGCCCAAATATCGTGCTCTTTAGTGCCTTTGGGAAAGGGGTTATCGGCCTCAAATGTGTGGCCGTTTTGGAAATCTACAGCAGCTTGTAAGTAAGCTGAGGTATCGAAGGGACTGGTTGTGCCGGGACTATCAGCCATAGTGTGCTCCGTAATAAATAGTGGGCATAAAAAAGCCCTCACTAGGAGGGCATATAAAAGAGTTATTGTTGTTAGAGTTTACGCAGCTGTAAGTAGCTGGTTAACATCCTTCATGCGCTTTCTTATCTCTATATCTAGCTTTTCCGCAAAGCGTCTAGCTTCAAATACATTAGAAGTAAAGCCACCTGCCGGTAGACCCCAACCTTTCTCGCCGTTCTCTTTAACAACAAAAGGCACTTCCCCGTAACCTACTGTTATGTTTTCGTTACGGCGTATTTCACTCTTAGGTATGATTGCTGTAGCCACTAATGGAACCCCTTAATTGCTTGTTTTTATGCTGCGACAACAAGCGTATTAAGGAGAGAAATAGTTTTCTGGTATTTCTCTAAGTCTGCACTATATTTTGTGACGTAACAGACGCCTCATGCGTTACATTAACACCGGCTTGTTTGAGGAAATTAATACCAGCGTTGCTGGAGTATGTGTGTAAGTAATAAACGTGCCTAAATCCAAGTCCATGGATCGATTTCGCACACTCCATACAGGGAGCCAATGTGGTAAATAGGATAGATCCTTCAGTGGACACACCTTGCCTCGTCATTTTGTCGATGGCATTTCGTTCAGCGTGGATTACTTCTGGTCTAGTAGTAGTTTCAATTGGTTGGCCCGGTCCTGGTGAGAACAAATGTTCGCAGTAATCGCCCCAATGGTAGCCAGCAGGCATGCCGTTCCAGCCAATAGATAGCATTCCAGAGGGGGCAACGATAACGCAGCCTACTTTGGCGCGCTCACATACAGATTGTTGGGCAGCGCTCTGAGCAATACTCCAATACAGTGAGTGATACTTGGATTTCATTGGATCAATAGCCATAAATAGGTCTCTTTTATGATGTAACGGCTTCGTAAGCCAGATCTTCCTGTATTGAGCGCTGGTTTGCGGTGTTGTAGCTATTTACTTCTTGGGCTATAGCATCAAGGTGTTCTGTTGCCCACTCTTCTGCCAGACCCATCAACGCATTATTTAAGCTATTAGCAAGGCCCTGTGGTGTGGCCTGTATATCAAGTGCCCAGACAGCTACTTGGTGCTTGGCAATAATGTCAGCTACTTCAGTAAACCCGGTATCTAACAAATCTTGTAACACACGCTCACAGTTCATCATATAAATTACAATGGCATCAATTATTTCTTGATCCGTGGTTTTATAAGATCTGAGATCTACTTCTTGGCTCTCCATTACTTCTGCGAGCATTCCGATGTCATCAATCATCTTTTACGTCCTTTCTTGTTGGTTTATTCTCACGTTCCAGGTCTCTAAGAAGCAGCTCTAGGGCTGCTAAAGCATTCCAAGCCACTGCTGTGGCGTGTAAGAGGCCCGTACCGCCTGGCTGGTCGTCGTAGAGTCCTTCTATGGCCTCAGCTAGCTGGTGACGTACCATCGCGTTGTTATAGCGATTGAGGCCGTCGTCGACTGTCTCCCAGCCTTTCCATGAGTACTTGGCTGCTCCTGCACCAGATAGATTAGCTACCTCGCGTATAGCACGCGGGAAGTACTGGATAGCGCCCTGTGCTACAGGAGACTTGCCGGAATCCAGCTTAGAACCTCCAGCTTTGGGGTCCTTACCTTGAGGATCTGCTTCTGTGTGTTTACGAGGAGCTGTTAGCTTCATGTCCGGTTCCCTAATAGTTTTGTAGCTAGAGCTGAAGCTGTGTGGTGTAAACCGTGGTTAAACCAACGTCTTACTATGTAGCCTCTGCTTATGCTCAAAACAGTGAAGATTAGTGTGATGCCAAGGTTCTGAGAGTGGCTGTATTCGATGCCGTATAGAACGGCCACAAATGGCCAAGCAGTGAGACTAATGCAGAAACCAATAGCGACATTTAGGCAGGTCTCAATAAGAGACTCTAATTTAGATTGGTGCATAACTACCTCGAGTTACTGGGTGTTGGCTATCTAGGCCGCGATAGCACGTAACATTTCCAGTGAAGGGCTCATACGATTTACTTCGCCAAACTCTGAGTGGAGAGTAATCATGGTAACTCTGGATTCAGCCCCATAGCCGGATCCAGAATGCCAAGCATCGTTGGGAGCGAGTGTGTGAAACACCTCAAAAGTGATGCCAGAATCGTGCTCGAGCATTGTTTTGTGGTGCAGATGACCATTCCAAAAGCGGCGGTGCTTTGTTCTGCCCCAAGCTTGGGACATGGTTTTAGTCATCATGCCGGCCATACGGTTGTGGTTTATGCCATCACCGTGATGCACGCCGATTAAGTTCTGACCAAATTCAATGAAATTAAACTTGGAGTCATTACCTTCGACGGTAACCCGAGGCTCGTTTTCGTATACAGCTTGAATTGTCAAATTGAGCGCGAATGCTGCATCGAGATCATGATTGCCTCGTGCATTGATAACCAGCACTTCTTCAAACTTAGTCAGCATTTTGTCTATCGCGTAGCGTATGACGGCTGCTGCAGCTTTAAGTGACTGGTTATGGCGTGCTGCCATATCTAGCCGAGTACCATTATGGGTCTCGCCTTTGGTGGTATCTGCGTGGGTAAAATCCCCTACGTTAATAAACCAACCCTGTTTTGAGGGTGGTGCACAGTCTACGCAGTAATCAATCGCTGCTCGGATATCTGCAGTAGCTGTTTCTAGATCGTGATCTCGCTCGAGAGTCTCAATGGCATGGGCCAGCATACCAATGTGTGCGTCTCCGAAGATCACGGCAGAAGCCAAATCTGCACTCAAGTCTTTGTTTTTATGGGGCTTTTTAGTCTTCTTGGCAGGGATGATTTCGCTGCTTAATCCTTCTACCCAGGCTTTAAGCATGTCATCAGTTAAGCCTTTATCCCGCCTGGATTTTGTCCAGTCTTCAATGACTTCCATGACACCTGTGTCTGGGTTCAGCCTACGTTTAACAGAGGTTTCAGCAAAGAATCCCTCGGGTACTGCGCCTATTTCTTTTAGATCGTCTAGCTTTCCTCGACGTTCTGCAGTTCTTTTTACTCGATAGCAGATTTTGTCGACAGATTGTCGGCTAATTCCCAGATGTCCAGCTGCTTTAGTTCGGGAGCCGTGCGTTATGATCGCTTCGATAACTTCTTTTTGGCGCTCGCTTGTTGCGAAGTCTTTTAAAGATTGGTAATTGATGGGAACATACCTCGATATAAAAGGTGATGCGATGCACTGTACTTACTATCGCAATCAGTTTTCTTGTTTTTCTTAACGCAATGGTGCGCACGGAACGCCCGGATGGGCGTATGAGCATTACTAGCCGATCTCAGAAGCAAATACCTCTGCCCCAGAATCGGAGTCGTTTGCTACTATAAATAGGATTGAGTCCCAATCTTCCACTCGACCACTGTCTGTAGCGATTCGCTGGATGGAATAGACCCCGGACGCGATAGCGTCATCGGGGTCGTTCCAGCGAACTTCGTCACCGACATTTAATTTACGCAACTCGCTTATTTTCATGTAAATTCCTCAACTTCTCGATGTGCTTTTTACATTCAGCAGAAATCTCAGCCTGAGTGGCTTTTACAGGTATATCGCACCCGTAATTCCAATTCGGATAGAAGATTTCCAATTCAGCTTCAAGCTTAACTATCTGGTGTTGGATTTCTGGCAATTCTTGCCAAGCCATCTCTTCAACGAGAATATTGTTAAGGAATTCAACAGTCTGCGTATTATCTTTGCAGATGAAATAAATCGCGTCGTGTATCAGCGCAATGGGAAGAATGTCGTGTTTATGGGGCGATGCCCATACACGCTCCATAACGGCGTTTGCAGCACGATTACAGAGCAAACCATAGGATTGCCCTGATACTGCGTTGCCCATGCTACGTGCCTCAGCTTCGGCTTCACGGGGTGTATTGGTATGACCTAATAGCGTCTGCTTAAGCAACGGTGTACGAATCCGTAAACCAAATGCGCCTGTGGTGTAACCCACTTGGGCAGCAGCGGCTATTTTGTCTTTAACCCACTCCATGGATACTTGATAAAGCTTATGGTAGTTAGCCTCTATTGACTGAGCCTCTTCCTTGGTAAACCCTGCATTATTGACTAGTGTTAGCCAAGTGCCCAGGTATTGCAGAGCAAATGAAGGTCCTTTGCCCTTACCCCGTAACGGATGCTCTTTTCCGTCCCAGATCTTCTCTTTTAGAGAATTGACCTGTTTTGGGTTGTTAATGTCAATGTTAGGGAACTCTTGCGGCCAGTAGCCAACTGCACGCATTGCATGGCCATCAAACCCGTCGCTATACACTTTTAGCTTAGCTGGGTCTTTAGTCAGCACAGCATTAATGCGGTCTTCCAATGCATTCCAGTCTGCGCCACACATTATCCAGCCTCGAGGAGCGCTAAAGCACTCTTTGATAAGGCCACCATACTGAGAGCCGCTGGGTAAGTTTTGCAGATTAGGGCTGCTACTAGATAAGCGACCAGAGACTGTGCCGCCTAAATTAAACGAGCCGTGCAGCCAGAGCATTCCATCCATCTTATTTGTACCTGCTTCAAACGCAGGTATAAATGTCGATAGGATCTTCTCAGCTTTGCCTCGGCCTATAAGGGCTTTTAGCAGGTCTGTTTGCTCAGTAGTAGTGCAGTGGTGAGACAGCTTATCCAACGTGTCTGCACCAGTAGCCGGTTGGCGTGTGTCGGTGTAGTCAATTACAGGCAACGCTAACGTGTTGTAAAGCAAAACTTGGAGCTGCTTAGGGCTGCCCGGATTAAACTTTACTTTTGGGTAGGTTGTTAAGTCTTTGGGTTGAATGTTCTCTGGCTTTTTGGCCTTCTTTTTACGGTCTTGGTAATCTTTCTTCCAAGCCATATCTGTGAGCGTCGATTCCAGTTGAGCCAGTACTGAGCAGGAATTGATTATTTGCTCTTGTGTGCCCACTATCTGTTGAAGCTCGGCTTTAGCTGCAGCAATCTTTCGCGGAGACATAGGCATGCCAACCAGTTCCATCTGAATGATAGTCTTAAGGCTTGGCTTCATTATGGCTTCGTAAATGTCGTGCTGTTGATCTGCTACCATCTGCGGGTAATACTTGTCGAACACCCAGCTAGTGCTAAGGCAGTCAACCAAGTTGTATCGCAGTAAGTTTGCAATGGGGATGGCCCCAATGTCTTCTACGTCTTCTGCGTAGTTGCCTGCAAAGCTGTGCGCCAGGTCTTTGAGGCCTAGCTCATTGCCTGCGCAAGTATTTGTGGCCAGATACGCAATGATCTTTGTATCGTCGAAGTTTCGCGTAAGGCATTCTAAGCCCTCTAGCAGGCCTTTGTAGTCTTTACGGTCACGCATCCAAAGGTTTGCAATAAGTACCTTGATGTCAAAGGATGCATTGTGGAACTTAAGGTTCCCTGTGTACGACTCAAAGAATCGCTGTAACTGGAAATACAAGCCATAGTCACGGTCTTGGTAACCGTGCTTATTGCCTGTCTTCGCAGAATAAGGGCGGTAGTCGACTGTAAAAGCTGCGCCTTCGTGGTCATTCCACGAAAAGCCAATAGAGCCTATGCCGCAGGTAAAAGCATCTAAAGAGAATGTTTCTAGGTCTACAACAAGTGAGTCGTGTTGGTGGAGATCCTGGAGGCACTGTATTTTGGCTTCAAAGCTTTCAGGGTAATGGCCATTTTGAACAATATCTGCGCCCAGGCCTGTATATGTGCCCATAATGGCTGACACCAAAGTGTCTAGGGCGAGGTCCAGTTTAGAGCCGTGAGCAGGATTATGGATTAACTGTTTATGGTTGATGCCATAAATAATATCCATGTGCTCATAGTCTTCCGCACTACACTTCATGATATAGCCTAAATGGGGCTCGGCTTTTCGTTGCTTAGTTAATACCTTGAAGTAAGTAGCGTCGCAGCAGAAAATAGTTTTAACGCCTACGCCATTTAACGTTGGCAGTAGGGTAGACATGTACTCTTTAGCTTGTGCAACGGATACTTTACCGTTCTTGTTGTAACGTAAAGGTACAATAATAATGTCTTCTCTGGGAATACCTTTGGCTTCAAGCGGCTCAACATAAGCCCTAACAAGTTCTTTGTGGTTGAATGCGGCGTCTTTGATGATGATTGCAACCGGGTAACTTTCTGCGTTAGCGTCAAAAACAATGTGCTGTATCATATTGGATCTATCTCAGCTATTACTGTGTGGGCCCATAGATTAAATTCACTGGGGTCCCCGTAAGTTTCAACGTCCCCGAGTTCTTCGCCAACCCGTAGAAAACCAAAGGTCGATACCTGATAATTTCTAGCAACGTCAGGGTCTTGTATTTCAGGGCACTCTTCATCTAGCGCGGCAAGAAAATGATTTACTTCTGCAACGTCATTGAATTCGTCAGACCATTTGACCCAGTCAAATCTGTAATAGATTGCTGTAGCGCCGGTGAATTCGTCTGCATCGTTAAATGCTTTTGGCCAAGGCTTGTTGGCAATTAAGGCCCAGGCTTTTACTTCTTTTCTGACGGCAATTACTACTTCGGATCGATATCCCATAACTATTACTCCCTACGAGGTAAGGAGCCCTAATGCCATCCTACCTTTAATAATTTTAAGTACGTCGTGATTGTTGCGTTGGAATTCTTCCAGGGCTTCGCCCTGTAGAATTCCATCGCCAGTCTTAAAGTGGCGATCAAGTTTGAGCACTATTCTGTGCAATGACGGCGGCAAGACTTTGAGAAAATCCTCGGTGTATGTCGTTAAAAGCAGCATACGACCCAAATAGCCAAGTATCTGGGTTTTTTCGAAAGCGATTTGTTCTTGCTCTTTAAGCCAGCCCTTCATCTCTGTACGAAGACTCTTATCCAGTGAATTTGACGGGCGCTCTGCAACACCTTTAAAGCCGCTTTTTATGTATGTTTCGCCTTTAAAAATGAAGTGGGCTTGAGTGTTTCCATTAAGTGTAGAGTTGCTTTCGATCATTGCATCAAGCATAGATTGTTGATATTTAATTTCTGGGCTGTAAAGATCGTTTACAATTGCATCCACTAACTCTATCCGGGCATGTGGAGAAAGTTCTTTGCAGTCATTCATCGTTGTTCTCCTCGATGTCAAAGACATACGCCACTTCCTCAAGTGTGTTAGTGCCTTTCTTGATAATCCTGTGGGCAAGTTTTAGCTCTGCCTGTAGTTTCCGTATTTCATCGAGCGCCTCCTGAAATAGCTCGCGTTCTGCGTTATTCATCGTTGTCCTCCTCATTGTCAAAGACATGCGCCACAAACTGGCAGTGCAAGTCTCCCATTTTGGCATATCCCAAGACTTCGCCCTTCACGTGCGTGACATTGCCCTCGACTCTTCCGACATCACCTTGGACATATCCGACATCACCTTCGACATACCTGACATCGCCCTTGACGTATGCGACATCTCCGTAAACGTGCCAAGTTCCATCGTCTTCTTGTTTCAGCCTTGGCTTGGTGTAAACACGTTCGCCATCAACTTCAACCCAATCCATGCTTAGGCCGACATTGCGCTTTAGCACTGCGTTCTCTGCCTGTAGCTTGGCTACCTTGTCGACAGCTGTATCGCGCTCTGTCTCGGTAGTGCCGATAACATAGAAATACCCTTGGATGTCTGCCTTCAGTTTCCGGATTTCATCAAGCTTCTCCACAAACAGATCACGCTCTGCGCTATTCATCGTTGTTCTCCACGACAGTTATCCATGTATCACCACTAAACATACCGAGAGATATTTCCTCTGCTGCGTCATAGTCTCGCGCTTGGATGGACACTTCACCAATTGGAGTGGGGACGTTTTCTTTGTCATCATAATGCTCTGTTCTGTATATCGTGACGGTATACTTCAGAAACTTATTCATCGCTGCTCTCCCATTTGCTTATCATTTCAAGTGCCACACCTTTTTCGCCCAGCGTGCTCAAATGTATTAGGTCGGGGTCTATCCACGTGGGTTGGTCATCGATGTAAATCAGGTTCAGGTTGTCCCATCGGTCCGCTGCTTCTGCCAGCATCTGGCGCACTACGTCAACTTCTGGACCTGCCAATCTGCCTTGATGCAGGAATATGTGTGGAACTAACCAATGTACCTCTACATCAGGGGAGACTGATTCCATGATGGAATCCAGTGCAGAAGGCATGTATTGCCACAGTTCATTCACGCCATCAGGACGCTGTTTATAGAATGAAGCATCGTTGGTGCCAAGGCTGACAAAGATATGGGATACAGAGGTTTCTGCCTGGATATTAGCTAGACGCTCTGCCCAGTAGACATCTGCCCCTTTTGCAACGGTTGTCATTCCGCCCATACTGTTATTGATCAACATGGGGGCGTTGTCTCTACGCAGCAGATAGAAGCCCAATACGCCACTGGTTTCCTGCATTATGCTGTCGCCTATCAACACGACTGAGCAGGGGATGTCTGCTTTGTAGCAGCTAGCCAATGTCAGAGTGAGGAGCAATGTAGTTAATGTTTTAGTTTTCATACAATGTCTCCTTTAAGGTAAACGTTGGATGAAGCTCTGCTTACAGCGACGTAAAGCATGCGAGCTACTTGGTTTGAATTCCGGCATTTCATAATGTCAGACAGGTCGACAAAGACTTTGCCGTAAGTAGACCCTTGGCTTTTGTTGATTGTGCAGGCGTAGACTGCTCTAAGATCGGCCCACTTATTTGCGATCTCTTCAGCGGCTCGATACTTTTCTTCCTCTAGAAGCTCTTTTAACCGTTTCTTGGCTAAAGCCCAGTCAGACGGTACAAAAACAGTTATGTGAGGCTGAGCAAGAGAATACTGATGCCCAGGGACATTAAATCGAGTGTCTGGGCGTTTCATTGTGACTTCTACTTGCTGGTCAGTTTTGAGATTTAATCCCCTGCCTAGTGATACATAGCTGTTAACTACAGCGAAATCGCCTACTTGTATTTCAGGCTCGCCGTGCAAGTTATCTCGGACCCTGTGGTTGTAGCTGATTACAGTTTTATTAGTCCATGCCAAAACTTTTGAGTCGGAATGTTTCCAGTCTGGTCGCCCAAATTCTTTTAACATTGCAGCATCAAAACTGGCGTCATCAAGACGGATGACTGCTTTGTTATCTGGGGTGAAGCTAGGAAATTCTTCACCATTTACAGTGTTGCGAAAAGCTGTAGCCAGCTCTTTAATTTGGCAACCTTCAGCCTGGCGTACAATCTGCTCCAACTGTATTGTTGGATAGCCTTCATTGAATACAGGTGTGGTTTTGGCTTTGACAGCGATTAGTTGTGCAGGGTCGCCAATAAAGAATATCTTGCAGTTTTCCGTTTGAGACTCGATAAATCCCAGGGTCCTTTCATCCAAGAAGCTGGCTTCATCAATAATAAGGATGGTGTCGTAAATCTTGGTTGCGCCCCCTTTTAGTTGTAGCTTCTTATTGCCCCTACCATCATCGACAAGCACTAAGCCAAGCACAGAGTGTATGGTGTGTACTGTCATGCCCACGGCTCGAGAAAGCGCTTCGCATGCTTTGTTTGTAGTTGCTGAAAGGATGATTTCGTAGTCGTAGGAAACAGGGCTAATTAGTTCAAGTGCTTTCAACATCTTAGGGATGTCAGTAAGCAGCTTGTCTACTAAAGTGGTTTTTCCCGTGCCAGCGTAGCCTTGGAGAACCATTACAGGTTCATCTTCTGGTGGCGACAATAGCCAATGCGCAAAAGCGTCATAAGCATTTTGCTGATCTTCGGTTAAAATAAGGGCACTCATGTGTCCTCCGGTAAGTTAAAAGTTGACGGCTACCCGTCGATAGAAAGGTCCCCTGTTTTTGACGTGGTTCTGTGACTTGGGACAACCATACGCGCCAACAAAAAGGTAATGGCCTCAGCCCCCTGTCTGTCCACAAACGCCTGCACAGGTGGTTAAGAACTTCTAGGTGAGTGAGTGGGATGAGGCCATATAAATGCCACCGGCCTCTCGTCTGATATCAGAGCGTTAACGAGGATGAGGTCACACTCATAATGAGGTCTGACCGTCGCGGTGGACTTAATAGGGTGGCGGAGCAGAGAGCGTCCTCTCCACTATGGGTTTCCCGCCATAAAAAAGGTTATTCGTCTGCGGGTAGCTTGGATTCGTTGTAGTTAACAGCTATATTAGGTTTGTTCCACTCATCCATGTACAACCCGTTGATGAAGTCGTTGTACTCGTTCCACCGGTCGTCCATCTCCAGCAGTCCTTCTGCGTAGCGCAGTTTTTTCTGCAGGCGTGCAGTGGCTGCAGCGTAGCGGTCTGAGCTTTCTTTCCAAGCTCTCAAGCGTTCGGCGTAAACAGCTTCTTGAAAGCCAGGAACGTCCCACATGTCGACTTGTTTATCTTCTTCTGGATTGGTGGGGCTGTCATCGCGCAGCTTGTCCCACGCGAA
>Ga0315320_10005121_pt1 | contig 10752 bp, 7 predicted proteins | sample M140m21515metaG_FD_203458 | JGI IMG/M metagenome (GOLD analysis project Ga0315320, IMG submission 203458) | Ammonia-oxidizing marine archaeal communities from Monterey Bay, California, United States - M1 40m 21515 | ecosystem: Environmental > Aquatic > Marine > Coastal | place: USA: California...
CGAAATTCTCTTCCAGGATTTGTCCATCGGCGTACCACGCTTCGCTGTGGCGCGGGAGCGCTGGGTGAAAACTCTCCGAGAACGAGTCTCCTGGAGTATGATTACGAAACTCACTGCGCCTTGCATGGCAGGGGGCGCAACTTTCCACTCCATCTTTGGCGCCAGGAAGTACTCGCTTCGGATTGTCAATATGCTCACTCGCCGGCCCATGGCAAGCTTCACAGCCCACGCCATATTCTGCTACTTCGGTGTGAAAGGTGTCCGTTTTATTGTCCCAACTGCGACGGACCCCGGTGTTGTGGCAAACCGCGCACATCGTATCCCAGTTCATGCCTCGACCCGTCCAGTGACCCCACTCTCCTTCTTGGCGACCGTCAGCAAAAACGTCAAACCATGCACCCGTTTCCGAGTCCTGCGCTAGCTGGTGCACCTGAAGATTTCCATTGAGCATGACGAGATACTGCACCAAGGGTTCGACACCAAGGCTTCGCAGGGCTGGATGCCCATCTACGGTAACTTCGCCTTCTGCAAGAGGCACCTCGGCTAAGTCATGATGGCTATTGGTCCATTCCTCCCAAATTGATGCATGGCATTCCATACATGTGTGCGAGCCGACATACTGCGCTGCTGGAGAGTGTGCTGGAGAGGAACTTCCACAAGACCATATGAGCCAAGTGGTCAACGTGGCTAAGCAAAGGACTGATGTGGTTTTAATGATGCGCACGATGACATCGTAGAATCTCTGGATGGACGCGGTGAGGTTTCAGGGTGGGAAACTTTTTAGTTAGTCATTATGACATCGGCGTAATGGTGTCCCTGGGGTGATTCGAACACCCGACCTCCGCTTTAGGAAAGCGATGCTCTATCCAGCTGAGCTACAGGGACATCAACCTGCGAACGAGAACTTATTTAGCCTACGCGAGTTACTTTCGAAGCATCAGCCAAGATGCCAAAATCTGTAACCGTCGCATTTGCGAAATTAGGATTAGCGCCAATAGATTTAAAGATATCAGACTCTTTATAGTCAAGCAAAGCTTGCTCTGATTCCCAGACGTAGACGCCACCGTAAGTATTCGTCTCTGGATTGGCGAGCCAATGCTTTGAAACCAGACCTGGGAGCCCGGCAAACATGGGAGCAAGCTCATTGCAGACGCTCTCGTACTGATCGTGACCCAATTCGTGTAGGTTAAAGTTGATGATTAAAATGTGCATGATGCTATTCTAACAACAATGGAAATGGATGCAACCGCAAGCGACAAAAAGGACGGACGGGATTTACGAAGAGTGCTTACCACGATTCCCGCAACCTCGATTATTGTTGCCGGCGTAATCGGGACCGGTGTCTTTATTAAGGCAAAGGTCATGATTGTCAATGTGCAAACTCCAGGGATGGTATTACTGGTTTACCTATTGGCCGGCTTACTGACTCTAGGCGGCTCTCTAGTTTATGCCGAACTCAGTACCATGATACCGCGCACTGGCGGACAGTTTAATTACATCGGAGCGGCCTTCGGGAGGCGCTTAGCATTCTTAAGTTCTTGGACAGCATTCTGCGCTCGCCTCTCTGGAACCGCGGCCATTGCCATCTTAACGGTGGTCTTTCTAAACGATTTACTCGGAGGCACACTTTCTCCCATGATGCTCAAAATTTTGCCGATCCTATTCATTAGCATCGTCACCTTTTTAAATTTATCTTCCGTACGCTCAATGGGATGGTTCGCAACCGCGATGACCTTAGTAAAAATTGTTTTGATTTTACTCGTTAGTCTCACTGCCCTGAAAGCGACCCAAGGATCTTGGGATTTTTATTCACTGTCCGTCACCGAGAGTCTAGGAGAAGTGGGTTCCAAGATGCCAAGTGGCGGATTCGGCGGATTCAGCGCGGCGATGTTGGGCGCGCTATGGAGTTACGCTGGCTGGGGTTATATTGCGACTATTGCCGGTGAAGTTAAGAATCCGAGTAAAACCCTTCCACGTTCTTTGGTTGGAGCATCACTGCTGATTATTTCTTTTTATATATTAATCAATATGGCCTATTTCTTCGCTCTTACCCCAACTGAAATTGCAAATATACCGGCAGGACGTTCCGTTGCTGCAATGGTAATGGAATCGGTAGGTGCTCCATTTATGGTTTCCGTAATGGCCATAGGACTCTTCCTGTCATCACTCGGAACCATGCACAGCGGCATGCTCACAGATTCTCGTGTACCGTACACGATTGCAAGCAAAGGTCTGGCGCCGAAAGCATTGGGGCGCATATCACAAAAAGGTGTGCCCACTTATTCGGTGCTCATTCTCGGAATCGGTGGCATGATACTTACGACAACTGGCTCCTTCGATTTATTAACCGATCTCTGCGTGTTCATCACCTTGTCTTTTTCTGCTCTGGCTAGCGCGTCGTTGTTCGTCTTGCGCAAAACTCATCCTAATACTCACCGACCCTATCGCGTTTGGGGTTACCCAGTGATTCCAGCCCTCTACATCGGGGTCATCCTGTTTCTGTTGATCAACACCTTCATCGCGATGCCAGAGCGCTCCGCAGCAGGTCTGCTTTTGGTATTATTAGGCCTGCCCGTATATTCTTATTATTCTCGGAAGATCGCTCCTGACAATCCAAAAGATTGGTTAGCGCCTGACCCTGAACAAGCATGAGAGTCGCCGACATTTTGACCAATTTTCCTCATTGCGGATGGCTAATATAGTTACATGACAAAGCCAACAGCACTTTTCACTTGTGGGATATTAATCTCGCTCGGCGCATGCGCCGCTCCGTTACAGCCGATTCCACAATGGCAAAGTCTCACGCTCAACGATTTCGAAAACGTCAACGGCAGTGACACCACCTGGACGCAACGCGATGACGTCATCGTTTGTAGCGGCATTCCTAACGGTGGCGCACGCCTTATCGCGCCCGTCACTAACTTCGAACTCGAACTGGACTGGAAGCACCATGTATATGGCGGCAATGCCGGAGTGTTTTTATGGTGCCCCGAATCTGCTTTTACCGATTTACCTCCTGGCGCTTTGCCACGCAGCGGAATTGAAGTGCAGGTCCTCGATTTGGGCTACGAAGAAAATTGGTTCAAGCAGCATGGCAAGCAATCGGATTGGTTCACCAGTCACGGCGATGTTTTCCCGGTAGGCGCTTCAACGATGACGGCCACCACTCCGCAAATTACTTACACCTACGCCGACGGTTCAAGCGCGGTGGTTGGAAACCCTAAGAGTAGCCGTAGCTTCCCGACACAACGCTTAACTAATGGTGTCGGCGAATGGAATCACTATCGCATTCTTGCGGTAGATGGCCATGTCACTCTATGGGTCAACGGCGTCGAAGTTAATTCAGGTAGCGACTGTCAACCGGCACAAGGTTTTTTAGCGCTAGAGGCTGAAGGTTCTTTAGTCGAATACCGTGGCCTTAAGATTCGACGGTTACCCTAATCCTAATAGCGGCGCGCTTCGAGCCAAGTGAAAGCTTTCGCCACGGCTAAGCGGTGTTTGTTATTTACCATCCACGGGGGGTGAATCATCGGGCGGAACGGTGCTTCAAGCACGCACTTTTCGATACCCTCAAACATACGTGTGTTGTGCACAAAGCCGATTCCGCTGCTGATGGACTCTAAACTGTTTTCTGGATAAGCGCCCCACGGGGTAACTCCGAGTGCGTAAACCACCGCCGGCCAAACATTGATCGCCACCGCGCCGTAACGTAATTCATTGATAGCTTGTTCGTAGGCATCACCAACAGATTTCTGCGTTGCTGCATCGATGATTATCCCGCAGGATAAATTTCCGAACAAGTGTTGATTACAAAACTCCGTTGCCGAACTTAAAAAATCGGCGGGCGTCTCCACGTCCAGTGGAACTTCAGCGAGCACGCCGCACCAAGCCTCATCAGTAAATGCTATTTGAGTGGCAACATTTGCATCGAGGCCGCTGGCTAACACCCAGGGCAGATGACCCTGCGGCACACTGTCGGAACTAACAGCAGCATCGGGATAAGCTGCACAAAAATCAGCGTGGCGTTGCTCTGCACCAGGATAGTAAGCAAAACGCGTTTCGGTTTTTGCGAGAACATAACGTAATGCGTCTAAGAAATCTTTGCGCTGCGGCCAACCTTTAGCAGCCACCAACACCTTCGCAGCATTGCAATTGAACGACGCATTATTCACTAACATCGACGCCACATTTACCGCTTGATCACGCAACTGACGCTGGCTCCATTCACCAGGCACAATCATAATTGGGGTCACGCAGCCCAACTCACTAGTGATCGGTTTATCTAGCGCTGGATCTCCGTGCACAATCGCATTATGCACACGACTCGAACCGGTAATGTGCACGGCTGTTGTCTCTGCATCGTGCACTAAGCGCGCGCCGACCTCAGCGCCACCATGAACGATTTCCAATACGTCTGCTTCAACTAATACACGAAAGGCCTGTTCATATATTTCGCCTAAGTAATCATTCACCGGATTCAGCTTCAACACGCATTTATAGTTTTCGCAAAAAACTTTATTGAGCACGTCTTGCAATCCGATACTTGAGACGTTGCCGGCGCCAAGCACCACGCAGCGCCCCGCCCATTCACCGTTATCTTCGAAATAGCTCCGTGCCATGTTCGCGCGAATGGAACTCGGCGACTCCTTTTTTAGGAAACGGATCTCAGCACGGTATCCCGAAAACAAAAGAGGGTCGAGCCATCCGCATGGAAACACTTTGGCCACCCAAGAACCGTTACGCTGTTCGAGTTCATCATCGTTTAGCAGAGGAGCATCGGTCTTCAGCAGATGCTCGAGTGTTTTCTGCAACAAACCCAAATGGCGCAGCACACTCATAGGCCCAGCGAGCCACTCTTCAGAAGCGAGGGCACTGTTACTGTCAATTTTTTTCGCGGCGCAACCTGCGACAACCCATTCCTTCGCGACCGCATAAGTATCGCGACGCATTTGCCGCAACCAATTAATACGTTGCGCTAATGCGTCTGCAGCAGGTTCCATCATCACTCTATAATAGCTCTACTCACAAGCACACACATGCAAAATCCCCACCAGCCTGAAACCACCAGCTCCACTGACTGGGATTGGATTATTGTTGGCTCCGGATTCGGCGGTAGCGTCGCCGCACTGCGCCTTAGTGAAAAAGGCTATCGTGTCTTAGTGCTCGAGCAAGGTAGTCGCTTTCGCCGCAAAGATTTCGCCAGGACAAATTGGAATCTCCGTCGTTGGTTATGGATGCCCGCCCTTGCCTGTCGCGGAATTTTGCGAATGACTTTTTTTCGTCATGTCACCGTATTATCTGGAGTAGGAGTTGGCGGCGGTTCGCTAGTGTATGCCAATACTTTGCCACAGCCACAAAATAGTTTCTTTGACGATCCGACATGGTCTCATCTGGCAAACTGGAAACAAGAATTACAACCGCACTATAAAACTGCAGAGCAAATGCTCGGCGCGACAAAAGTTCCCTTTAGTACTCCAGCCGACGACGCACTCGGTGAAATAGCCAGCGATCTCGGTTTAAGCGAACAACATTGCCCCGCCAATGTCGGCGTGTTTTTCGGCAACGGTGAAGACGACGGGAAGATGGTTGACGACCCATACTTCAATGGCGCAGGTCCGCCACGTGCCGCTTGTACTAAATGCGGGGCATGCATGGTCGGATGTCGCGTTGGCGCCAAGAACACCCTCGATTACAATTACTTATATATCGCAGAAAAACGCGGCACGATCATTCAGCCAGATACCAAGGTCACCAAGATTCAGCAAATGCCCGACCTGAGTTTTAAGATAGAAGCGAAACAACACCGCAAGCGCAAGCTACAAGAGTTCGCCGCAAAACGTGTGGTAATGGCCGGTGGCGTCCTCGGCACTTTGAAGCTGCTGCTGAGCATGAGCCAACGCGCTGATGGCCTGCCGAAACTTTCGGAGCAGCTAGGGAAATCGGTACGCACTAATAGCGAGAGCCTTACTGGTGTGCAGTCAAGCCAAAGCGACGTTGACCACTCTAAAGGACTAGCGATTGGGTCTATTCTGCACTTAAACGAAACCGCGCATGTCGAAACTGTACGCTACCCTGCTGGCTCTGGGTTTTTCCGCTTGCTGATGGCCCCGCATGCTAGTGCTAAAAAACTCGGCAAACGATTGTGGTTGGTATTACTAGAATTCTGCCTCCACCCGCTCAGATGGGCGCGGGCCTACCTTGTACCTGGCTGGGCAAACCGCACCATCATCATGCTGTATATGGAAAGCCATAGCGAAACGTTACACCTCAAGTTAAACAGACGCAAAAAGCTAAGCACGTCTATCACTGGCAAAGAGGCGCCACGCGGGCATATCCCCTTGGCCGATGATTTAAGTGAGCGCATGGCAAAGAAAGTAGATGGCACCGTCGGCGCACTGTTCAGTCAAACTCTGTTTGCTACACCCACCACCGCGCATATTTTAGGTGGATGCGCGATGGCTGAAAATGCCGAAGGTGGTGTCATTGACTTACACCATCAAGCCTTTGGCCATCCTGGCTTATATATCATCGACGGCTCATCCATTTCTGCCAATCTCGGAGTCAACCCATCGCTAACCATTACTGCAATGGCAGAACGCGCGATGAGTCACATCGACTAAAGATTTTCTAAATTGTGTTCGAGGATGGCGTTCCTGATTACCAGCGACCATCTCGTCGGCAGAAGTCATGATGAGCAACTCAAATGCGATAATCCACCGACATCAAAGAACTCCGATGGCTTGAGCCTATAGTATTTCTCTTCCATCTCCTGCGACTGTTCAGCGTATGGCTGCGTCATCACTTCCTGAAGCTCTCGAACAAGCGCGTAGTTGCCGGTGCTCGCTTGCTGATACGCCGGCATCACAAACCACTCGCGCAAACTGTACTTCGGATTGACACTTTTCATCTGAGTAGATATCGCGGCGCTAGTGCTGGCGCTGCTGAGGAGTGATTTCCATTTCGCGAACCACTTCGACCAAAGCTTGTCGCTAGCGTCAGTGGAATCCTCGTAGAAACTTTTCTTAAGGGGGACGATGTCGTCAGGCACACTCGAAAGTTCGCGAAAGAAAATAGTGTAATCGACCGTCGTGTCCACCATCAAGGTTTCAAGCTCACTCAACAACTCTGCATCAAAGACATCAAGCCCAAGTTTGGCAGCCCACATCTTTTCCATTTGCGCTTGCATCACTTCCGAAAATTCACTTCGAATCGCATCGAGCTGTAGTAGCGCGTCATGCTCCGACATCAGTAACGGCAGCAACGCCGTACAGAACATGTGGAAGTTACGTTCCGCCGCCACCGGTTGGTACAAGAACGCAAAGTGATGCCCACCGCCCGTCCATGGTTGGTAGTGCCGCTCGAAAGCCTCGCAGAATCCGAATGGTCCGTAGTCGAGTGTGAAACCACCGACCGCGCAGTTGTCACTGTTAAAGTTTCCTTGGCAGTAGCCAACGCGAATCCAGTTTGCGATGAGTGACGTAAGGCGGCCGCGAAACTCGCGCGCCAGTAATAGCACTTTTTCAGTGGTGCTTAATGTGCTGTCAATGACACCTGCGTATTCGCGATCGATTACGTGCAACACCATTTTCTCGAGTTCTTCCAGCGCTTGCGGATGCTGCTCACTGCGCGCACGGCGACTAAACAGCTCGAGTTGACCTACCCGAATGAACGACGGTGCAACGCGCGTCGAGATGGCGACGGGATCAGAAACAAGCATGTCGGGATCCTTTGAGTGCGAGCCCTCGGAATACCACGGACGCTTGACCTTCTCGGTTTTTGAAACATACAAACTTAGAGAACGTGACGTCGGCACTTGCAGCGCGTGCATGTGCTCTTGCGCCAAGAACTCGCGCACACTCGAGCGCAGGACGGCGCGGCCATCACCGCCGCGGCAATATGGCGTGCGTCCGCCACCTTTCAGTTGCATTTCCCAACGTTGACCTTTGACAACCGCCTCAAGCACGGAAATAGCACGACCGTCGCCGTATCCGTTACCGGTTTGAAAGGGGCACTGCTGATTGTATTCCCTACCGAAAATAGAAAGCGCATATCCACACGCCCAACCGACTTTGCGCAGTGGCTGCGGAACATGTGAGAGGTCGCCGGAGAACATGCGCACGAAGTCATCCAACTGCGCCATACTGTCATCGAAACCAAGTTCGCGAAAAAGATCTTTACTATGCGTGATGTACTCGGGATCTTTTATCGGCGTCGGATTCACCGGGACATAGTGCCCGCTGAACACTTGACGCGGTGCATAATCGGCGCCGTTTACTGTCGCATCAGGATCGCAGTTAAGCGTGTCCATCAACGAGTAGTTTGCCAACTTTGCCAGATCGGCAAGCGTCGCGATATTAGTCAAGGCTATCTACAACTCCGCAATAACAACTTGCAGGAGGGGTAACGTCAGCGTTTATCCAAGCCTTGTTGAGACTCGCGGTATAGGCATCAGCTTCCTTCACTTTATCTTGCATGCGCAGAGATTGAGTGATTCCTAGAAGAGACCAGGCATTGCCCGGGTGCTCATCGAGATCGACCTCATAAACGCTTTGCGCTTCTACGGGTTGATTGGCGGCGAGCAAGATAGCTCCTAGTACGTGGCGCACTGGAATCATCCAACCAGGAGGTTCAGCATAAAGGAGTTGATGCTCTTGATCTACTGCCGTGCGCAAGGCATCGAGTGCGGATTCTACTTCACCTTCGCGCCATAAAATTTCGCCTAGGGCAACATTTTCTGCTACCGCAAGGACATCATCCGCCACGGTGTTGCCGATTTTCCAATGGCTTGGGACTTCCCCACGCAGCTCTTTGAAGCGAGCAAATTCTGCTCTCGCCTCATCCTCTCGCAGCAAATTCGCGAATGCAATACTGCGTGTGTAGGCACGCATGGCTCTGCTGACATGGCGATAGTCTTCGTACTCTGGGAAGTCTACTAACTCTTGCCACATGCCAAAGCGCATATAAACATGAAGGCGAACACTGCTCAGTGAGTCAGCCTCTTGCGCGAATGCCTGTAGCATTTCAGCCGGCAATTCAGACTCCATTTTCAGAACAGTCGCTAAAGCCAATTCTTTTTGCCCAGTCATCATTGCCGCATAAGTCAAAAAATGTATGTTATGCAAAAAGTAGATTCGGTAAAAAGTAGGAGTGCCTACTTGACTGAAATAAGAAGCGTCTGCCTCAATCGCTCGTTGGTTTGCTGAAACAGCATCTGCATAACGACCGACATTAACAAAAATATGAGATGGCATATGCACTAAGTGCCCACTACCCGGAACTAACTCCTTCAGTCTTTCTGCAGAAGGGATTCCCTTCTCTGGTGTTTTAGAAGCTTCGATCGCATGGATGTAAAAATGGTTTGCTCCTGGGTGAAAGTTATTAAGAGCCATTGCATTCTCTAGCGCAGACAATAATTCTTCAGTGTTCCCTAAAGGCTCGCCATCAGCGCCCCAATAATCCCATCGCTGCATATTCATTAGAGACTCGGCATACATGGTACCGATATCAGGGTCATCTTGATGTGCATCCCAGGCTCTAGACATTGCTTGGCTATACGACAGATCAATCTCAGTCCGATCCTCTGGAAGTGGGTAGACCGCACGGAACGCTGCGGCGTCAATCAGAGAAAGTTCAGCAGGAGTCGTATTTTCTTTGAGCCTAATGGCCTCATTGATTGCGACATTAGCATATTGCGCTTCGAGCTCACTGACATCGGTGTTATTCACATCAACTCCGTAAGAGTAGGCGATGCCCCACCAAGCCATTGCGCATTCAGGGTCTTCTTGAGCAGCTCGTGCAAAGGCATGAACAGCGGCATCGTGATTGAATCCGTACACCAATTGAATCCCGCGATCGAACCAGTTTTGGGCGGCTTCACTGGTTGTAGATATAGGTTTTTGGTATCCACCGTATCCGGCAAATTCGATAGCACCAGGTGCTAGGTTATGAATAATGTCCTGTGGGCTGACGGCCGGGGCAAGAGGCGCTAGAGGGCTGATACAGGAGGTGGTTGCAGCAATCGTGACTATTGCGAGACTATGAAAAAATTTCAATTTTAATTTATGGGTCATGGGTTATTGGTGCGAGTGAAATTATACGGTGAGCCATTGTACGCATAAGCGGCATTGCGTATCTAATGGCCCGTAATCATATCGAGACCGCTAAAATACTCCCACATGAAAAAAATCATCGGACAACTGCTAATACCGGCTGCGGCATTAGCCACTCTGCTCATGGTTGACCTCGCGCCGGGTCATCCTGAAGTAACACGAATGGCGGCGGTAGCCATTTTGATGGCCGGGTGGTGGATTACTGAAGCCATCCCGATTCCGATTACCTCTTTATTGCCCATCGCGCTGTTTCCGCTGCTTGGCATTCTTGACGGACGCACCACTGCTGCCACCTACTTCAATCATCTGATTTTTCTTTTCATCGGCGGTTTTCTTTTTGCTATCGCCATGCAACGCTGGGATTTACATCGGCGCATTGCGCTACGTATTTTACGTTTCTTGGGAACTCGCCCCACTCGTGTTTTACTCGGGTTCATGTGCTCCACTTGGTTTCTATCAATGTGGATTAGTAACACCGCGGCCACCATGATGATGGTGCCCATGGCAATGGCAATCATCGGGCCATTTCGCGAACACCTCGACAAGCAAGAGGCGCGACGCTTCTCAATAGTATTAGTGCTAGGCGTTGCATACGCCGCGTCTATCGGCGGGATCTCAACACTAATCGGCACCCCGCCCAACA
>Ga0315320_10005122_pt1 | contig 10752 bp, 9 predicted proteins | sample M140m21515metaG_FD_203458 | JGI IMG/M metagenome (GOLD analysis project Ga0315320, IMG submission 203458) | Ammonia-oxidizing marine archaeal communities from Monterey Bay, California, United States - M1 40m 21515 | ecosystem: Environmental > Aquatic > Marine > Coastal | place: USA: California...
CCATTAGCTTCCGAGCAATACCTTTTCCTTGACTTTTCGGATGAACTGCTAAACGATGAATATATAAGTTTTTTTTGTCTTCAGTGAGCCACTTTACAGTGTTATAAAGCGGATCTTTTTCCTCAGAAAACATAATGCAGCCTACAATCTTTCCATTGTCTAAGTAGGCATATAAAGCTTCTTGTTCTATATCTTTTTTAAAAGCGGCTAAACTGGGATATTCTTCCGTCCATTGAAAGATATTTTGCTCGATGAGATCTTTAGTGCAGGCCTCGGTAATTTTTTTAATTGTATCTAGATCTGCTAAATCCGCTTTTCGGATCATGTAATTTTTTTTGTCAAAAATAGGTGATGTAATGTAAGAGTTACTAATTTTGTAAAAAAATTCGATGCATAATATACTCGTCCCACTTGGCACTTCGAAACATGCTGAAAATACTTTGGCTTATGCCGTTGCTTTTGCAACTTACTTTAAAAGCACCATCTACGTTATTGATGCGTATCCTATACATTCTTCTAAAGTAACCTTAACGAATGTTAATGCCCGTCTGCAAAAGGATAATGTCAATCGGATTAAAAGTTTAGTAGCTAAAATCACATCTGAGAAACATACTATTAAGATTGTGAGCAGTGAACGCGATCTCATAGGAGCAATAAGGAATTTGGACAAAAAAATAGGTTTAGATATAATTGTTACTGCTCCTTTAAACAATGAAATTAACGAAGAGATGTTTCTTGGCAGAATTGCAGGGAGCGTAATTAAACGAACTCATATTCCAGTATTAGTAGCCCCCTTAGAAAAATCATTCAGCCCACCAAAACGCTTGCTTTTGGCCTTTAAAACAGGCGAGGTCAAGGCATCTAGTACACTGGAGCCACTGATCAACCTTCAAGATCAATTTAAGTCAAAACTCAAGTTACTTTTAGTTAAGGTTCCTGGATTTGCAAACCGAAATCATCAACTGAATGACGAGCTTATGCAGCGGTCCGAGCAACTTTTATTTTCTGAAAATGCTACTGTTTATCAAGGAGTACTCGAACATTTTCAAGCGAACAAGCCTGACTTATTAGTAGCGTTTAAAAGAGAGCGTGGATTTTTTGAAAAATTATGGGAACCGGATTTGATTTATAAAAAGGATTTCTTTTGTACCGTACCCTTGCTGGTTCTTAAAAATAAGAACTAGAAGTCTAGTTTGAAAAAGCCTATATTTTTTTTCACTATATTTTTCTTTATTTCAACGATATTATTGAGCCAACAGTATTTTGGTTTAAGTGTCGATAACGATCTTTTTTTTGGTACAGATCGGTATTACAGTAGTGGGATTTTTTTGAAATATGGAAGTATAAAGGAACAGCCTAGGGATTCAATTGATTCTCAAGCCTATGTTTCAACACACTGGACTTTTGGACAGGAGATTAACACTCCTTCTTTGAGGCTGACCTACGATATAAAAAAGTTAGATTATCCGTTCAGTGGTTGGCTTTATCTGGGGTATCAAAAAGAATATTTTAAGCATTTAGATTTTGGATACGGTTGGGGTGTTCAATTTGGAACTACAGGGGCTGATGAGAGTCTTGCTAAGTTCTTTCAGAACAATTATCATATCTACATTCTCAATCTTGAGCCTCTTAGTTGGGCTTATTCAATCCCTTCATCGTTTCACTTCAACCTTGATGCCTCCATTTTATGGGGTAAAAAGTTGAGTACTAAATTGAAATGGGTACATGCAAACAGAGTTTTTTTTGGAAGCTTTAGGAATCAATTAATATCTCGTTTTGGACTTCAATGGACTGAAATCCCAGGACTTCCTTTTTTTGGTCAGCGTTTAGAAGACCTAAGTGATGGATTAGCTTTTTTTGTAGGGGCTCAATTAACAGCGAACTTCCATGACTATTCCTTAACAGGAAGTCTTTTCCAATCTAATTCGCTCTATGATTTTGAAGCAAGACTTTTTCGAAATTCGTTTCAAGCTGGAATGTTGTTATTTCGATCCAGTTGGAGAGGACAAGTGATGTTTAACTATACTTCACCATTGGTGGATGACCAAAGAATAAACAAGCATCTTTATTTAAATATTAGTCTAATTAGGTTATTTTAGTTGAAAATAAAATTAAATGAAATCGCGCCCTTTTTTCTTATTAATACTTTTCTTCTTTAATTCATGTCTAGTCATAAAAATTTACGAGAGTCCAGAACCCAAAACAAAAGACCCTGAGAAACCCCAGCAGGTAAGAAGAGATCTGATTGGTTCAGGAAAAATAATTGAATTGGGTCAGGGAGGTAGTCAAGAAATTCTGTTTTTTGGCCAAGAGAATATTCCTAAGGGATATCTTTTTGAAGAGGATGCCACTGTAAAAGAGGGGCAACAGGTTGATACCAGTATGATTTGGATTAATTCTGATAAAAAAGAAAAGATCAAAATTATCACCACTGATCAGGCAAAACCTCTTTTGGTTGTGGATGGTGAAGTCTGGACAGATTTAAATATGATAGAATCTATAGTACCCGATGCTATAGAAACCATGAACGTATTAAAAGGGGACGCTGCCTTTAAAAAATATGGCAAAAAGGGGTTGAATGGTGTGATCGAAATAACTATTAAAAAGAATTAAAGTTTAATGGTTTAGGGTGCTTTTCCATAAACGGTAAACTATTCCTAATTGAAAACCTGAAGTATTATTTGTTTGGGGTTGAGTAGGAGGACTTATTCTACCCACCCACCTAAAATTTCCAAAAACAAGAAGTTGCTGACCGAGATGATAAGCTACTTGAACATTTCCTCCCAGGGTATCTCTAAAAATTCCATCAGCAAAAGGGGTAAAGCTTTGAACCGTATCTTTTTCAAGTTTTTTTTCGCCATTCAAATAAGCTTGATAGACCAGCCCAAGGCCAAAGCTAACTTTAGAAGTTGGTTGAAGCCTCAATAAAAGAGGATAGCTGATGTACTTTAATTGGTCGGTTGCTGTAGAGTCTCCTTCCATATAGGAATAACTTATGGGTGTGAATTGGACGCCACTAACCAGTCCTACTGTTTTTGACAATCGGTATTCTATTTCCATAAGACCACCTAAGCTGAGGGTTGGAGAGGTTGTACCCAAGTCAGTATTTATCCTACTGAGTTGGGGGCCAAATCGAAGAGACCATTTAGAATAGTTTTGATCTAATTCAGGACCTTTGCTGTATTGCTGAATGAGAAGTTTACCCCCTTGAGCGAAGCTAATAACCCCCCCTAAAAAGAAGATAAACAAAAGAGTATAGCAGTTTTTTTTGCTCATGATCCAAGCATTTTTCTAAACTATTAAAGAGATAAAATGGAATTTATTGTCTTTGTTGTTTACTAATTTTCAAATAGCCTAGGCTTGCTGTAAAGTCTTCATAGCTGAAGTGTTTGTTTGTTGATTAACAAAATACTTATCTTGTGTAAACAATCTTGAATAAATGAAAGGAAAATTAATCTTAGGGATTCTATTATTTTATAGTCTTTTCATAAGCACCACTATAAATCAAGTTCAGGCTCAAACAACCCGATTTAATAGGTCAACAGATTTTCTATTGGTTCATTTTGACTGTAAGACGGATGTAGATGATCTCCAGTCAATGGCAGCGCTTGCCACCCTACTAGCCAACCCGAACTATTCAAATATAAATTACCATGCAGTTACAGGTACTTATGGGGTTCAGGAAGGCTTGTACGTACCCCCAAACGCACTGCTAGAACTCGCTTTTAAGGGTCATTGGACTGATGCGCACAAAAACGTTCCTCTTGCAGTAAATGAAGTATTGGCTCAGGTAAAACCAGTTTTGGAGAATCATGGAGCTATTTGGATTGCAGATGCAGGGCAATCTGATTTTACAGCGAAACTTATTAAAACAATTAGGGCTAATTTTCCAAAGGTGATAACTGAGGACCGCATTCATGTGGTACAACACAGCGATTGGAACGAATCCGTTACTTACACAGAAGCGCTTCGATATGTTAAAAAGCACTCGGACTACAATAAAATAGCTGATGGGAATGGTTTGAATAATGGGACTCCTGGATTTAAGGATTCAACTTTTACACATTGGAATACTGTAGTAACTGACCCTAAATTAGTTGATATATGGGAGTTGTCCATAAAGATATGCAACCGATACAACGGTAAGCAGGAACGGTATTTAAATGAAGCCATAGCTGCTGGGGGTCTAGATTTTTCTGATTTATCCGAAGTTTGTTGGATTTTAGGAATAGAGGACATCAAAGATATTTCAGATTTCTTCAGCAGGGTTTTAAATTAGTCCATATCACCGGAAGAGATATAGTGGGTGTTTTGTGATGTCTTATCAAAAAGGTTAATATTCTAAAACAATAGCAGTATGCATTGTAAAAGGGGGAACCTTAATCTTTATTACACCGTTTTTTATTTCAAAATCGAGTGATGATCCATCTGGAATCTGATAAATATTTCTGATAGGTCGATCCAGCTGAAGCTCTAAGCCTACATTTCTAAGTTCAATAAAATCTTCGATTACCTCAACATTATCCGCTCGTAATAAAGGAGGTGAATATAGCAGATGAACAACAAAACGTTTCTTGTTTTGTTGATGTAGTAAGCTTACTTTTCCTGCACTTGGCAAGTGGTTAACTTTTAGTAGCGGTTTGTACTCCAATTGTGTTATTGCATTTTCAAAGAGTTGTCGATGAATTCTCATCCCGTGGTTAAAGTATAATTGATCAATTGGGTGAGCAAAAAACAAGGTGTTTTGTTGTTGAACAACTGCTGGGTAGATCGAGTTGGAAGTCCTGTAAGGCGTTTCTCTATGACTTGAGTAGGATTTGTAGGTGCGATTAAAATAAGGCTCTCTGATCATGGCTAAAGGCATCCCTGTGGTCAACTTGGTTCGGATTCCTGAAGTGTAATTTACATAGGGTGTACGAACAATTTCTTTACCCACTTCAGCATTTACTATGGTAAAATCGAAATCAAAAGGAGAGTTACTTACAAATTGAGTTCCAAGATCTATCCCAAATTTATCACTGTCTACTAGCATCCCTCCTTTTTCAAATACAATTAATTTTCCTCCTTCCAAAACCCATTTTTGAAGGCGCTTGGCATCCTTTGAATCTAATATTTTTTGACTCGGCAATACTATTAAATCTAACTCATCCAAATTATTAGAGTTTGCGACAATAAAATCACGATGAAGCTGGAGGAGCATTTTTACAATACCGTAATCAGATTCTGGAATAAGGCTTAGCCACACACCAAGATTAGATATTGGTTTTCCTCCGGGACCGTAGTCCTCGATCTTTTCAACATAAGCATAAGCTTCTCCTATATTACGGTAAGTTTCAATATCCATTTTGCCTTCAGGGTGTAATTGGTCTCCAAAATTACAAGAGGCCCCGAAAGAAATCATTGTAGCAGCCTCAAATTTAATTGCATCAGCATGTTTAAAGCCTCCAAATTCTCCCCATGCTTTATGAAACTTTCCACTCATTGCAACTACTGGAGTATTCTTTCCCAAATGAAATTTAGCTTCTAAAGGTAATTTATCGTAGCCACCCCAAGTTGTTGGTAAGTCCTCCAATTCTGCATGTGTATTCATTTCATAAAGAGATTCTTCAAAAATTGATTTTTTAGTTAAATGTGTAGCCTGATTAAAAAACACTGTAGCCTCAGGATGATAGGAATGAACAAGTCCTCTCAATTCACTCATGTGTTTTTTAAGTGCTAAAGCATAATTTTTTTCAACTGCAGCGGTGTCTGATAAATCAATCCCCTGGTCTTGCATACGTTTTTTGGAGTAGGATGTATAACTAGCGTGTTTGATGTGATAAATATCAAACCAAAAGCCATCTAAATCGTCATACCTTTTACAAATCTCTTCAACATTTTTTAAAATAAAATCATGATAAGGTCCTCCTGGTGTTGGGTCTAGGCTTTCCCAGCTGTAGTGTGGGCGTTTATCCTCAGGTTTCGCACCATAATCAATATTGATAGAAAGAGGGCTTCCCTCTACATCTTTCATGACCCACTCTGGGTGTTGTTCTGCATCTAATACACTCCATCCCACAGCAAAATAAAAAGGAGCTTTTACACCTATTTCATGACAAGCCTCAAGCTGAGCACCCAATAAGTCAAAGTCTAGGTTGGGATGCATAGTCCCAACTTTAGTGGGATAATAACTATAGCCATGATGTCCTTTACTAAAGAGATTGATCTGATTAATTTTACCTTGAATTAGGGCTGATTGAAATTGCTTTTTGTCAAATTGAGAGCCAATATTTTGAATTTGTTCTGAGGTGTGGAAATCAAGATGTACTTGTCTTGTTGGAAGGATTTCTTCCACAGATCTTTGGTGTTGACCCATTGAAAGAGCTAGGGAAAAAAAGCAGCACGAAAAGTAAGAAAAGAGTCTCATTTTTTTAGATGTTTAGTACTATCGTAAAATCCTCTTAATTTCCGATCCTTGATGGCAAGTGCTCTCAGACTTTCAATAGTTGAAGGGCTCACCTTGTTAATCCACGATGGAATGGCTTTAACTCCCCAATCCTCAGAGGATAATATTACCGGATCATTATATGTGGTTAATTGTTTTTGCAATTCAATTTGAAGTGCACTTTTTTTAGATTTATATGCGTCGAGTTTGTAGAGATTTTTCGTTTCCCAAGGATCGGACTTAAGATGAAATAGCTGTCCAGTTTTTTGTCCATTCACAAGGTATTCTATTAATTTAAATTCACCTTTCCTTATAGCTCGTTGACTATTTTTATAAGCAAAAATCAAACTAGATCGTTCTTTTCCTTTTTTGTTTTTAAAAGAATTAATCAAGCTAATTCCATCTAAATCCTCAGGTTTTGAAGTCCCAGTCAAATCGCAAAGTGTTGGAAATAAATCTGTTGTATAAACAAGTTGAGGATCGGACATCCCTTGTGGAATTCCAGGGCCCTGAAAAATTAAGGGGATCTTGATACTGTGTTCATACAGATTTTGTTTACCCATTAGTCCATGTTGTCCGACTGCGAGTCCGTTATCAGAGGTAAATACAATGATCGTATTTTCCCGAAGCCCTTTTTCTTCCAAAGCAGATATAATTTTTCCAATCTGAAGATCCATATGGGTTATCATAGCATAATAGGCTACAATATTGGCTTTAATTTCCTCCTGAGTTCTAGGATAACCAGCTAACCATTCATCTCGAATATCAAGTTCTCCGTTATCAAAGGGATGTATTGGTGCGAAATTTGGAGGTAAATCGATTTTATCAGTATCGTACTGTTCTATAAATTCTTGGGGCATATTTCTTGGGTCGTGAGGAGCTGTAAATGAAACTTGGAGAAAAAATGGAGCGGACTTCTTATATCCGCGGATAAACTTTTCAGCTGCAGAAGAAAATAGGACAGAGGAGTGCATGGAGTCAATTTCTATATCCGAGAGTTGATGCGTTTTGGTAAGTTCTCGTGTTGGGACTTGGTAGTGGTCACTCATTCCCCCAAAGAAGATTTTTGATCCTTGATCAAACCCTTTAAGAAAAGCTTTTTCACCATTATGCCATTTACCGGTATAAAAAGTCGAATACCCATTGATAGATAGCGCCTCTGCAAGAAGAGTGTCGGGCATATCTAGATGATCCCCCGCATAAGGGTTGATATCAAAGAGAGATCGTCCAGTAATAAGCATTGCCCTACTAGGAGCGCAAACAGCTCCATTCATAGCACCCATGATATAAGCGTTTTGGAATACAGTTCCATTTGAAATAAGTGCATCTAAGTTTGGAGTAATTATTTGTTCATTACCCAAAGCTCGAATCACGTCATAACGTTGATCGTCAGCTAAAATAAATAGAATATTTGGAGATTCTTTTAGTGTATTCTCAGATTGAGAATTGCTACAGCCAACCAAAACTAGTAATGAAATAAGAAGAAGCTTCTTAAAAGATTTTAAATGTGGCGTTGTTAGTTTTTTCAAGGATTACAATTTAATAGAGACGCATTTTATCTATCCAGTATAAGGACTTATTGTTTTAATCGTTCCATCATCAAGGTAAGTAATCTCGGTAACTTTTACAGACCTTAAATGGGTAATCCCTTTTGAAAGGGAAGAGTCGTGATAAAAAAGATAAGATTTGCCCTCAATTTCACATATTGAATGGTGTGTGGTCCATCCAACAACTGGATTTAACACTCGCCCTTTGTAAGTAAAAGGACCGTAAGGGCTTTCTCCAATAGCATAACAAATAAAGTGTGTATCTCCCGTTGAGTAGGAGAAATAATATTTCCCATGGTGTTTGTGTAGCCAAGCTGCCTCAAAGAAACGGCGATCATGATCTCCTGCGAGCAACAAAGCCCCGTGTTCATCTAAGAGTTTTATTTCTTTTGGGTACTCATCAAACTCTAATAGGTCTTCTCTCATTTTAGCTACCATAGGGAGCAAAGCGGCTTCGTTCTCTTTTGGAATAAAAGCGGTAGGACTTTCAGGTTCGCGACTATTAAATGTCCCTGTTCTCCAGCGTTGCAGCTGTCCCCCCCAGAGTCCACCAAAATACATATAATAGCTGCCATCGTCATCTTTAAAAACGGCGGGATCAATGGAAAAACTATTTTTTATTGCCTTGGGTTGGGCTTTAAACGGCCCTGTAGGCGAGAGACTCGTTGCTACTCCAATTCTAAAGACACCTTCATAATCTTTGGCAGGGAAAAAGAGATAGTAAACCCCTTCTTTTTCGTTTGCATCTGGGGCCCACATTTGTTTTTCAGCCCAGAGCACATCGTTTACATGTAAGGCAATACCATGATCGGTTACCTTACCGTTGATTTTATCCATTGAAAGCACATGATAGTCTTCCATGGCAAAGTGGCTCCCTAAATCGTCAAAAGCCTCTCCAGCATCTATATCGTGAGAGGGGTAGATGTAAATTATTCCATCAAAAACATGTGCCGAGGGGTCTGCTGTATATAGATGATTTACAAGAGGCTTGGAAAGCGCTTTTCTATCCAAATCTTCAAAATCAATATGGTCAATATTATCTTCTGGCATAATTTATTCTGTTCTTCTTTGTTTTAATTCAGTTTCTATTTGAATTTCCATTGGCTTATTTATTTCATAAAATAATAAAAGACCACACCCTATTAAAAATGGAATTGAGGGATAAATACTGACTAACATTCGCGTGCCTTCGATGACACTTTCAGGCTGGGGAATGAATTCAATAGTGGTCCCTTGGCTCTGGGCAGTCTCTTTGGTAATGTATCCATAAGCGCCGAGGATAGATGTGACCAATGAACTACCGATGGTGAGTCCACCCTTTAATCCTACCATCATCGCTGAAAATATAATTGCCGTAGCGCGCCTGTTATTTTTCCATTCTGAATAGTCAGCTACATCAGCAATCATTGCCCACAGAATAGGGATGGTAATTCCATAAAAAAAGCCATGGCCAATTTGTGCCGCAAACATCAGTTCTACAGAGCTGGGTGTGAAGAAATAAAACACCGTGATAAAAAGTGTGGAGATAAAAAGGAAGAGGTTGAAAATGTCCCTCTTTCCGTATTTGTCTGCCAATCTTTTCGATAAGCCTATTCCAAAAATCATAAATACTATACCGCCAGCGTTAAATAAACCGAAACCTGCGGATAAGGGATCTGCACCAAAAAAATTAATTCCAATACCAGATAAAAAGTCTAAAATGGGACTAATAAAATAGATCAGTCGCTCTTTGTCAACATAATTTTTAAAATAATAGACATACGATCCCCCTTTCAATGCGAGCGTGATAAAAATCAAGGTTGTCAACGTTAAGATGATCAGCCAGGGTCTACTTTTAAATAAGTCCGAAAGGTCTTCTTTCACACTTGACTTTTGCTCTGGCTTGGGAATAATACGCTCTTTTGTTGTAAAAAATGTTATCAATAACATAAGTGTTCCAATTATGGCCAACCAAGTCATGACAATTTCGATCCCCTGAGCTTTATCTCCTCCTCCAGCAGTCTCAATGATTGGGAGCATAAATACTTGTACAAAAAACTGTGCAAACATTACTGCTACAAACCGAAAGGAAGATAAACTGTTCCGATCACTCATATTTCCAGTAATCACTCCACTTAATGCTGAATAGGGTAAATTATTTGCTGCATAAAGCAGTAACAACAGCGTGTAGGTGACGGCAGCATAAATTACCTTTCCTTTGTATTGGAAATCAGGGGTGCTAAATGCTAAAAGCGCAACGACTCCTAAAGGAATAGAAGTGTAAAGAATCCAGGGTCTAAACTTTCCCCATTTAGAGTTTGTCCTATCACTTAAAGTTCCAATAATTGGATTGAATCCAAAAGCTGCAAGTAGTCCCACAACAAGAATAATTGCTGAGGCATCACTAGTTTCAAGCCCGTAAATATCTGTATAGAAAAAAGCTAAATAGGTCACCAACGTCTGGAAAACAAGGTTGGCAGCCAAGTCACCAAGACTGTATCCTACCTTTTCTTTTATGGACAATACTTGAGTTTTTGGATTCATCAGGTTTTTATTAAAATTGAGTTTGTTTTTTTTGATTGATAATACCCATGTACGCGTCTTTTTTTTGGTACTCCCTGTCAAATAAAAGCGGGTAGTTTGTTCTTCCTTTTATGGGCCAATTATTTAACCAACTTTGTTTATCAGAAATTCCCCAAAAGGTAACTCTGCTAATTTTCTCTTGATGTTTTAAAAATAAAGCGAAGATTTGCTCATAACGTTTTGTTAGCTGAACTTGTATAGAATCAGGGAGCTTTAAAG
>Ga0315320_10005126_pt1 | contig 10751 bp, 4 predicted proteins | sample M140m21515metaG_FD_203458 | JGI IMG/M metagenome (GOLD analysis project Ga0315320, IMG submission 203458) | Ammonia-oxidizing marine archaeal communities from Monterey Bay, California, United States - M1 40m 21515 | ecosystem: Environmental > Aquatic > Marine > Coastal | place: USA: California...
AAACTATATAATAAATATTAGAGATAATTTGGTTAAACACGTATTTCATTATACAGATTCTATTAAAATACATATACCTGTCCATTTTTATAGAATTATGAATAATATCCATAACCAACTTAATATAAAAAAAAATTTCATGGTTGATATTACACCATTAGAGGTTTATGAGTTATTAGAACATTATTATGAAATTTTAGAATCTAATGAATCATGGAAACCAACGCAATTATTTAAAATAGCTTGGTTTTATTATTTATCTCCAAAAGAAATTATAGTTATGCGTAGATTTAACAGGAAAGGATTAATTGTATTACTAGAAACACTAGTTCATAATTATAAAAAATCTGTGGTACACCCAGGAGAGATGGTGGGTATGATAGCAGCCCAGAGTATAGGGGAGCCAACTACACAGATGACATTAAATACATTTCATTTTGCTGGTGTAGCCAGTAAAAGTAATGTAACACGTGGTGTTCCTAGAATTGAAGAAATTTTGTCTCTTAGTGAAAATCCAAAAAATCCATCAGTTACTATATTTTTAAAAGAAGACGAAGAAGAATATGTTGAGAATGTTCAAAAAATAAAATATAAATTAGAATATACTTGTTTAAAAGATATATGTGAAACGGTTTCTATATGTTTTGATCCAAATAGAACAGTAACATTAATTGATGAAGATACTGAAATTTTAAATAAATATTTTATGTTTGAAAAATTAATCAATGAAGTCAATGGCGTAGTTGATGATGATGATGATGAAAATGATACTTCTCATAGTAAATGGATTATTAGATTAGAATTATCTAAAATTGAAATGCTTGAAAAATCTATTTCTATGGATGATATTCATTTTGCTATAAAAACATCTATAAAACAAGATGTGGAATGTATTTACAGTGATTTTAATTCAGATAATTTAATATTCAGAATACGTTTAACTAATGGTTTATTAAAAAATAAAAAAACAAGTTTAGATCAAGAAGATCAAATTTATATGTTAAAAAATTTACAAGAAAACTTACTTAATAATATTGTTTTAAGAGGCATTGCAAATATTCCAAAAGTTGTAATTAGAAAAGTAAGTAATAATCTTAAATTAAAAAATGGTAATTATGTATCACAGGATACTTGGGTTTTGGATACAGTTGGAAGTAACTTAATAGATATTTTAGCATTAGATTATATTGATAGATATAAAACTATAACTAACGATATTCAAGAAGTGTACAAAGTCTTAGGCGTTGAAGCTGCTAGACAAACTATTTATAATGAAATAGAAGAAGTTATGTCATTTGATGGAACATATATTAATCATCATCATATGGCCATGTTATGTGATAGAATGACTGCTACAAAACATTTGGTATCTATATTTAGACACGGCATCAATAATGATGATATAGGTCCTATTGCAAAAGCTAGTTTTGAAGAAACACCAGAAATGTTTTTAAAAGCTGCCAGACACGCAGAATTAGATATTATGACAGGAGTTTCGGCTAATGTTATGGTAGGACAAGAAGGAAAATTTGGAACAGGTACTTTTCAAGTTATACTTGATTTGAAAAAAATGGAACAATATCAAGGAGAAATTATAGAATCTAAAATTATAAATTTAGAAAATGTACTAGGTATTGAAAATCCGGATGACAAATGTTCTATCAATAATATCAAAATTAATAGTTCCGTTGATTATATCAATCCTAAAGATACAGGCGATATAGATGAAGAATATGATCCAGGATTTTAAAAAAAAATATTAATAATTTGTATGAAACTACTTATTAATATTATGAAAAAGTCAGTTAATAAATTTTTTAATCCGGATGATAAATATACCGGAATTAGTACTTTTTTTATTTTAGCAGATTTAACACCCGATTCACATATTAAATTTTTTTATGAAGATTTAATAACTAATGAGTTTATCAATGATATTACAGATATTTCAAATAACTTGCTTCAAAATGAATTGGATAAATATATTAACTTATATATTTATTCTAAAAAAATATATAATACATTAAATAAATTCGCACGTAAATGGAAAATAAAAAAAACAAAAAAATACGAAATGGATTTTGATTTATATTTAAATCCATTGACAAATTTTCCCAATAATCAACAAATTTCGTTAATAGAAAACAATACTATATATAATTTTCGTTTAACTGATTTAATAAATATATGGAAAGAAAGTTTATTTACAAGCGAAGGATTATTTCCAGAACCAAAAGAAGTAAGAAATCCATATACAAATTTATATTTTTCAAAACATAATTTATATAATATATATTTCGCCATTGACAATTCACCAATTAGTATACCAATTATCATCCAATTATTTTTTTATTCATCTTTTAATATAAATTTATTTTTATCTAATAATTATCCTTGCTTAAAAGAGAATTGTATTAATCAATTTGTAACAGATGGTATTTCTTTTGAAAAATACGAACAAATATCAAATATGTTTTATAGTTATAGAAAAGATATTAGCTATTGTCATTTACCAAGTAGAGAAAATATCAATTATAGTCATATGTGTTCATATAATAATAAATTATCTACAGCATTAAAATATTACCTTTTATTTACATATTCTTGTAATTCTTGGACTAAAGATAGAAATAGGAGATTAGCATTGATAAAAGTAAAAAAATTTATTAATAATAACCCCAATGAAGTCATATACCCAAACCTACCTCCATTGAGATCTTTAACTGGATTAAGAAGAAGAACAAATACAATAATACGAGCGGCTAATCGTAGAAATGCCACAATTGAATTACCACGTGTTTCTTCAATAAATACACCGCCTCCCCCACCACCCGTTGAATTTATAAATGAATCCCCAATAAGTGATGTAAATATACAAAGAACTAGGGATAATCTAGATCGTCTAATTACCGATATTGATTTAGCTGTTATTAATACTAATGCTGTTACTCCATTTACACCTTCATATCAAATACCTAGAACGCCTGTCAGAACAAGAACATCTATTATACAGGAATAAATCATTAAATAATATATCAAATTAATATATTATTTAAGGCAATTCATATCTTCTTTTCATCTTTCTTACACCATTTCCCCCTACTTTATTTTTTATTTTTCTAATTTTTTTTATTTTTCTGTGTTTAGCGATTCTTTCACGACCCTTTTTCTTTTTTTCTTCAAGTTTTTTATCATTTTCTACTTTAAAATTTGAAAATACATTATCTACGGATTCAATTTTCCCTATTTCATCAATGAATGAATTTATATATTTTTGTTCTATTGAATTATTATTATTCAAATACAATAATCCATAACGCGGATAACCAGATGTTGATCCAATTGCTTTATCTGGAAAGTGTTTTGTTGGTTTTGTCCACATTGCGTTACAAATAATTATATGTACTGGTTTTTCATCTTGTATAAATGATAAATAATGTTTATTGCTTATTGGTAATTTATTTTTAGAATTAGTTGTTATTAAAACAGCATTTATTTTATATTTTTTGAATAATATATACATATCTATTTCTGTTACAAAATAATTGGCACTTGATATATGCGTTTCTAATTGTGATTCATTATTTAATACTAATGATGTATTTTTTTTGTTTTTTATTTGTGATGACGCAATAAATATATCATAAAGAATAGACTCATCTTGAGTATTTTTTAAATTCATTATTTCTTGAAATAACTCTTTTTTTAATGTTATTATATCTACATCTTTTTTTCCCTTTTCTTTTAAATTTTTATTTATTAAATCTAATACAAGTTGAAAAGTACAAAATGCTGATTGTTTATAATGTTCAATTTCCGTGTTTTGTAAACCGTGTAAAACAGGTCTATTTTTCAACATTAATGAAACACGCGGATCATATGTACAAGCATTCGCATTTTTTTTCTTTGAATTTATATCAAATATGGTTTTTATAGGTATATGTTCTATTGGATTTGTTGTTTCAAAAATTTGTTGATTAGATATATATTTATTAAATTCTATAGACACTAGATCTTCAAAATATTTATTTAATAAAACATCTTCTAATAATATTATTTCTTCATTTGTTAAGTTATAAGATACATTTTCAAATGATAAAAATGTTCTAGGAGTAAATAAATATTTTCTTATATTTGTAAATCTTATGATTTCATCAGACAATTTTATATAATAATTTTTTGAATTATCATCACCATTCAATAAATTTTGTTCCGGTAAAAGCAAAGAACAAGATCCCTTTTCATTGAAAGAACAATTTAATTTTTCATCACATGTCTTTTTATCCAAACCAAAACATTTAAATAATTGATTTATATCTTTTAATTGTTCTATTTTATAGTTTACAAATTTAATTTTATCTTTCATAATATGTTTTATAAAATTAGTTATTAATTCCAATTTAGTCATATAAGATAGCTTAATATCATTTATAGTTTCTATTATTGTAAGTTTTTCATTTCTATTTTTTTTATTACTTAAAAATAATTTAAATGAATTGCGAAACATATTATAAAAATTTGTTTCCAATTTAATTTTTTTCACGACAATAATCCTATTTTCATCAACCTCATCATTTTCTAAAATTATATTATCAACTTTTAAAATATTTTCATTTTCTATTACTTTTAATTTATCTTTTATATCGGTCTTTATTGTTGGAGTTACAGGAACAAATTGATTGGTTTGTGTTACTATTCCTACAACCATTTCATCTGAAATAATTTTTATTACTGGTTTACATGGTATTTCTTTTTTACTTAATTCTAATAATACTTTATATGTATCATCATAATCAAAATAAATATTTGGATTTTTTATATAAATAAAACCATATTTTACATTCAAAGAGGATGGTAATACAGGTAAATATATTTTTTTTTCATTTTTTAATATTATTAACGCGATAACTTGATTATTATAATTTATTATTTGATTATCTATTACATATTTATTTTTTTCTAATATATCTATAATTTCTTGTGAAGATTTGTTTTTATCAAAATTATAAGTATTTTTTGATAAACTCTTTTCGCCCAAACAAAATTTTAGATTTTCATTTACTATTTGTAATAAAATATCTAATATTTCGGGTGTATTTCTTTGTATATTATCCATTGTAAAAAACTTGTTTATAACTGTTTTGGTTTTTATTCTTTTTGACTCTCCATATATTTTTTTTATTTGGCATATCGGTTCAAAATAATCATTTTTCGTATATAAAATAATTGTATCTAACGATTTATCAAACAATGTTGTTGAATAATCAGTCCTGGGGCATATTAATTCTATTTTATCACTCATATCGTCAGAAGGATTTTTTAATATTAACATATTTATTCCTTTATCAAACAATAACCCATTTTTAGATTTTGGTTGACAAATAAAATCCCATAAATATTCATAATCTATTTTTATATTATCGTCTAATAAATAATTAATAAAATTTTCAAATGATAATATTATTTTTTTTATATATTTTTCTTCCTTTATTTTTTTTACTATAATATTATCTTTATATTTATCTACCTCTACTTGTAGATCTTCATCCACTTCTTGTTCAAAAATTGTTACCAATACACCATTATATACTGAAATGAATTTATCCAATGTTATATTTTTCAATATTTCTTTTTTTATATCTTTAAATTTGAACTTGTCGTTATATAAATATGCTATACAAGCCAAAAAACTTTGTGTATCATGTTGTAATATACCATAACGCAATAAACAAAATTTGTCATTTTTTAAATCAGAACCTTTTTGGCATATTTCACGTGAATTATAACCTAAAAATCTTTGCAACGTTAAAGGTAAATAACCTGTTTGGTTTGATTGTAAAGGAAATGCCTCTAATAAAGGGGCTTTATCTGTCAAATATTTTTTTCTTATTTTTATTTTTTTTATAGAAGATTTTTTTTTGTTTTCTTCTCCTGATGTTTTTTCATTTTCTTGATTACAACTTTCATATCTATCTTCACTTCCTTTTTTGGGAATAGGACGTATATGTTGAGTACCATTATTTATACTGTTCATGTCTATATTTCCTTTACTATCCTTATTAAAACCAGGACCACCATCATTTGGTCCACCTGGTTTATACATATTTTTTAATTTTAACCCACTTGGACATTCTTTTTGAGGTATAAATTTTTTCTTATATTCTTTATCGTCAACATGATACCAACCTTCCTGTATACTTTTGGTTAAAGGTTTATCTTTCCTACTTTTATCTGTATTTACTGGTTTTTTTGTCCCTTTATTAAAAACCCATGCTTTCTTTACATATTTTTTTTCCCCATCCACATCTATTTCTTTCCAATCATCAGGCACTTTACAAGTAAATGGTTTTTCATAACAACAAGGGACACATAATCCATCGGGATGTTTATTTGTATCCATAAATCCCGGATACAATTGTTTATAAACAAGCGGGTTTTTTGTTTTAGATTTTGAACGATGGAACTGTTTATCGGTAAATTCGTATATCCTTTTTCCTTTTGGGATTTTCTTCGCATTTTCAGGTATCAATGCGTCCCATCCACCACATTCTCCTTTATTAACTTGATCTAATGTTAAACTCCTTGATCTATTATCATTATCTCTTATACACCAAAAACGCGGACAAATATAATGATGTTTTTTCTCACCGGTACCATATGTTATATGTTCATCATATGAAGAACTATTACTTTCACTATCTTTTTTATCTATATATTGTTTTTCCTCATTAGTTAACATAATTGGTTGTTTCTTATATTGTGTAGGACAAGCTTTTGAGTAAGCTTTAAATTTTCCATCATCCCTTTTTAAAAATAATCTCGGTTCTAATTTTTGTCTTTTCTCTCTAAAAATACTTTTTGATCCCGATAAAGGTAAACCTTCTAATTCTATATCAATTTTACCACCTATCATCTCTGGAAATTCTTCATCATCTGAAAAACCCGGTGGAGTTTGTAATTCTTCTTCCTCCTGATTTACAGGTGAAACATCACTATCTTCATCACTGCTATCTTTCTGTTCTAATGGTGGTTCATCATCTTTCTGTTCTAATGGTGATCCATCTTCATCACCAAAACTAGGCGGAGTTTCTAATTCTTCTTCCAAAAATCCAACTTGTTCATCCACATCAGCATTGCCTACATTATCATTTAATACTTTTTGTAAATCTAATACTTTGTCCGCTTCACCATCATCTTCATCATCTCCCAATGCCATAGCACCATATAAAAGATCCATTACATCTTCATCATCATCACTTTCATCCACATAAGATGTTTCTTCTTTTTGAAGGTGCAATATATCTTTTTCTCTTTCATTTTTTAAATCGTCACTTTGTGTTATATCTTTTAATTTTTTCTTTCCTTTGCATATTTTTTTTACTTTTTCATTTGTATCACCAAATATTATTTTAAACATACTATCAAAATATATTTTTATATGCTCTATGTAATTAATATTATCTATATTATTAATTACTATTTGTGTTCCTTGAGTAAACTTTCCACTTCCTCTTTGTAGATTACTTTTAATTATTACATCAAAACCCGGATTACTTTCTATATTTACTTGTTTATTTTCAAAAGTCTCGGCTTTTAAATTTACATTTCTCTGCCAATCTTGTAATTCTTTTTCGGATTGTTCTATTGATAAAGAAAAATTATTTTGCAAATTTTCTAATATTTCTGTTTTACCCATATTATTTCTACGACATATAGTTATAAACGCGGTCATACTGTTCATTTTATGAAAAGAGGATACTCTTTTATATGTTAAATTAATCTCGTCCTTGCTTGTTTTCATTTCACCTTTATGGACATTAAATATAGAAGATAAGCAAGAAATATAATTATTAACATTTATTTTTTCATTATAATTTATATTTATTTCATAAATTATGTCGTTTATTTCTATATTATCATCATAAAGACTTTTAAATAATGTAAAACTATAACCACTTTGTTCTAAAAATATATTTATTTTATCTAATAATAATTTATTTATATGTGTATCTAAAAAACGTATTATTTCTTTTAATGTTAATGTTTTCATCATTTCCAATTTAACTTCTATATTTCCATTTTCTAAAAATTCACATAAAGCGTATATCTTATCATCTTTAATATAATATCCAACTCTTTTTTTTTTAGCTAATTCTTTAGATAATTTATTAATTTGAATTTTTCTATTATTATAATCAATATATAATTGGGGTATTTTTGAACCATTGGTAGAATAATGTTTACCCGTATATAAACGATAAATATTTTCCAATCTTGTCCCCGGATTATATTTTATTAAAGGCATTTGTTCATTTGAATGTATAATTTTAAATATTATTTCCAATGGTAATTTTATTAAATTATAAGGGTGAATAGTAAAATGTAATTTCTTTATACCTGTGGAAATATAATCTACTATAAACGTTTTATCTTCTTCAATATCATATAATAAATCAATTATATCACTATGTTTTTTAAAATTCACTCTTGTTTTTTCTTCTTTTTTTATTAATTTATTCCTTTTTTTTTCTAAATCTTTTAATGTTTTAATTTTATCATTAACATATAATTGTGAAAAATATATTTTTAATAAATAACTTTCATCTTTAAATGTTGTTTCGGAATATTCAATTATATCATTAGCTAAACAAAAATTAATATTATTATTATTTATCTTACCAAATTGGAATAACACATAATTATTTTGTGTTGATAACAAATTTATCGATTCTTCTTTTAAAATTGTATCAAATTGTTCATTGTGATATGGATTTGAATTAAATGGGTAATTCTTTTTAAAAATTATCTTCTGGCCTATAGGCACTGATATTTTATGTAAGTTATTCCAATTTATATCAATGTCGTTTAAATCGTCATATATATATGTTGATTGTTTTGAAATGAATTTATCACAAGTCTTAGTTAAATCATAATCTAATTCTCTAATATTATTTAAAAAATCACACATTTTATCATATTTTAATTCTATTAACTCATTTTGTGTTATTTCATTATACATCGCTGTTATATTTAAACGTTTTAAGGTTGTGGCAAAAAAATATATTTCGTTTAATGATATATTTAAATCTAAATAAATTATTAATTTCTCTTTAATTGTTCGTATTGTATCATCTTTATAAATATTACATTTAACTATTTCAAATGGTATATTTTCACTTCTTATTTTTTCCCATTCACCACTAGTAAATATTTCTTTATTATCATAATCCATTAATCCCGTTTTACTTTTTATTGTCTTATTTTTTGTAAAAACATATATTTTTTTTATTTTATTATTTAATATATAATTTAATTTATAAATTTTAGACATTTATATAAATATAAGTTAAAATAATATTTATATAAATAAAATGAAATTAATTGTAGCAATGTGTCAAAAAACAAGAGGGATTGGTTATAAAAATAATTTGCCCTTTAGATTAATAAAGGATTTGGAAAGATTTAAAAAATTAACTATTGGAAATGGTAATAATGCAATTATTATGGGGAGAAAAACTTGGTTAAGTTTACCTAAACGTCCTTTGCCCAATAGAACTAATATAGTAATTTCTAGTAACTTAAATAGTTCAAAATCTATTATTTATAAAGATCCCATGTTAGTTTTAAAAGATAAACATAAATATGATGATATATGGGTTATTGGTGGAAGTGATCTATATAAATTTTATTTGGAAAAAAATCTCATTAAAGAAATATATTTAACAGAAATAATTAGTGCTAATAAAAAAATGGACTTTGATACTTATTTTCCTACAATATCAAACAATTTTACATTAGTTAATAATGAAAATATAATACATTATGAAGGAGTGTGTATGGGACCCTGGTTATATAAATATAAATACGTGTATAAAAAATATATAAAATAAATTAATATGGTAAAAAAATATTCTTTATATATGATATGGATAACGAGGAAAAAAAACCAAATTATATAAATTTTTTTGAAAATAAAAATTTAAAAAACGGCATTCGAATTAATATTCACACTCCAGAAGGAGCTTTAAAAGCAATTAAAGAAATTTTCACAGACAACAAACCCAATTTTATATTTGGACTAGAAAATCAAAAAATTGAAAAATATGAAATTTTAATTATTGCCTGGAGAGAATGGTTGATATCTGGTAAAATGACTAATATTAAATATCAACATAAAGAATTATTAAATAAAATATTTAAATTTCATTTTAGACAAGAAGACCACGTTATATGTTTCCAAAGTTATAATCTTGATGAAGCATTATTAATGGCTAGAATTAACAAAAAATTTTTAAACATAATAATTCCAAAAATAGAAGGTTCTATCCCAATTAATACTAGTATTATCGCAACATATACTTAAAGATCATAGTATGGATTATCCGTAATAGTTAACCCACAATACATTTTTGGATTTGATTTATAATTTTCAGGATTATAAATACCTATTTTTTTGGCATTTTCTATTATAAATTTAAAATTTGCCCAAAATTCTTTTGTGTGTCCTACTGATTCAGTGGCAATATGAGATAATTCATGTAAAGCTACAAACATTAATGTGTTTCTATCTATTAATCTATCTCCTTTTTTTGTTTTTGTTGTACAAAACGCTAATTTTTCTCCCTTATTTTCAGAATAAGCCGTATATTGACTTGTTGGTAATATTTCTTTTACTTTTTGTGGATTGAAATTATTAACTAATAATTTCACATTTTTTCTACTTGGGTATTTTTCACCCATATACTTTACCA
>Ga0315320_10005127_pt1 | contig 10750 bp, 8 predicted proteins | sample M140m21515metaG_FD_203458 | JGI IMG/M metagenome (GOLD analysis project Ga0315320, IMG submission 203458) | Ammonia-oxidizing marine archaeal communities from Monterey Bay, California, United States - M1 40m 21515 | ecosystem: Environmental > Aquatic > Marine > Coastal | place: USA: California...
CCGTTCGACATTCGGGGGGAATCTCTACGCGATGAACTTCGATGGCTGCCTCGAACGGTGTGTCTTCGTGGGCGGACGCGCGGATGCCGAAGGTGGCAATGCGATGTTCTTCAGGGGTGCTGCAGACATGATCGACTGCGACTTCATCAATGGCAGGACATCAGGAAACGGCGGTGGCGTCAAAGCGGTGAGTGGATGGAATCGGTTCTGCGGATGTCGATTCATCGGAAACCGCGGCGACCGTGGTGGCGGGATCATCCATGTCGAAATAGACGGGGAGACCTCCATGCTGCGCGTCGAGGAATCACTGATCACGGCGAACCGAGCCTTCGAAGGCGGTGGCATCTGGGGGCGATCGGCGAATGCGGCGCTGGTCCTCGATGGAACCGTGATCAGGTCGAACGATCCGGATGGAATCGGCGGACCGTTGAAGACCGCCTTCGGCGATCGTGCCGAGGATTGCTGGGCCGACCTCGATGGTGACGGCATGGTCGACGGCCGCGACATCGACACGCTTCTGAATCACATCAGACTGGTCGATGAGAGCGGAATCGGCACCTTCGATCTCGATGGCGATGGTTCGACGGACTTCAAGGATCTGAGCGTCCTGCTCGACGCATGGGGTCCCTGTCGGTTCTGATCGAAATCGAATCGGTCCGGAGCCCCTGCTCGATCCGGATCATCAGGCCGGCTTCTTCACCTTCGCCATGGCCAGCCGGGCTCGCTCCTCGCGACGCGGCACGATCGAGGTGACGATCCCCAGACGACGGAGCAGTCGGACCTCGAGGTGCGTGACGTCGAGCTCCCACCAGCGGTGACTGACGGTGCAGCACTTGGGATCGTGGTGATGGTTGTTGTGCCAACCCTCACCGGCGCTCACCAGCGCGACGAACCAGTTGTTCCTGCTCTCTTCGTCCGTCTCGTGATTCCGATACCCGAAGAGGTGCGAGAGACTGTTCACGCTCCAGGTGATGTGCCAGACCAGCAGCGTCCGGACGATCACGCCCCAGACCACGATGCTGGCACCGAACCAGAGCCCTTCGGTGACGCCCCAGATCGGGGCGCCGATCGCGAAGGCGACGGTGAAGAACAGGATCGCGTGAATGACGTAGATCACGGCGATCCGCCAGGACCGTCGCTCGAGCCACATGTAGAACGGGTCGCGAAGCACGTCGCGTGCGTACTTCTCGTAGCTGCCCGCGGTGTGGAGCGCCCGATTGAACACGAGCAGCCAGCCCATGTGACCCCAGAACGCACTCACCAGCGGACTGTGAGGATCTTCCTGTTCATCACTGTGTGCGTGGTGAACACGATGCGTGGCCACCCAGCGAGCCGGAGTGTCCTCGAAGGAACACATCGCGAGCAGCACGAGCAGGTGCTCGAACCAGAGTCGGGTCTCGAAACTCCGGTGGGTCAGCAGACGGTGGTAGCCCATCGTGATCGCCTGACCAAACAGGTGGACGCCGATGAGACAGACCACGACACCGGTCCAGGAGAAGAATGCGGGCACCAGGCAGAGAAACCCAAGCAGATGGATGGTGACCACCGGGACCACGTACCGCACCAGCGCCACGGTCGGGCGGGTCGCGACGGGTCGGTCGATCGAGGTGGGCTTCGGCGGGGCCGGCGGAAAAGGCGTGATGGTGGAAATGGGCTGGCTCTCGGGAGGCGGTGAGGCTGAATGGCCCCCGCGATCATTGCGAAGAGGATAGTAGTTCACCCGCCGAGGCCGGGTCGACTCCGATCGGGGAATCAGCGGTCCCGGGCCTGGGCGATCAGCCGCTTCATCCGCTCGTGGACGTCCGCCCGCTCGGGGCTCAGCCGCTCTGCCTGCTCTTCGGCGTGATAGCTGGATCTGACCAGCGGGCCGCTCTCGCACACCTCGAAGCCACCGGCGAGCGCCGCCTCACGGAGTCTCGCGAACTCGTCGGGATGCACCCAGCGGTCGATCGGGAGGTGGTTTCGGGTGGGCTGCAGGTACTGACCGATCGTGAGAATGTCGCAGTCGCTCCAGGCCCGGACGTCCTGCAGGAGCTCGAGAACCTCGTTTTCGTGCTCACCGATCCCCAACATGATCCCCGTCTTGGTGACCAGACCGTTCGCCTTGAACTGCTGGAGAACCTTCAGGCTCCGCTCGTACCGGGCCTGCGGTCGGACCGCGGGGTGCATCCGGTCGACCGTCTCCATGTTGTGGCTGATGATCTCGGGCCGAGCGTCGCAGACGGTCTGGATGTCCCGCTCCACGCCCTTGAAGTCCCCCACCAGCACTTCCACACTGGTCTCCGGGCACGCTTCGTGGACCGCCTCGATGGTCTCCGCCCAGATTCGGGCGCCACCGTCCGGCTGGTCGTCGCGATCCACGCTCGTGATCACCACGTGCTTGAGATTGATCTGCGCAAGGACCTCGGCGACCCGCCGTGGTTCGTCGTCGTCGACGGGCATGGGCTTCCCGGTCTTCACGTTGCAGAAGCCGCAACTCCTCGTGCATGTGTCGCCGAGGATCATGATGGTCGCGGTGCCACGCTCCCAGCACTCGCCCATGTTCGGGCAGCTCGCCTCCTGGCAGACGGTGTGGAGCCGGTGCTCGTCGATGAGGGACTTGAGGTTGCGGTAGCCCTCGCCACCCGGAACCTTCGCTCGGAGCCACTCCGGTTTCCGCCCGACCCGCATCTGGTGGGCGTCCCCGTTCTCGAGCACCATGCCGGTGAGCGAGAGGCTCGCCGTGCCGAGCGTGGAGCGGGCGGTGTCTCCGCCCAGCGGCCGGGGGTGCCGGGCCAGTGTGCGTCCGATCGCGGAATCGCTTGCGACGGTGGCGTCACCGGTCGAACTCGCGGTTCGGCCGTTCGATCGGGGATCGGGTTCTTCGTTGGCTTCGATGCTCATGGCGCGTCCCTCAGTCTAGCACCCCCCCTCGGGAAAATCGGCGTCCTTCCCCGCCCGACTCCCCTATTCTCCCCTCATGAGCATCGCAACCGCCGTCGAATTCCGAGAAGCCGTCCTCCCGAACGGTCTCACCGTCCAGGCCGAGATCGTTCCAGGGGCGATGACGAGCGCCGCCGGGTTCTTTTTCCGGACCGGGGCCCGCGACGAGGCATCCCCGGTGATGGGGGTCAGCCACTTCCTCGAGCACATGATGTTCAAGGGCACGGAACGACGGACCGCCGAGGACGTCAACCGCGGTTTCGACGATCTCGGCGCGAATCACAACGCCTTCACGACGACCGAGATCACCGCCTACTACGCCCACGTGCCCTACGACGCCCTGGACGATGCCCTCGACATCCTCGCCGACATTCTCCGCCCGTCCCTCCGGACCGAGGACTTCGACGAGGAGAAGGGTGTGATCCTCGAAGAGATCGCGATGTACGACGATCAACCGTTCTGGGTGCTCTTCGAACAGGGGCTCGAGCGATATTTCGGGGATCACCCGCTGGCCCACCGCGTGCTGGGGACCCGCCAGACCGTGGGTGATCTCCAGCGCGACCAGATGAAGGCGTACTTCGATCGACGCTACTCCGCCGACAACGGCGTGCTCGTCGCGTCCGGACGAGTCGACTTCGACGAGCTCGTCGCCCGGGCCGAGACGCTCTGCGGACACTGGCCGAAGGGTGAACCCGGCAGAGTCCACGTCGAACCGACGTTCGAACCCGGAGAACTCGAGGTCGACCTCCCGGACACCCAGCAGCGCTACATCATGCTGCTCGCGCCGGCGGTCGGAATCGCGGATCCCCGGAAGTACGCGATGGCCCAGGCTTTCCAGGCGCTCGGGGACAGCGACGGCTCGACGTTCTTCTGGGAACTCGTCGAGACCGGACTGGCGGAAGAGGCGACCATGCATCTCCAGACCCACGACGGCTGCGGCGAGGCGATCGCGACCATCGTGTGTGCCTCGGAGAACGCCGAGCAGGTCGAGGAGATCGCCCGTCGCGAGATGTCCCGCGTCGCGTCGACCGTGGACGAGGACGCCCTGGTGCGAAGCCGCGCGAAGATCGCGACGTCGGCGATGCTCGCGAGTGAACGCCCGATGGGACGCATGACGCGGCTCGGTTCCCGTTGGAGCTACGGTCTGGAGTACGCGACGCTCGACGAGGAGCTCGCGAAGATCGGGTCGGTCGGACTCGACGACATCCGGGCCGCCCTCGACTCCCTGCCGCTGGACAGGCTGCTCGCGGTCCGTGGCGGAGGTTGAGCCCGTCGGTCAGGCCGCGATCGCGGCCGCCTCGCCCTCGCCCCACGCGAAGATCGCGTCACCACCGTTCCGCCTGGCCTCGCTGGTCGCCATCATCGCGGCTCGAAGCAGCTCGTCGGGCGTGTCGGTCGCGGCCATCCGTCGTGCGATTCCCTGGGACGCCCCGAGCTTCGTCAGTCCGATCCGGTCGTCGGCCAGCGGCGCGAGTCTGATCGTCGCGCGGATCCGCTCCGCGAGCATCTGCACCCGGTTCGCGGATTCCCCTCGCATCACGACCGCCAGTTCGGCGCCGACGAATCGGAAGACCTTCGCCGATTCACCGACCGCTTCGCGGCAGGTCCGGGTCACCGCCTCCGCGACCTTGATCAATGCGGCATCCCCCGTGCCCGGACCTCCAGAACGATTGAGCTCCCGCATGCCGTCGATCCCGACGAGCAGGATCGATGCCTCGCTCTCCGACTCGAACACGTCGAGCAGATCCTTCTGGAACGCGGTCCGATCGGGAAGTCCCGTCAAGCCGTCGATGTTCTCGTCGATCTCGGTCGCGGGCGTGGCGATGCGATTCGCGCGGCGAAGCCGGTCGGCCTCCTCGAGAATCGAATCGACGTCGGGACAGCTGCTGGATTCGATGTCGAACATGCGAGCGAGTTCGCCGGCGTGTTCGGTGATCGACGTGAGTGCGGCGAAGGCCGTGCCGCGACGAAGGTCGAACCAGATCGATGCGAGTTCCTCGTACTGCTGGAGGGCCTTCTGGGCTCGATCTGAATCGGGTCCGAGGCTCTCCGCGACGAGGTTTCCCAGCAGGACGATTCGACGCATGTCCTCGTCCTGGGCGGCCACTTCGGTACCGAGATGGTGCATCAGGACCACGTCGACGATGTGCGACGGGAACTTCCATCCCTCGAGCATCGCCGCCCCGATCTGGGCGTGATCGACCTCGAAGTGTCGCTGCTCGAATCCCGCGAGCCCGTCGTGCGATCCCGCGGCGAGGTCGTAGACCTGGAGATACCGGTCGTCGAAGTGCTTCCAGAGCGCGATCATGCCCACGTCCTGGATCAGCGCCGCGAGGAACGTCTCGTCGGGATCACCGAGCCGGACGATCGATGCGAGCGATCGCGCGGCGCTCGCCGCGAAGATGCTCCGCCTCCAGTACTCCGCGAAGTCGAACACGACCTCGTCGTCGCCCTTGAAGGCGCGGGCGAGGCTGAATCCGAGAACCAGACCCTTGACGGTCTCGAGTCCGAGATAGGCGAGGGCCTGTCGGATCGAACCGACCCGGCGGGTCAGTCCGTAGAAACTCGAATTCACGGTCTTCAGCACCCGGGTCGCGATCGCCGGATCGTGTTCGACCGCCTTCGCGATCTCACCCAGCTCCACGTCGCGCCGACTGGTGAGTTCGAGCACCCGGACCGCCACTGCCGGCAGCGTCGGAAGCTGGGGACTCTCCATGATCCGCTTCAAGGCGGTGTCGTTCATCTCCTCGCTCCTCCCCGCGAACGGTCGACCATCTAGTAGGCCGATCCTCCCGCGGAGAATTCTTCGACCCCTCCCGGAACGGGGTGAAGACCGACCACCGGAAGCGAATGCCGCGGTGGTCCGGAAACCGTGCGGCATGCCCTACGACCCGAACAGGAGGCGCATCGGGACGGTCTCGGTGCCGAGGAGTTCCCGCACCCAGGTCGCGAGCAGGCGGTTCGCCCGACCGACCGACGCCGCTTCCGCGACTTCGGGAATCACGCCGTCACTCGACGCGATCGAGTCGAGAAGTTCGATCGTGGTGCGGCGCACCCGCCATCGATCCGGCGTTCCCGAATCCTCGACCACGCCACCGGACTCCGCACTGAAGGCCACGGTGTCGCCCTCGAGACCGTCGAGGTCGAGACGTGGTCGGTAACCGAGGTCGCACAACATCCTCCACTGGAACGCCAGAAGGACCCGATCCACGTCGACTCCCCGATCCAGTTCACGGAGCGCGGTGACCGTCGCCGTCCAGGTCGCGGGGTGTGGTTCGGGCTGGTGGAGGAAACGACCGATCAGGTCCGCGAGGTACCAACCGCATCGATTCGCCGCGGCGTCCCGCCGAAGGATCGGAAACGTCTCGAGCAGCGTCCATTCCGTGAGCGTCGCGAGTTCCCGTCCCGGTTTCGAGATCAGGACGATCTCGCCTCGGGTGAAGAGATCGAATCCCCCGCTGAAGGAACCACGTTCGCGTCGCGCGCCCTTCGCGAGCCCCCGAACGAGTCCGTGGTCGCGAAGGAACAACGAGACGGTCTGGCTGGTCTCGCTGAAGTCCCAGTGTCGGACGCAGACGGCTTCGTCACGGATCGTCGGCATCGGATCAGTCCACCGGCCTCACCACGATCGCCTCACGAAGCGTGACGACGTCGTGGAACGGCCCATCCGCTCCCATCTCGATCTCGAGACCCAGCCGATCGGTCTCGAGCGACACCACGATCCGGTGAACGGGATTCTCGGCGTCGAGGCCGATCCGCCGGACCTCACGACCGCCATCCCGGATCACCGCTTCGAGACGGCCTTGATCGGAATCGAGCGGAAGTTCCAGCGTCGCGGCGACCCGACAGCCCGCGACGGGGAGTCGCCATTCCGCTCGAAGCGGTCCCGTCAGTCGGATCGGCGCGGCGTTCCACGCCCAGTTGCCCGGCTCGATCGACGGCTCCGGAATCCACGATCGGATCGGTCCCGCGAGGCCGGGCTCGACCGTGATCGGGAGTGCCGCGAGCGGCGTGATCCGCCGCGCATCGAACACCACGCCACGCAGGAATTCATACGGGATCTCGATCGACTCGCCACCGAGGGTCGGCGCGTCGAGTCGGACGTAGTTGTCTCCCGAGACGACGACGCCTTCACACCCGAGTCGGTGGCCGCCGAGGAGCCACACGATGGTCCCGCGGGGCGGATCCTCGGGATTGACGAGGGCGAAGGACGCGACGCGATCCAGCGGGATCCGCAGCGGATCGCCCTCCGGGTCGTCCTCGCGCTCGAGCACCAGATGCGTGTCGATCGAGTCGACGAGTCCTCGAAGACGATCCCCGTTCACGAGCACCACCTCGTCGGCCTCCGTCGCGACGGGGACGACGGCGCCTTCCACCAGTCGAACCTCGCGGATCCGCTCGAGATCGAGTGGAAGGGGATGGAGCCAGGCGTTCCGCCAGCGTGGTGCGTCGCCTTCGGCGGTCAGGTTCCCGGGCACGATCTGTCCGTCGGTGAACCGGACGTACGGCGCGACCATGGCCTCGTGATCCCCGGCGCGCTCACGCACGTATCTCCAGACCGGCGTGACCGCCCGATCGGTCGACGGTCCCACCACGACCGCGAGGGCGGACACCAGTGGCATGGGTTCGGGAATTCCCCCGGGCTGGTCCCACCCGATGACCTTGGTCTCGTCGATCCGGATCGGGTTCGCGACGATCTCCTGGAGTTCCTCATCGAGGATCCGGGCGGGAATGGACACGCCGGTGGGACGATTGCCCGAGTCCTGAGCGCCCGATGCCGTCGATCCGGATCCGAAGAACAGCGGTCCGGCGAACACCAGTGCGGTGATCGCGAAGCATCCGGATCCGTGAAGTCGGGGTCTTGGTTTCAAAGGGGCGTCCGGGAGTTCACTTCTGGAAGATCGGAAGGTACCGCTTCGGCATCTGCAGCACGATCAGGGCCATCGCCGTCGCGTAGGCGTCGCCGATCTGATGATCGACCCACAATCCGTCGGCGGACTGGCGAACGAGAAGTTCCTGACGGACCCCCGGCCACCACTGCCCCCACCACTCGCCGCCCGCGAGATACATCGCCTGCACCGCGTAGTACTGGCCGTAGTAGTAGTGGGCGTTGCCGGGCCCTCGTCCGCCGACGCCGGGCGCCGCGACCTTGACGAGGTAGTCGAGACCGCGTTCGATCGCGTCGTCCTCGTAGATGCCGGCGTAGAAGAGGCTCGCGACGCCCGCGGCGGTCCGCGGCCAGGCCGACCCGCCCGGCTGCTTCATGTACCGGAAACCACCATCCGTGTTCTGGCACTTCCGGACGTATTCGACCGCTCGGTCGATCGTCTCGCGCGGAATCTTGATGCCCGCGTTCCGGGCCGAACGCAACGCCATGATCTCGCAGATGGTGACCGAGACGTCGGCGTCGAAGGGAACCGGGTTGTAACGCCAGCCGCCCTCCTCGTTCTGGCTGTTCACGATCAGACGGATCGCGCGTCCCAGTGCATCGCGCACCCGCTCGTCGGCGGGATTCATCCCGTAGATCTCGCCAAGGAACAGCGTCGCGAATCCGTGCCCGTACATCGGACCATGCGAGGTCTCCGCCGCGAGGAGTCCGGTCTCGGTCGCGTTGTCGAGGACGAACTGCAGCGCCTTCGAGACGACGGTGCCGTAACGACCGCGATCGGGCAGGTGACCGTCCGCCATGAAGGCGAGCGCGCAGAGCGCCGTGATGCCGACGTGCTTTCCATACCGGCCTCGACCGAACGAACCATCCGCGTTCTGGATGATCGCGAGCGATGAAAGCCCCTTGCGAACCGCCTCGTCGAGTTCCGGCGTCATCTCGTCGAGCGCCGGGGTGTTCTCCGCCCCCGGCCGGTCGACTTCGACCTCGACCTCGACGGGGCCGACGACCTCGTCCTGACCGAAGACCGTGCCCGTGAAGAGCGCTCCGAACGTGGCCAGCGCCATGCCCGCGTTTCTTGCCTGGTGAATCATCGATCCGCCTCCTCGGCCATCCTTCGGTAGTACGCCTCGGTCAACGACCGGTAGAGCTGTGACATCTGATCACGCATCCCCTGGGTGATGAGCTCCCGGACCCTTGGTGGGAGGCTTCCCCACTCGACCTGGCTTTCATCGAGCACGCCTTCAAGGGTGGTTGACTCGGGCGGTGGGGGCTGGGTCGACGACCCGTCCTGATTGTCCCCGTCGTTCCGTCCCTCCGCGTCGCGGGCGTCCTGGGCGTCGCGGCCCTCCTGTTGTTCCTGCGATCGGCGGCCCGGATCCTGTTGCTGCTGCGAGGAACTGGAGCTGGACTGTTGTTGTTGCTGTTGTTGCTGTTGTTGCTGGCGTGCGCTGTCGATCAGGACCTGGAGTCGATCGACGATCCGCTCCTGGACCCGCTGGGTCCCGAGGCCGGTCGAACGTCTATCCCGGAGCAGATCCACCGACTCGAGCATCTCGGTGACCGCGATCCGGAACGCCTGTTCGGGTTCCTGTTCCGCGAGTGCCGCGTCGAGCGTCCGTCGACGCTCCAGTTCCGCCGCCGATTCGTCCGTGGAGGAATCCGCGCCATCCTCGAGATCGAGCAGGTCGTCGAGCGATGGTGGCGTCTCCGCACCTTCATTTCCTTCATCACCCCCGTCGGCTTCGGGCGCAACGGGTGGATCATCGACGGCTTCGGGCGACGCCTGCGCCATCGCCACCCGACCAGACACGGTGACGGCGATCAACAGGGTCAAGAGACTCGTCGATCGGATGATTGAACTTCCCATCATCGGGATTCCTCCTTCGGTCCTTCGGGGGCATCGACACCTGCGGGGTCGGGCTGAAGCTGCTGGAGCAAGGCGGTCGCGACCGCATGGAGATCCGCCTGCATGCGGGCGAGATCAGCGATCCGTGATTCGGTTCGATCGGATGATTCCGATCCTCGAGTCGCGTCGAGACGTCGGGTCGCATCGAGAATCTGCTGCTGGGTCGCACGGAGCATCTTGAGCTCCGCGATCGGGGGGATCAGGGGATCGGGCGGGGAATCCGCCTGCTGTCCATCCTGACCGCCGCCGTCGCCGCCGCCGCCGTTCTCGGCATCGGCGAAGGGATCGTCGTCCGGTGCTTCCTGATCGAGCGCCGCCGCGAGACCACCCAGTGCTTCCACCACGAGTGTTTCGAGTTCGATGGTCGCGGCATCCGGCCGACCATCCCGGAGTCCCGCGGTCGCGGATTCGATCCAGGCCTCGAGATTTCGATGCGTCATCGAGAACACCAGAGAGTCGGTGATCTCGACGAACTCATCGCGAATCGACTCGATCCGACGACCGAGGGTCTCCTCGTCGGTGGCGAGTCGACGCGAGGTCATCAGCGCGCGACGGCCGAGTCGATCGCCCGCCTCGATCCGGATCCGCTCGGTCTCGGTCAGAATCCCGACCTGCACCTCGAGCACTTCCGCGTAGGCGGCGAGCAGGGCGTTTCGACGTTCCTCGGCCTGTTCTTCCGCGATTTCCTCCGCGGCGTCCTCGGCGAGTTCGAGCGCTTCGCGAAGCGTGGAAAGCGCCCGCTCCTGATTGTCCCGGGCATCGTCGAGACGGGCGGGTTGCGCCCGAAGGTCGCCGATGGCCGCACCCTGGCTCGTACCGGCCCGTTGGACGAGACGCGCGATCCGATCGCCGTCCGGTCCCGCCGATGCCGCCTCCGCGGCGACCGCGAGCGTGTTTCCGTTGAGGGTGATCAGGGCCCGACTCCGTTCTGCCAGACCCGAGACGTCGTCCGGACCCTCGACCCGCGCGAGCGCGATGATCTCGTTCTCGCTCGACTCGATGAGACCTCGAATCCCGTCCAGCAGACTCGCGAT
>Ga0315320_10005128_pt1 | contig 10750 bp, 11 predicted proteins | sample M140m21515metaG_FD_203458 | JGI IMG/M metagenome (GOLD analysis project Ga0315320, IMG submission 203458) | Ammonia-oxidizing marine archaeal communities from Monterey Bay, California, United States - M1 40m 21515 | ecosystem: Environmental > Aquatic > Marine > Coastal | place: USA: California...
GCTCACCTGCATGCGATCGTCGACCCACTCGACCACCGCACGCTGGGCGACCTTGAACCGTTTCGCTCTGGGGCACTGAGCACCGCGCCGGCAGTGGCGCGTTGGGTGGTGGAGAAATTGACCCCTTTCCTCGACGACCGCGTCTGTGTTCTCTGTGCCCGCGTGATGGACGGTACGGGCGGGTCCTCGTCTTGGCGACCCCCGAGAATCTCGGGCGGGGGAGAGGGACGATGAGCGACGCGAATCGAGCGGCGGACAAGCCACAGTGTGCTTGTGTGTACTGCCGTCAGGAGGCCTACAACGTCATTGAGGTCAGGTATGCGAGGACGCTGAAGTCGGCGTCGGTGAACCTGGACAAGCTCGATGACGAGAACGCTCCTCGGGAGATCATTGGTCGCGGCTACTACGTCTGTGACGGCTGCCTGGCGCTTCTCGACTATCACGAGGAGCACCACCTGGACCCCGCCCGCCACAGCTTCTTCAACATCCTGTCCGGCGCCTACCAACTTCTGTTGATTTGGATCATGGTCGCGGTGTGGTGGCTCGCCGGAGGGAACTTCGAGCGTCTTCAGGACCCAAGGATCATGGGCATGGGTGGGCTCCTCTTCTTTATCGCCTTCGTCGTCTGGCTGCTTCGAACGACAGTGCATCTTCGCTACTTCAAGCAGTGGTTGGACGCACGAGACAAGCCGATTCGCCCGGCCAACAGTTTGGGTGCCTTCACGTCTCTTCGAGACAAGAGGAGCCCCGAACTTGCTGCGTATCTACCAGTCCGATACGAGGATTCAGTGCGCCTCGCAGAGCTGCCTGGATCGTCTGCTCGGGCGATCGGCCCTGGAGGTGAGCCCTGGGGCAAGGGGGCGGCGACCAACTTCGCTGGCCGCGGCGACAACGATTTGTATCGGCTGGTCTGGATCTCCTGGCGCTTGTGGCCACTCACGCGCGTCCAAGTCCCCGACGACCTCGACTGGGAGGAGCCGCCGAAGCCTGCGGTTCAAGAGATGGAAGTCGCTGCAGCCTCTTTCTCCGGAGTAGGCCTCAGCACGTTCCTGGTGCTCGTCGCCGGGCTGCATCCGTTGATCGCGGTGGCGGGGGGGCTGACGTTAGGGACGTTGGCTTTCTTCGGAGGGCGCACTCTGCGAATGCACCGCACTGCGGACCGCAACGAGAAGTACAGCGGTCCAGCGGTCTAATCCAGGGCCCAAAGATGGCCTACGTTGGCCTGCTTCAAGCCTCGCTCAAGTTTGACACGGCTTTCTCGGTCCGGTACTTGGGGCCCCCGATCTGATGAGTACGCGCTGGCCGAACCGCCAACAACACAGCGCACAGAACGGTTTCTGGCGATCTCATGCCGAGCGAAGAGGACAAACGAGTGCACTCCGCAGCAACCCTGCAGGCTCTCCCCCGACCGGTGACGGAGGGCATCCCCGTGGGCGCCCGCCGGATCGGGTTCCTTGCGTTGCTGCTGGTTGTGCCGGCGGCTCTCGCGGGCGCGGCGGTCGGCGGCTTGTGGGGGGCAGGAAGTGTCGTCGTCGGCGGACTCATCTCGCTCCTGAACTTCTGGGTCCTTTCCCGGCTCGTCGTGATGACGACATCGCCCGATGACCTGAGCACCGGCAAGCTGGTCTTTCAGCTGATGAGCAAGCTCGGTGTGCTGGGTCTCTTGATCGGTGGCGCTGTCTTCGGTCTAGGCCTGGACCCTGTCGGTCTGGTGCTGGGGCTAGGCGTGACTGTCGCGGCTGTTCCGCTCAACCTGTTTTCTGACTGGATGGCGGCTCGCTGAGCCCGCCTGGAGAACCACACGATGACCTCGATGTTCGCGCTCTCCGGAGGCTTCACCTGGCTCGGTTCACTGGTTTCCGAGCACCTGCACTTCCCCCACGGGCAGGAAGTGCGGTTCGCGCATTCGGTCCTGGTGACGATCATCATCTTGTTCGTCGCGCTGCTCGCGCGGATGGCCCTCAACCGTGTTCCTGCTGGGCGTGAGGGGCTCGTCCCCGATGCCAACCTCAAGCCCCGCAACTTGCTGGAGCTTTACACCGAGTCCATGTTGAACATGGTGCGGGGAGTGCTCGGGAAGGAAGATGCCGACCGCTTCTTCCCCCTCATCGCGGGCATCTTCCTCTACATCTTCGTGAGCAACATGCTGGGCGTGCTGCCCGGATTCTCGCCCCCGACAGACCACGTGAACACCAACCTCGGCATCGCCGTCACGGTGTTCCTCGTTTACAACATTGCGGGGATCCGACGGCAGGGTTTTGTCCCTTACATCAAGCACTTGATGGGACCAGTGTTGCTCCTCGCACCGCTGATGTTCGTGGTCGAGGCGATCGGGCACCTTGTGCGTCCGCTGTCCCTGTCGGTAAGGCTCTACGGCAACATGTTCGGCGACCACCTGGTCCTCGACATCTTTATGAACCGGCTGCCGGAAATGGTCAGCTTCATCATGGGCTGGATCGTGCCAGTCATCTTCCTGGGGCTCGGCATGTTCGTGTCGCTCATCCAGGCGTTCGTGTTTTCCCTTCTTTCTGTCATGTACATCGCTCTGGCCGTCGAGCACTCCGACGACCACCACTAGACCCCTCCAGCCACAATCTCTGGCTGGCCCATGGAGATTCAAATGAACCGCAAGCAGACTGTCTTCCTCGCTGTGACCCTCTTCGCCGTCATGCTCCTGCCGTCCATGGCGTTTGCTGAGGGAATGCATATCGCTCCCGAGAGCCAGGGCTTCGTCGCCCTCGGTGCCGGATTAGCCATTGGCCTCGCCGCCATGGGCTGTGGCCTCGCGCAGGGCATCGCAGCCTTCGCCGCCCTCCAGGGCATCGCCCGCAACCCCAGCGCCGCCGGCAAGATCCAGACCCCGATGATCATCGGCCTCGCGCTGATCGAGTCGCTCTGCATCTACGCGCTGGTCATCGGCTTCCTGCTGCAGGCCCACCTCAACGTTACAGGTGCGTGAGAGCACCAATCCTTCGGGATGCTCGACGAGGCGGTCCCCGATTGGGGGTCGCCTCGTCGTCGTTCTGACATGTTGTCAAGCTGCTCTGTGAAGGTCACGAAGTCGAATGGCCGGCTCACTGCTAGTCTCGGACCCGCTCTGCGCCCGCGGGCGGTCCTACGAGGGACCAGTCGACAAGCTCTGAGTCTACGAACACGAGGTTTCTATGCGCCGCACGATGCTCTTCGTCCTGCTTGCTCTCCTGAGTCTTGGCCTGATGGTCGCTCCAGCCTTTGCTGCCAAGAAGGGCAAGAAGAAGAAGAAGAAGAAGGGTGAAGTTGAGCCGCCTCCGGTCGGTGAGATCTTCGTCGGCAACATGCCGTGCTACGCCCCCCCAGACTTCGGGGCGCTCAGCGAAGGCAAACGCCGCATGGAGCGACAGAGTGGCTTCCAGTCAGTGAACCGACTCGTCACTGGCGTGGCTGTGGGGAAGGACGGAGCTCCGTTGACCCAGTACAAGATCGAGGATGACGACTACGATTATTTCGAGCGTGCTTTCCTCGGGCGCCCCCAACTGTTGGATGACTGGCTGGCGGAGAACCTCCAAAAGTGTCAGGACGTCGGGAACAGCAAGATGAAGGAAGGGGACTACTTCTCCTACCTGCGCCAGATTGGCCGCGAGCTTGAGTCCAACGAGTGTTATCGGCCATTGGACTACGAGTGGCACGACTTCCTCGACATCGGCCAGGGCTGGCAGCGCAGGGTGCACACCTGCAAGGGGGACAAGGTCCTCATTGAGGGGACGAACGCGGAGAACGGTCAGTACACGATCGCCGACACCGGAAAGATGTCCGAGAACACCTTCTTGACCGTGGAGGGAGACCCAGCGACGCCCGAAGCAGGTGAAGTGGGATTGGTGCCGGAGCTGCCTCTTGGTGCTCTGGTTATGCGTTTTCAGTCTGAAGACGACTCGTACACGAAGTACTTCCCGATCGGCTTCAGTGTTGAGTTCGAGGCACCCGACCACGGGTTCCTCTCGTTCGCGATCAACGACACGACCTACTACGACAACAAGTTCAGAGACATCAAGGGGGCCATCGACTACCTCGGGGTGGACATCTACCCATCCGAGTCAGAAGACAAGGTCGAGTAGCCAGCTCCCGGCTCCACGAGACGCACCGCTCCATGGCTCGAAAGCGTGTCTTGCGCGTGCTGTTTGTCCGGTCGGCGACGACCGCGCGCCTCCCCGAACTCTATGGGTTCGCTGAGCGTGTCGATCCTCGGACCGTCCTGCCGGTTGCTTTGCTTCGGCTCGCGACGGCGGTGAAGTTGGGTTCGCCTCATCGTGTCTTCTTCCACGACGCGAGGAGAGAGCCCACCGGCAATCGCTCAGTCCGGGTCGCCTCCAGTGTCAACCGAGCTGATGTGGCGGTCATTGAGCTTCAGCTGCCTCTGCTTGCGGATGGCCTTGGTGCAGCGCGATCGGCCCGCGAAGGCGGCTGCGACCTGGTTCTTGCCACGGGGCCTCTGGTTCGAGCATGGCCAGAGGCGATCGCAGGCTTGCCCGAGTTTGACGGCTTACTAGACCCTGGGGGAGCCCCTGCGCTGCTCTGTTTGCTCGAACATGCTTCGACCGACTGTTTGGATGCTGCCGAGCTCGCTCGTTCTCTCGCGATTCCGCCCGCCCCACCCCCGTCGGACGCGGTCGGCTGCGATCGTCGATTGCTCGACTATGCGTCCTATCGGGCGCCCCATCCGCGTTGGGGGGAATCGTTAGGTCGTAGCGTCGATAAGGGACGCTGGGCCGCGACCCCGCTTCTACTTGATGATGAATCGGGCGTCTTGCGGGCTCCTTCTGATGTGCGAAGAGAACTTGAGGAGTGTGAACTCCTGGGAATCTCCCGGGTCGCGCTACGTGTTGGAAGTACGGCGCCAACCATTGAGTGGTTGAAGGAAGCTGTGCCTGTCCCCTCTCGCTGGGCGCTGGTCGTCCCCATGCCCGATGGCCGCGCGAGGGGCATTCCCGAACTCCTTGCGCTCGGCGCGGTTGCGCTCGATATGGGGTCCCTCGTCGTTGGGAACGAGGTTGAGGTAGAGCGAGCTGGAGGGTGGTGCGCTGCGGCCCGCCGTGCGGGGCTCGAGGTGGTCGGCAGGGCGTGCTTCGGGCTCGTCGACAACGAGCGAGAGGAACGCGGCCTCCGAACCCTGAGGAGCTGGGGAGTGACATTGGATGTCGCGCTGCTCTGTGCTGTCCCCCCGACGGACGAGGCGTCCTCTGGGGCCTGGCTCGCATGGAGTGACACGCCCGGCGACGGGTTCATCCCGCCTGTTCGAGGAGGGGATCGGTCCCGTGAATTGGCCGAGCGGGCCCGAGTCCACCTCGTGGAACCTGAGCGAGGCGGACTCGGGGCGGTCGCGAGTCGACTCGCTCGTTGGGCCCGAGGCCTCTAAGTCGGCATGCTCAGGGCTGGGCGACGCCTGCGCCCCCCACGGCCAGGTTCTCCCGGCGCGTGGTCGTCAGACGTTCCCGCGGGAGGCGGTAAGGGTGTCTGCAACTGCTTCTGCGAGCACCTCGGCGAGGAGCTCGGCGCGTTTCACTAGGTCGCGCTCTTCGAGCAACTCTTGCTTGTGGCGTGGGTCGGCGGGGACAGCGCTGGCGATCGAATCCAGTACAAAAGCGGGGTCGGCGTCGGGTGTGAACAGGACGCCTGCATCTTGAATTTGGAGTTGCGGGACTCGCGCGATGACGGTGCTGAAGAGTTGCCGCACCGTGGCGACCTGTCGTTCGAGCGCGTCCCCTTGCTGCCCGCCCATTTCGTCGGCTTCGACCCGCACTCGCATCACACGGAAGACCTCCGCTGTGTCGAGCTCCCCGAGGACACGCACACGGCTCAGGCCCCGCAAGAGAACATTGGACCGGCCGTCTGGGAGGTCCTGCAGAGTGACGACTTCACCCATGCAAATGACGTCGTGGATCGGCGGGTTTTCGTGGTAGCTCCCCTCGAACCCTGGACGGAGCAAGGCGACTCCCATCCGTTGATCGGTCTCCATTACGCGCTGGACGAGAGCCCGATAGCGAGGCTCGAAGACGTGAAGAGGCAACAGCGTGTTTGGAAAAAAGACAGCGTTTGGGAGCGGGAATACGGGGAGTCTGTCGACGACGGTTCCAGGGGTGGGGTCTTCGCCAGGTTGGAGTCGCATCGGGGTCATTGGGGCAGCTCCGGCATCAACAGGGGTGGACTGCCATGCTGCCGCGCGAAGGCGAGGAAGTCTGCTGGAATGGCGGCGAGCAGGCGAATGGACGATTCATTGATGGGGTGGGCGAGCTGGACTGTCCAGGCATGAAGAGCATGACGGGCCATTCCAAGACGCCCGAGATCGGCCGCGTTGTATTCACCGTCCCACCAGCGTAGGAACACGGCCCCTCCTTCGATGTAGAGCTTATCTCCCACCAATGGGTGCCCGATGTGGGCGAGATGCAGGCGGATTTGATGACTTCGCCCTGTGAGGGGGCGTGCTTCCAAGAAGGTGTAGCCGACTCCGGAGTCGCCCCAGTCGTCAGAGCCAAAGTGGCTGAGAGGGCGAACGAGCGTCTGCGCTTCTTGACCATCCTCTCGGACGCGCATCCTGACCCTGATCTCACCGTCGTCAGGTCCGATGCGCCCCTCGATCATTCGTTCGTCCGCGAGGTGGCCCCGCACGATCGCCAGATAGCTTTTCTGGACGGCGCGCGCTTGAAATGCCTTCTTGACCCGCCGATCCGCTTCGATCTGGCGTGCGAACATCAGCACCCCAGATGTCTCCCGGTCGATGCGATGAAGAGGGCGTAGCTCCGTCTGCTCTCCCGCGGCAGAGAGTTGGATCTCTGCGAGAGACCGCGCAGCGATCTTTCGGGGCCCCAGGGGATAGCAGAGCAGTCCGGCGCGTTTGTTCACCACATAAAGGTGCTCGTCGCAGTACAAGACCGGAAGGGGGTCGGTGGTTACTGGGAGAAAGGGATCGGCGGGTGTCATGTCTGGGACATCCGCCATCAGCGTCTCGCCTGCCCGCATCACGGCGTCCGCTCCGAGGGGCGCCTCTTCCCCCCGCCAGGAGAATCGCCCTTCCGCGATCGCCTCGGCGACCCCTGCCTGGGTTGCCTTTGGCACGACCTGTAGAAGGTAGGCATCGAGCCGCATGCCATCCCCGTTTCGCTTCACGCGGTGGGGGATTGGGTGGTCTTTCAAGTCGCGCATGGCTGGTTGGCTACCATGCGAGGACATGTCCGTCACTCGTTCCTGCGGCTCTTGTGGCCGGCCCAATGGCCCGAAGTTCGTCAACTGCATGTACTGCGGACACCCACTGGAGATCCAGGTGGGGGCTTCGGAGGTTCGGGATGACGTAGAGGCCCCCGATCAAGCAGAGCGGGCCAGGGCTTTACTCGAATCCCTGACGCCAAGGGCGCGGGCCATGATGCCGACTGAGGTCCTCGAAAAGCTGGAGGCTGATGCGCTGGGGGTGGCAGCGAGCCCTCCAGAGACTCCGCCACAGGCCCCGGTGAAGCACGCCGCTCCTCGTCTTGTGTTCGCGTCAAAAGCTCCCCGGCGAAGGGGGACGCAGGAGCGCAGTGCGTCCTTGGTTTCGAAGCCGGTCTCCGCGCCGATCGAGGACTTACCATCACACTCGATCGCTGATCTGCCCCCTGCGAACGAGGAGGAGGGGCGGGGCAGCTTCGAAGCTCTCATGTTGGATGCCCTGGGGAGGGGAGGTGGGCCCTTTGGTCCGCGGAAGGCACCCTGGCGGTTGGTGTTGCTGCCGTCTCCTCGGCACCGCGAGGGACTTCCGTGGTTGAGGGCGCGGCTGGCACGAACGGTCGGGATCGATCTCTACTCCGCGACCCAGCACCTCCAGAAGTTGCTTCCCACCTGCCTGGCGGTCGCAGATACCAAAGGCGAGTTGGAGGCCAGCCGAGAAAACCTCCGGGATAGCTCGCTGCAGGTGGCGGTTCTCCAGCGTAGGGAGTGGGCGCGCGACCGACTTCCACGCCTGGTAGCTGACATCGTCGATCTAGATGAAGACCCACTTCTCTTCACCCTGCAAGACGGAGAGCCGCTGGCGGTCCCACGACGGACGATCCACAGCGCGCTGCTGGCGGAGATCACACCGGTTCGAGACGCTGTCCAGGTGGAGAAGAACCGCTTTGGCATCGCAAAGAAGCAACAGGCGCCATCTCTGGAGGACCGTTTTAGCCCCTACATCGCCCTGGACCTCTTGCTGGATGATGACCCCAGGCCACTGCGTCTTCGTAGTTCGGATCTCGACTTCTCGGAGTTGCTCGGCGATCGCTTGCAGATCGCCGCCACGTTGAACATGCGGCAGGTGGTGGAACGACTCGCACCCAAAGGGCGCAAGGTTCCCATCAACGATGGGTTTCGTCGGGTGTTGATTCTCCCGGGTCCCCGGGAGCGGGAGGAAGGGGGGGGCCTGAAGCCCGGGACGGTGTCACGCCGCGCGGTCGACTTCACGGAGTTCTCGCTGCTCGCAGCGCTGTCGCTGCACCCCCTCTGATGGCTACTGAGGGCAGTTCTGGCGTGTAGAGTCGCCCTCTCTCCGGGAGCGACATTGGGCAATCTTCTCTGGCTGGTATCTGCTGTCCTTATTCCTCTGGCTTGGCTCGTGCCTCTCTTCAGCGGAGCCGGAGAGGGCATGTCTCATGGTCTGGTCGCCGTCCTCGCTGGGTTCTCGGTCGTGGGGGCAGCGTTTCAACTCTCTTGGAGCTGTGAACTCGCTGAGCAAGACATTCCGCCAGCGTTCGCGCTGATCATCCTTGCGCTGATCGCGGTTCTCCCTGAATACGCTGTCGACTTGCACTTTGCCTGGGTCGCGGGGATTGACCCGGCATCGGGATATCTCGATTACGCGGTCGCGAACATGACCGGCGCGAATCGTGTCTTGATTGGGGTTGGTTGGTCCTCTCTCGTGTTTGTCATGTGGATGAAGAACCGCGAGAAGGAATTGCACGTCGACCCCCGTCAGCGCCTTGAGCTCGGGTTTCTCCTCATCGCGACCCTGTACTCGTTTGTTTTGCCCCTGAAGCAGTCCATTTCTGTGTTCGACTCGGCCGTGTTCTTCGCCATCTTCGGCTTCTATGTCGTTCGTGCGATGAAGTCGGCGGCGTCGAGTCACGACCTCGTGGGTCCAGCCCGCTGGATTGACGACCGGGTGGACCGTCCAGGGCGATGGGTCATCATCTTGTGTCTTCTGGTCTATGCCTGCGGTGCCATTTGGTTCAGCGCTCATCACTTTGCGGATTCATTGGTCGCGGTGGGCAAGGGCATGCAGATTGACGAGTTCATCCTGATCCAACTGGTCGCGCCTCTGGCCTCTGAAGCGCCCGAGTTCATCGTGGCGATCCTCTTTGTGATCCGACACCGTCCATCGACTGCCTTGGCGGCCCTTGTCTCGAGCAAGGTGAACCAGTGGACTCTGCTTATTGGCGCTCTCCCGATCGCATACACCCTCGCCCACTGGAGCGCGGGGAGTGTGGAAGTACCGACTCTCGTCGCTATGGAGATCGGCAATCGACAAGTCGCAGAGTTGTTGCTCACATCCGCGCAGAGCCTGTTTGCTGTCGCCGTGCTTGCCGACCTTCGTTTCACGCTGAAAGAGGCGATCGCGTTGGCCACCTTATTTGCGCTTCAGTGGTTCTTCCCGGCAAACCTCGCGCGGTACGCATTCGCTGGGACCTATCTCATCTTGGTGTTGATCGTCGGCTTCAGAACTCGCTCGAAGAAGCAGGACTTCCTGCGCCTATTGAAGGGAGGAAAATGAGCTTGATCCAGGCTTTCCTCGTGGCGGGGGCGTTCGCTGTTGGACTGGGGTGTGCGCCCCGTAAGTCCCCACCGCCGACACCGCCCAACCAACAGACGCTTTGCTGTTCGGAGTGCAAGAAGGCAGCGAGCCAGGATCCTCAGGCTCGCGACCTAGAGCTATTGGATTGTGGGAGCTACGCCGAGAGAGTCGTCAACGGACGCCCCGGGCTCACCCAGGAGTGTGCTCAGTGGTTTGTCACACACCCCACGATGGTCGGAGCCTGTCATTCCAGTCCATGAAGCCGAGGATCACAAAGGATATAGTGGGCATCCCTCAGGAGGGCCCTGGTTGACCTCGTCGCTGCCCCGCGTCTCTGCGTTCTTTCTCTTCTTGATGGCCGCGGCGTTCTTGCCGGGCTGTCCACCTGATGATGGGTCGGTACCACAGGCGTTTCCTGTGTTGGATGAGCCAGAGGTGAACGAGTCGGTGGAGACTGGGGCGGCGGCGAACGAGCCGGGGTCGAAGGCGACCACAGAGAGAGCCGATGAGGCTGCGGGTGCATCTGAGGAGTCCGAGCTTGAGGTCGTCCGGGTTTGCACGATCCTCCCCTCCTCGGGACCTAGCAAGGATTACGGGGCCGAGATTCGGCGTGGGATCGACATCGCGCGGTCAGAGCTCGGGACCGGAGAGAAGCGCCGGTTCGAGTGGACCGACAAGGACACAAAATCCACGGAGCCTGGTGCCTTGGCAGCGTTTCAGGCCTGCTTCAACGAGGGACATCATGTGGTCATCGGGCCGGTTCATCCGGCCGCGATCACGGCGTTGATCCCTGTCGCAGCGTCCCATGACATCGTGCTGGTGATTCCTGAGTTAGGTGCATCTGTTCCCTCTGTCTGGACTCCAAACCTGGTGGCGATCGCGCCTACATCGACTGAGATGGGACGCGTGGCGGCCCGCAATGCACGTGCAGATCGCGGGTTTACAAAGGGCGCGGTGCTTCATGTTCCGGGCGTCTTTGGC
>Ga0315320_10005129_pt1 | contig 10746 bp, 5 predicted proteins | sample M140m21515metaG_FD_203458 | JGI IMG/M metagenome (GOLD analysis project Ga0315320, IMG submission 203458) | Ammonia-oxidizing marine archaeal communities from Monterey Bay, California, United States - M1 40m 21515 | ecosystem: Environmental > Aquatic > Marine > Coastal | place: USA: California...
TCGATAGGATCGGCGCTTTCAAGCACATGTAGAACTACTTCATGCAAAATCACGAGTGTGGAATCATTATGGCGCAAGCCATAGCCTTCAAGATTCAAATCAGCCAGCCCACCAAGTGAAGCTTTCTCAAGAGCTTGATGAAAAGAAAACACGTCAGCATCAACGAAATCTTTTTCAAATTGATCCTTCGTTACAAGCCCACCGTATTTAGCAATAACCTCCATCAGCCAATCGCGCTGCTCGCTTGCCAAGGAATCGATGCGTGTGGCAATGTTAGTTGGCACACTGAGCATGCCAAACATGTTCTGCGCAGCGGCATCTACAGCGGCACGCGGCACCTTGGTACAAAGGTATTGATGTAGCCATCCATGCAGGGCTAATGGACTTTGCGTACCGCTTGATGGTCGTGGTGAGTAATCCAACACCGCCTCAATCTCGGGCGGAACACCCCATAGAGGATTATCCGCAGGCGTATTTAGTTTGGCCACCAAGCCCGTCTCAACCAAGGCACGCAAACAGTCGACGACAGCCGCGGGTGGCATCTGCCACTCTGAAACGCTATCCGCTATAAACTGATGATTGACCATGGTTTCAGCAGCGCGCAACACTTTAAAAATAGGCAACATGTCGCCATAAATTCTCGACCTGGATTCAGCAACGGCAAACGGGTTTGCCATTTGCTGTACCAAGTTTGATATCAGCTCAGCATCACGTGCCGGAGGCATGCCGCCGATCCAACGCTCATACATTAGATACAAGCTACGTTGGCTTAATTGCTGTAAGCCTTCGGTAACATTAATAATCGGTACAGACATTGTTATCGTTTAATATTTGTTCAGCGTTAACCAGTTCGTAGTAATAGCCTCGTTCGGTCAAGAAACGTTGGCGTTTTTCAGCGTATTCTTGATCAACAGTGTTTTCGCTCGTCAGAGAGTAAAACTTCGACATCGAGCCGTCACTTTTAGGTCGAAGGATGCGCCCGAGTCGCTGCGCCTCTTCTTGGCGCGAACCGAATGTTCCGGAAATCTGGATTGCGACATTCGCATCCGGTAAATCTATTGCGAAATTACCCACTTTTGAGATGATTAAAACCGGCACCTCACCGCGGCGGAAGGCGTCATACAATTCTTCACGCTCTTCGTTAGGCATCTTGCCATGGATAAAGGGCACGTTAAGTTTTTTGCTTAATTTCTGTAGTTGACTTATATACAACCCAATAATTAGTATTCGCCGACCCTCATGTTTGCGTAGCAAGGCGGTCAGCACATCGGTTTTCTGTGGGTTTTCACATGCCAAGCGGTAACGCGCACGCTTGCTTGAGTTCATGTAAGTACGCGACAGCTCGTCGCTCATCGGCACGCGTACTTCGATGCATTCAACACTGGCGATAAAGCCTCCTTGTTCGAGGTCTTTCCATGGTGCGTCATAACGCTTAGGGCCAATCAAACAAAACACTTCGTTTTCTTTGCCATCTTCGCGGATTAATGTAGCCGTCAAACCAAGGCGACGCCGAGCCTGGATATCTGCCGTAGCGCGAAACACGGGTGCTGGCAACAAATGCACCTCGTCATAAACAATCAACCCCCAATCACCTTTCGAGAAGAGATCAAAGTGCAAAAAATCTTCGCCTTTAGCACGACGATAAGTCATGATTTGATAAGTCGTCAAAGTGATGGGCTTAATCTCTTTGGCCATGCCAGAGTACTCGCCTATTTGCTCAGGACTAATGTTCGTTTTGTCGAGAATTTCACGCCGCCATTGGTTCAAGGCAACGGTGTTGGGTGTCAAAATTAAAGTATGCGCACCAATTTCCGCCATCGCTGCCATGGCCACCACTGTTTTACCAGCGCCACACGGCAGCACCACCACCCCATTGCCTCCACCTGGGCGGCCGTTTAGATAAAAAGAGTCAACCGCGGATTTTTGGTACTCGCGTAAGGCGAAGGTATTACCGTTTGCGGTTGTTTGCGCGAGCTGGATATCAAGCGGTTCGCCATTAATAAAACTGGCTTTGTCACGAACAGGAAACCCTAACTGCATTAATTTGCTTTTCACAAGTCCGCGGCGTCCGTGCGTGAGCCAGGCATGTCCTGCATCTTCGTCGACCTCTAAAAAATGTCTACTTAGGTCGGGGTCTTCGTTTAGCTGCGAAAACACCTGTGCATCATTCGCTTCGAGTCGCAACGAGCCTTTTTTATCGTCGAACAACGTGAATACGCCAGATTTGTAGAACCAATTCTCAACTTCTTTGGCGAAGTTTTGTGGCACATCATAGCGAGAATTCTCTTGCAAGAACTCTAAAACAGTATCTGCTGTGTAACCAACTGAAGCTGCATTCCATATCGAGATCGGCGTCAACTTATAGGTGTGCAGGAATTGCGGAGATTTCTCAAGCTCGGCGAACGGTAATAAGCCATCACGCATCTCTATGAAGCATGGATGCTGAGTTTCGACCACAACGGTCATGTCACTCTGCAAGATTAACGGATTTCCTGGATTCAAATGTTGAACTGTGGGTGATTTTCGCGCCACTCAAGTAGCGAACGGCGAGTCGCCAAACCTTGAATTGTAGAGCATAGCTGTCTAACTTGTAAGGCATCTAAGCCATCAAATATTCCGTGAACGCCCACATCAGAGGCAGTTGCTGCGAATTCATAAATAACCGGTGCTAAAGTACGCAAACTACGCGGCATTTGGCCAATCTGTGTCGACAAGCAATACTCTCGCAGTCCACACTCAATCGCGGCCTCAACGACCTTCTCCATCTTGGTTCCCTGCAGTGCAGTGCTTAGTTCAAATAAGGGTAGCCGCAGCGCTTGAGTGAAACTAAGTCCTCGTTCAATCAGTGACGACAAACTAGAATCAAAGCCAGTGCCGCTACAGGCGGAACAGTTCGACAAAAAAGCCGGATGGATTAAGACCCCGCGTTTCGCTTGGCAACTTTGACATTTGAACTTACTGCTGCTTGCGAGCAAATCTTTAATTTTGATACCGCGTAAGCGCGCGTTGTCGCAGCGCGAATAGTATTCGGCTAACATTATGTCAAGCTGCAATGCTTCTCCGAGGCTGTCATAGACACTAGCTGCGCTTGGGCTAAATGATTTAAATGAGTATGGGCTGGTGAAGGACTGCGGGCGCGGTAAAGCACTACCCAGGCTTGCGACATCGGGCTTTTCAAAGTAACCGGCGGCATCCACATGGTGCATCGGCAATCCAGAATCACGGCAAGCTTGTGCAAGGAAACGTCCTAGCGTGCTTGGAAAACCAGCGAAGACATTGTCGAACAATAGGCATAAATCTTTGGGTGCGAACAGCAAAATACCGATGATGCGCGAGCTACGTCGCTCGACACTTGTCAAACTTTGCACGGTACGGTCCGCTGAGATATGGAACAACGATGTCGGCTCCAGAAATTCTATAGCCCTCAACAAAATAGGATCGTTGGGGATAGACCGCACAAGCAGTCGCAGCACGTCATCTATTTTTGCAGTACGCAATTCAACGAGTGAATGATTCTGCAAACGGTATTCAAGAGGCGCTACTTGCTGACAGTCACGACAGGCATTCATCTGCACTGCTGACAACAACTTTGAGCCTTCAAAAACCAGCAATTTGTATTGCTGTAGTTTTTTCATTTGCTGAATGACATCGGAACAACGTTCGTCCAGTTCATCGCCGATCACCTGCAAGGCAAAGCTGTCAAGTTCGATGTATTTACTGTCAATGAGTGTGCGGTACCCCGCCGCAGCCAGCCATGTCTCGCGTTGTGGGTGCTGCTCTATAGACTGCGGCATCTCACAAGCGAAGCGCAGAATCCCGTCGGAGTCTAATTGGTGAACGAATTCGGACAATGAAGAAAAGGGCCCAGCCCCTCCGCATACGCTGCAGCATAGCTGACCATGTGTCACCAACATTTCCGAGACATAGTCATCAAGACCAAGGCCCTTTAACAAAGGCGTCCGTGACGCAACCCCCACCGGCCAAGCTACCGGGTGCCGTGCTGATTCGTTGGAGATATCATCCGCAAACTGGTTGTGACTTAGCACCGACCGCATGCGCAATTCAGTGGATAATTCTGCGCGTATTTTTTTATAACCGTCGCGGTCAAGGCCATCGCTTAGCCACTCGAAGCGTGGAGGGAATCGTTCGCTGTTATCGCTTTGGGGCCGCGGTGTCACTGTAGAAATGAGCCATTCGGCTGTGGCGGTTGAACATTGCTGTAATCCACTTGGAGGCCCTTGGTAAACCACTTTGCCGCCGTGTTCAGCAGCGCCTGGTCCTATCTCAATCAAATGTGCGGCGTTGCGCAAAACAACATGATGATGCTCAATTAGCCAGAAGCTATGGCCTTCAGCGCAAAATTCGTTGAGCACGCACATGAAATTATTGGCTTCGTCATCAGGCAACCCGAGACATGCTTCGTCGATTAAAAACAGCTTTGGAGTGCCCACTTTAATGAGGCTAAGGCGACGTGCCAAAGCAATACGCGAGCGCTCACCGAACGAAAAGACCTGGGCGCGTTCACCAAGACGGCGGCTGCCCAGCCCAAGTTTGATGAGTAGCTCAACACACTTACGTAATTTACCTTTTCTCGGCAATAGAGTGGTGAGTTCAATAAGGGGCAAACTTAACCATTCCTTCAACGAGGCGCCACGATAACGGAACTCTAACAACTCGTCACGTAAAGCTAATCCACTACAGCCAGAGCAAACAGCCGAGTAGCTGTCGATAGCTAGGCCTTTACACTTGATGCACGCGCCGCGTTTAGGAGAAGCGACGAAATCGCTTGCGACAAATCCGCGCTGTTTGGCACGTGGAGTCACCGCGAACAATTCACGCAACTCACTCATGCACCCCGCCAATGTCGCCAATGTGCTGCGCGCTGCTGTTGACAAAGATCGCTGCAATAAAGAGTGTACCGAGCCTCTTGTTAAATGCGGATGCGTTTTCTGTAGCTCTTTAAGTCGTGGCCATAGCTCTTCGGCGAACAAGGTGCTCTTGCCACTACCGGAAATTCCGCAAATAGCAACCACACAGCCAAGGGGTATAGCTAATCGAGAAATATTAAGGTGACGGGCCTGCAAATCATCAAAGACGATTTCTTCACCTGACAGTTCTACAGAGGCAGCGAAGCCATGCGGTGGTGTTATCTCGAGTTGTTGTAGCGAGCCACTGCCGCAAACGGTGCCGCCATCTTTACCGGAACCAGGACCGACAATCAAACAACTGTCAGCAGCTGCTAGGAATTCGTAACACGGGTCGGCTGTGATGACGGTATTGCCGGAGGCAACTAATTTGCGAAACAGAGCCGCAACCTTCAGTCGTTCATGCCCATGCAAACCTATGCCTGGCTCGTCAAACACTAACGTTTGCCCGGTGCGCGCTTGTGATATCCATGACAGCAATTCAATCCGCCGCGCTTCACCCAAGGACAGTGTTGCAAGCGAACGCTGCACCTGTAAATGCTGTAGTCCGCAATCTAAAGCATAGCGAACCAAACACGCGGCAGCGCATTGATCTTCACTGTCCAACAGTTCACCCCATCGCGATAATGGCGCGCTCAGTAACTCGCTTAATGAGCTGCCATCTATATATTGCAAACTCAAATCACTCACATCGTGCGGCGCATGACATCCATGGCAAAAGCTGTCTACTTGGTACTCGACTAAATCGCCTGCAATCACGACTGCTATGCGAGAACTTCGTGCATGAGCAGCATTAAGCGCTTCGCGTGCGCGCTCTTGATTGCCATCCATACCTTTAAAACGGTCATGCAGTAACCAAGACCCCGCTTTTAGTGTTTGACCGATATCTTCAATGCGCTGCAGTGCACCATCTTGATAGTAGCGCGTCAATCCTTGCATCAATAATTCGTCTACACCCAGTTCACTTGAAGTGTGGGACAGTACCAGTGCCGCGCTATCGTTGACGCGAATTTCAAGGTCGGCGATAATCGCGTCGACGGAAAAGGGCCGCCACGAATGGGCACACTGCGCGCAGTGATAACGACCTTGTTGCTTCCACCACTGCTGCAGCAAAGGATGCAGGTGTAGCATGTCAATCAAGAGTGTGTTGCGCCGTTGCCGAGGTATCTCGCCCGCAGAAGCCAGTACTGGTGTCAAACCATGAATGTCGGTGGCGATGTTGCGGTTATTAAAACGGCTCACCACAGCTGCCGGATTATTTAATAACTCGAACTGACGCGAGGACCAAGCCTCTAGAGCGCCAAACAACAAAGATGTTTTTCCTGAACCTGACGGACCCGTAACCGCAGTCCACTGGTTTTTCGGTATGCGGACATCTCCACCCTGCCAATTAGCCACACATAGCTTGCTAACTTCGATATGCGAATGACTAATCGGATTCGCCCAAATCAGGGTAAGTGTCGTCGCGACCCACGAGTAATTCGGCGCGTAGCAACTCAACAAGTTGTGGATTGCCCGCCACAATATTGCGCGAACTGAGCCATGCCTTTCCTGGCACGATGGTATCGACCACGCCGCCGGCGCGCTCAATCAAATAGGCGCCTGCTGCGACATCCCAAGGCGACAAGTGCAACTCCCAGTAAGCATCAAGGCGTGCGCATGCGACATAAGCTAAATCGATTGCTGCTGCGCCCATTCGGCGAATGCCACGCTGCTTGAGAAACATGCGGTTGAAGTTCTCTAGGTTGTTATCGTTGAGCACGTGACGTCGATACGGGAAGCCAGTTGCCAAGACGGCATCGCTCAATTTATCGGTTGTACTGACGGCGATATCAACGCCATTTAGCTGCGACACTTGACTCTCTGAGGCACGGAAACACTGATCAAGCACGGGGAGATAGACTACGGCCAAATCGGTTTTTTTATTTACCAAGCGCGCTATCGAAACGGCGTACATCGGTAATTGCTGCACAAAGTTCACTGTACCATCGAGCGGATCGATACACCACTGCACTGCAGCGCCATCATCTTCAGCATGACTTTCTTCCGCCCAAAAACTAGTACCTGGAAATTCAGTTTGCAGCCGAGAAATAATGTGTTGCTCTGCCGCTAAATCGGCAGCTGTCACCAAGTCGCGCGACGAACTTTTACTTGTCACCTGGGATGCGTCGAGCTGACCCGCATAGCCAAGAAGGATGTCACCCGCCTCTTTTGCTATAGCGCAAACTTTATCGAGATCATTCATTACGGTACTCTTGTATTAATTGTTTTAAAAATTGTTGCTGCAAACTTTTAAAGCGGCGGTTATTAGAATTAGCATTTACTTTACGGTAGAAGTTCACCACGAAAGAAAACACGGCAATCTCATTGTCTGGCAATAACAAATACCCTGAAAGTGAGCTTGCGCCACGGCCGTCTTCCGACTGTTTACTGTAAATGAAGCCCGTCTTAGCGCGAATGCGTTGCGGCTGAAACACTTCGTCCTTAAAACGAGAGGCTATGGTGCCATCAACGCCGCCGATTGGCAAGGAGTCGAACCATGCCACGCCCTGCGGCAAGAAACACATTTCACGCAATAAATCGCAGATCAACGCCGGGCTTGCAGAGTTGTTCTCACGCGATGAGCGCGCCATACCCGAACCATCGAGTTGCGAGAATCCTTCGATACCGTCGACATGCTCGCCAAGAATGGCTTGAACGGCAGCAACGCCGCCTTTATAGCTCCCTTTCTGGGACTGATGAACCCCCAATGTTTTAAGCACCATTTCGGCCACGAAGTTGTTCGACTCTTTATTGATTTCCACAATCATTTCGCCCAGGGAGGAGGCCGAAGAATAATCTAGCAATAAATCCTGCTCAAGCCATTGTGGTTTCGCTTGCAAAACCAATTGCTTGACCTCAATTCCTGCAGCACGCAGTTCATCCTGCATCCACCAACCGAAAAACTGGATGCCATCTGGCACAGCATAACGCGCTATTGCAGAGTCAGCTTTACGCGGCAGCCTAACCCATATTTTGGCACCATTGTCGGTAAACCATGCCGACAAAAAATCAGCGGGCTTGTCGTAGACTTCGACGGCGATAGACGCTTCAATCGAAGGGTAAAAAATCGGGCCGTGACCCTCGTAGCTCACATCGATACAACTGCTGTTAACACTTAAAGCTACAGGTGGCGAGCAAAAATAATCTTCGGCATGCTCGAGTGGCCACAACGAATGCCGCTGCTCACTAAACAAACTTCCATCAATATATAAGTTCTCGATATTGACAACTCCCTCACTACGCAAGGCCTGCAACAAATCGGTCACAAACAATTGCGCCAAGTCTTTGTCATCGAATTTGCCAATCGAAGGGTCACCACCACCGATGACCGCTACATCATTGCCCTTTGTGTAAACCTTCGTGCTCCAGCGGTAGTCTTCACCCAACTCAATGAGTGCGGCAGCCGTAGTGAACATCTTTGTATTCGAAGCTAGAACCATACTTCGATCCGCCTCATATTCAAACAGCACTTCGCCATCTAATTTTTCAACCATTACAGATACTGTTATGGCGCGCTCCTTGTCGACCTTAGAAATAAGTGATTCTAAGCTCTGCTGAGACGCAATTGCGAAACTAAGCGCGCAAACAATAGTAGCACTAATCATCAAACACTAAGCTAAGGACGCTGCCCTTCATAGGCGATAGCCCAAGCGCATGCAGTAAATAATTGAGCAATCAGTGACATTTTCTTACCGTCTATAGATTCACCGACATCGCTGGGCTGATGGTAGGACTTATTCGTTTCAAGGTCGGCCTCAAAGAAAAATAATCCGACGACATCTTGCGTATGAAAACTATATTGGTCCGAACGAGCGTACAAATCGCGACCCTGCTCGTTGTCCATTTTCAACTTACTTTTAATGCGCTTATGTTGGGCTTCGACAAAATCGGCCCATCGTGGCCGCGACCACAAACCGCCGATATTGAGTTTTTTAGTGTCGCCTCTACCCACCATATCCATGTTAAACATTGCGATAGTTTGTTCGTGCGGCACGAGCGGAGTTTTGCAGTATTCGCGCGAGCCAAGCAATCCTAATTCCTCTCCGGTAAACCACAAGAAAAGAATATCGTGCTTAGGCTTATGTGGAGCCAAAGCTTGAGCGACTTCAAGTAATGCGGCTGACCCGGAAGCATTGTCGTCCGCGCCAGGGCGCAAAGTCATGGTCATAAGATCGGCGTTCGGGTCAAGGCCGACATGATCGAGGTGCGCGCCTAAAACAATAATTTCATCGCTGCTGCCATCGCCTTTAATAAAAGCTGCAAGATTGTAAGTGTCGACATCTTTGTTCTCGAAAGAAACATTCATTACTATCGGCTGTTTCTTGTCCGCTTCCAGCAATGAAGGTCGGCGCTTTTTTTCTATCTTGTCGAAGTACTTATCAATGTCCGTGCCGAATACCGCTGAAGCAAAATCACGCGATGCCGTCATTACAGGTATCTTGGGGAAATTAGAACGTTGATGGAATTTAAGTGCCTCGGTACCCGATGGATTTACCTGTGGCGTAGTATTTGGCAATACCAAGCTAGAGTCAGGAACCAACAGCGGGTCAGGCACGATAACCAAGCCGACTCCGCCAGCCTGAGCGACAGCGCGCGCCTTAATTGCCAACTGAGAATGTCGAGTGGGATCGGCACCGTCGAATTTTTTATTTTTTGCATCGTCTGGATGCGGCTCACGCGAAAATGCAAACACGATTTTGCCTTTTACTTTCGATGGATTAAGGTCGCGCCACCTATCATTGCGCGAATCAATCGCATAGCCAACAAATACCGCTGGCGCAGAAACAGATGCTTCGAGGCTACCGACAACAGGTGCGAATTGGTCAAACACCTGAAGACCTTCGCCCTCTAAAGACTCGCTGACATCGGAGAGGCCAGGTGGGAAAGCCAGTAAGCAATCCTCAGCGGCAACCAAACAATTTAAAGTAACCGGGATACGGAAGCCAGTTTCGGCAGGAGGGACCAAACCATATTCGAGCAATTGCCCTTCTACGTATTCGGCAGCTAAATCAAAGCCTGCACTTAGAGTGCCGCGACCCATCATTTTAGGGTCGGCCAACACATTTACTTTCTCGTAACAATCGTCGGCGGTGATGGTTTTGAGGACGCCAGTAAGCTCTGGCAACTCAGATTGTGGTGCTAGCGCGCAGGCAGCTAATACCAAGAAGTTAGAACAAAGAATCATTGCTTACTAAGATACTCTTGCCAGAGCCCCACAATCGATAATCTAGTGTCATAATCTGGGTCGAGCTCAACGCCAATCGAGTAATTCGTCATGCTTTCTAGGCATAAACGCCATGCGCGAAACTGTTCGCGATCGTCTACATCCACTAGCGGCAAAATAACTGCGGCATCGCTGGCGGTGCCGAGGCTTTCGTAAGCGCGGATGGCAGCCAACCGTATTTTGCGCTGTGGATGCTTTAGAAATTCTTGTAAGAGCAGCAACTCGGCAGACGAACCTCGAATCGCAACCTGGCTGATAGCTATTTCTAGCACATCGATGTCTTCGTCGTCGAGCGCGAAAAGGTAGTCTTGCAAATCACCTTGGTAGAAACCACGCATCATGTAGCGAATGCCTATCAATCTGAACTTTGCGTCGCTATGCATGTACAGTAATTTACGCGCATCAGAAACATTTTGCGGTTCTCCCAATTCAAACGAACGCAAACGTAGTAATTCATCGGCGTTCAGCGCTGACAATTCTTCATCCGATAAGGCCCTTGATATCGCTTCGGTGGCGAGCGCTAAATCACCCGCTTCCTCGTATAGCATAGACGCT
>Ga0315320_10005132_pt1 | contig 10745 bp, 8 predicted proteins | sample M140m21515metaG_FD_203458 | JGI IMG/M metagenome (GOLD analysis project Ga0315320, IMG submission 203458) | Ammonia-oxidizing marine archaeal communities from Monterey Bay, California, United States - M1 40m 21515 | ecosystem: Environmental > Aquatic > Marine > Coastal | place: USA: California...
CGTCACCATCGACATCCTCGAGGTAGAGGAGGTCCGGGGCATCGGTCACGAAGAAACCCTTCTTCCAAGGGAGAATCCCATTCGGGAAAGTCAGCCCGCAGGCAAATTCCGTACGCTTCTCGAAGCGCCCGTCCCCGTCCGCATCCTCCAACCTGGCCACCCTTCCAAGCTTCGTATCCGGCAATTTTCCCCTCACGGGATGCGGGTATCCCCGGCTCTCGACAACGAAAAGACGCCCCTCGGAGTCGAAGCAAAGGGCCACCGGATCGACGACCTCGGGTTCCGCGGCAACCAACTCGACCCGCAGGTCCTCGCTTTCCAGGCTAAAGGAAGCCAGCGCATCATCGGGAGAAAGAGGCTTCCCAAACGAGAACTTGGCCAAAATAGCCAAGGACAAAAGAACCAGACGTTGCATAGCAAGTACTCTGCTAATCATCTTGTTGACCCGCAAAGAAAAAAACTACGGTTGGGTAAAGTATAGATGCTTGACCCAAGTGGATCGAATATCAAGGTATGATAATGGAGTATATCATACTTTCTACTCTTTTGTTCTTCTTGGATCCAGCGGCGTGTCCGCCTTCACCTGATTGCCCGGAGGGCCTTTTCCTGAGTCAGTCAAAATGAAAAAACCGATCATCGAATGGAAATGGGTTGACCACGATCCCGCCAAAAAAATCTTTGGATGCACCTTCCTGGTGCTTATGCTCATTTCTGCCGCAGTCATCAAGATGGCAGCCAAATCTCCATTGGCGAACGGTTGGGCTAACCCATCTGGCTACGTTCTAGCCTGTTTCTTGCTGCTTCCAATGATGGCGCAATATTGGGTTTGGAAACGAAAAGGGGGGAAACTACCGAACTTCACCTTCAACTCGGAAGGCTTTTGCATCGGTAATCATTGGTCTATTTTTTCCTTGAACGCCGAGGGCAAACGAAAGTGGGGAAAGCCTCACCTTTTCCAATGGAAAGACGTTCGATTTATCGAATTGGACGACGAAAATCCCGAAGTGAACGTCTTTAGTTGGACCCTGAAGCCTGGGGTGAAAACGCCAGACGCTCCCAATCACTTTATTTTTGGTCCCTACAGAGACCAGACCTTCTTTGATTATGAAGAAGAGAAGGAAGGTTCTTTATATGAGAAAGAAGACTCTACCCTTGCCATGCGGGAATGCTATGCGGAAGAGGCGTTGGAGTTAATGGTTCTGCTTATGGTCGCCAAAGAAGAGGACGATAGGCGCTCCGTGTTGGAAGAGTGGAAGACCATGACCACCCCAAATCGATCCATCGAAGACCTGAATCCAGAGGAAAGGAAGGCTGCTGAGACCTTGATAAAGGAGCGCGACCAATTAATCGCAGACGCTGGAGACCTGGAGCTTCACCATGACATGGAGACGGAGTCCGTAAATATGGAGGAATTAGGCGACCTGTTTACTCGAGGCATGGAAACCAATCGGATTCTCCGGGAGCAAAACGTCATCCCGCCGCGCCCGAAATGCAGTTTAGGCGAACGAATACAAATTATTTTGGGAGCCATCTTAATGATAGCCGTAGTCATTGGCTTGATCTTCGCAATGTTTACATTGTTGTGGTCGGCTTTTTTCACCAATTAACCAAAAAGGAAAGTGCGATAAAATTCTAGCTATCAGACTGGCATTCTCGAGCAAATGGAAACAGGAATGGCATGCCTTTACCAGCCTCCTGGGTTCGGCAATCTCGAATAGTCCAAAACGCGACCCTGACTCCCCTTCTGCTTGCCAAGAGCCCAACGGAAGAGACAGACTCGGTTCATGAGAATCGTTCTCCTTCTAACCTTTTCCCTTGCTTGCGGACTGGCTTGTCATGCCGAATTCCAGGCAGGAGCCGTCGCCCTTGACGTAAGCCCAAAACAATTCCCCGTGCTGGTCAACGGTGGCATGACCAGTCGAAGCGCCACCGGGGTTACCGACCCCATCTACGCCAAGGCCCTCGTACTGGCGAACGGCAAGACGGAAATTGCCATCGTGGTGGTGGACAGTTGCATGATGCCCCGACCGATGCTCGACGAAGCCAAGGCCCTTGCGACCAAGCGGACCGGAATCCCAAGTGACCGGATTCTGATCTCCGCCACCCATACCCACACGGCACCCTCCACTCTCGGTTGCCTGGGAACCAAGGCGGATCCCAGGTATACGCCGTACCTCAAGGTCAGAATCGCCGAGGCCATCGCCGTCGCCCAAGAGAAATTACAACCTGCCCAAGCGGGATGGAATAAAGTGAACGCCGCGGAATTCACTGCCTTGCGCCGCTGGGTACGCCGACCCGACCGTATCGCAAACGATCCATTCGGCAACCCGACCGTACGGGCCAATATGCATGCCGGGCGCAATTGGGACGACGTGACGGGCGAATCCGGCCCCGAAGATCCGGATCTAACACTCATCTCGATACAAGACATCAAAGGCAAACCGCTCGCCATCCTGGCGAATTTTTCAATGCATTACTTTGGCGCGGCCAAAGCAGTAAGCGCCGATTACTTTGGAAAATTCGCCACGAATCTGCGGAGTATGCTGGGAGCGGACGAAAGCTTCGTCGGTATCATGTCGCACGGTTGCAGCGGGGATATCTGGCGACGCGACTACACGCTCCGTAACTGGATCGTTGATCCACCTAAGAAGGAGGAGCAAATGCAAATCGACTCCTACTCCAAGGGCTTGGCTGAACGGGCCCTCCTCGACTACCGCAAGATCAAGCACCGGGCGGACTCGGACCTCGCCATGACCGAGACCCGCATGACCCTCAAGTACCGGACGCCCGACATCGGGCTCCTCCAATGGGCCGAAGGCATAGTCGAGGAGATGGGAGACCGTAACCCAAAGAACAAAACCGAGGTATACGCAGTCGAGCAAATCGTCCTCCACGAACGCCAAGAAACCGAGATCGTCCTACAGGCCCTTCGAATCGGAGACATCGCGATCACCACGACACCGAACGAAACCTACGCCCTGACCGGTCTCAAGTTGAAGGAAAAAAGTCCGTTGCCCAACACCATGGTCATCGAACTGGCCAATGGTGGCGACGGCTACATCCCCCCGCCCGAGCAACATTTCCTCGGTGGCTACAACACCTGGGCCGCCCGCTCCGCCGGGCTCGAGGTACAGGCGGAGCCCAAGATCGTGGAGGCCAACCTCCGATTATTGGAAAAGGTTTCCACCAAGCCCCGACGCACCCCGATAGTTTCGCAAGGCGATTCCGCCAAGGCGATAGCCAAACTCAAGCCCGTGCATTGGTGGCGCATGGACGAGGACCAAGGTCCCCTCGCAATCGACGAGCAAGGCAACCGTGACGGGCTCTACGAGGACGGTGTGGTCTTCTACCTCGAGGGTCCGTCCTCAAAAAGTTTCACGCACGGACAAGTCAACCGTTGCACCCACTTCGCTGGTGGGCGCCTCCGAGCCCGCCTACCCAAGCTAGGCAATAACTACACGGTTTCCCTATGGTTTTGGAACGGCATGCCCGTCGACTCCCGACCGGTGCTGGGCTGGATGTTCAGCCGCGGGCGGGATCATTCCCTCAACGCTTCGGGCGATCACTTGGGTATGAACGCCAAGGGCCACTTGCTCTTCAACGACGGCGAAAAAACCTACCACGGAAAAACGCCCGTCAAGCGCTGGACCTGGCGGCAGGCCGCCTTGGTCAGGGAAGGCGGAAAAGCCAAAATCTACCTCGACGGCAAACTTGAGATCGAAGCTTCCGTCAAGACGGGGCCCATCGCGGAAGACCTCTTTATCGGGGGGCGCAATGACAGCCAGTCCAACTGGGAAGGCCGGTTGGACGAGGTTGCCGTTTTTGAAAGGGCTTTGAGCGAATCTGAAATAAAAAATTTAACTCATGGAATAAATCATGCAAACTGATTGGGAAAAACGCTACGCGCAAAAGGATACGCCTTGGGATAAGGGCGAACCGGCTCCTGGATTGGTTGACTGGATAAAGAAGCAAACCTTGGAGTCTGAAACGCGTGTCCTGGTACCGGGGTGCGGTCGTGGACACGATGCAAATGCTTGGGCTCGAGCCGGGTTCGAGACCACGGGATTGGATCTTTCCAACCTTGCGGTTACGGAAGCGCGGGAACTCTACCAGTCACAATTCGGCCTAGCCTTCTTCCCGGGAGATTTCTTGGATGATTCCCCCGAGCAACCTTTCGATCTGGTCTTCGAGCACACTCTTTTTTGTGCCATCGATCCAGAGAGGAGGAATGAATATGCAAAAGCCCTCGACCGCTGGCTCCAACCGGGCGGACTTTTTCTGGCCATTCATTTCTTTATTCCCAAGGAGCAGGACGGCCCCCCTTTCGGGACCGACCTTGAGGAAGTTACAAGCCTCTTTTCCCCTTTCATGAACATGATCGAGCAATGGACCCCGCGGAATTTCCCCAACCGGGAGAAGGAGGAACAGATGTTTCTGTGGGAAAAGCCCTCGTCTTAAATTTCACCCAACCCGATCAGTTCTCCTTGGGCTAAAACCGAGGGTTTGGTATATTGACAGGTGTGAACTTCTTTCGATTGGCATGGATTGCAAGCTTGGCTGTAGTTGCTGGCGTTACCTCTTGGGCAAAGCCGGACGAGATTTCTTTGATCAAAGGCAAGGCCATCTTCGAAAAACAATGCGCAGAGTGCCATGGGAGCAAGGGCCAGGGAGTGGAGGGAGAATATGAAAAACCGCTGACTGGGGATTGGCCATTGGAAAAGCTGATCCGGGTGGTGGACAAGACCATGCCCGAACTCGAGCCCGAGGTTTGCCGGGGGGAGAACGCCAAGCTCGTCGCCAGCTATGTCTTCGAGACCTTCTGGCAAAAGCCTGAACAATTTTCAAAATCTCCTGAAATCACATTGGCCCGCCTTACCAACCGGCAGTTTCGCCAATCCGTGGCCGACTTGTTCGCCCAGTTCCCGGGAACCCGGATGCCCACGACCGTCAATCGGGACAATCGCGGGTTAAGGGCCACTTACTACGACGTCAAGAAGATGAACAGGAGGCACCAGAAGAAAAAGGAGCGGATTGATCCGGTGGTTGATTTCGACTTTGGACCCGATGTCCCCTTCGAGGGAATGAACAAGGATGGATTCTCCATCTTATGGCAGGGTTCGATCGTACCAACTGAAACGGGTTGGTATGAATTCTTCGTACATTCTTCCAACGGGTTCTCCTTTTGGATTAATGCGGACGGAAAAAAGGCGTCCATTGACGAGACAGTGACCGGTGGCAAGCAACGCGAAAAGAGCATCCGCCTTTTTCTTATCGGGGGGAGGCCCTACCCGATCTTGCTCGATTTCTTCAAATTCAAGGATCCGGTTGCCAAGGTCCGCCTGAGTTGGAAACCGCCCAACGGAAAAAAGGAGGTCGTCCCAAGGGAATTCCTTTTCCAGCAAAGCGTGCCTCCTAGCCTGATCATCCAGCAAAAGCTTCCGCCCGACGACTCGTCCGCTGGATTTGCCAGAGGAACCATGATCGAGCAGGCTTGGGACGAGGCGGTCACCTTCGCCGCCTTGGAGGCAGGCAGGTTCGCAAACGAAAAAATCGACAAGCTCGCCCAGACAAAACAGGAAGACCCACGGCGCAAAGAGAAGGCGGAGGAGTTTTTTCTCCAATTCGTAAAATTCGCCTTTCGCCAGCCTCTGACTGAAAAACAAAAGGAATTCTTCGTCCGTTCGCGCTTCGGAGAATCGAAAAGTCTTGCCCGGACTGTTGAGGAAATCGTTTTGCTCACCTTGAAATCCCCCCGCTTTCTCTATCCGGAGTGGCAAGCCCTTGCCAAAAAGGAAAAGGATCCCTACGTCGTAGCCACCCGGTTGGCCCTCTACCTTTGGGATTCTCTTCCCGACGAAAGGCTCCACCAGTTGATCGAGAAAGGGAATCTGAGCAAGGAATGGCAACTTGCCAACCAGGCCAAACATATGCTCCAAGATTCCAGAGCGCAGGCGAAGTTCAGAGATTTCCTTCTGCATTGGCTGGAGATCGACCAGAACGAACCCCCTAAAAAGAATTCCACCCTCTTCCCGAAGTTCGACGACCAAGCCGTTGCGGATCTTAGGAGATCCCTTCTCAAATACCTGGACAAGGTGGTGTGGGAGAAAAAAGGCACACTCGCAGATTTGCTTCAAGCCCGCGAAATCCCTCTTAACCGTGGCATGGCCACTTATTACGGAGTAAAGAAGATCAAGGACTCGAACTTTACCGATTTTCCCCTTTATCCTTCGGGCGATCTTGGCCGGCAGGGTCTTTTTACTCATCCCTATCTTCTGGCCAACTACTCCTACACGGACCAGACTTCCCCCATCCACCGGGGCGTTTTCGTAGCCCGCAAGATTCTTGGCCGACGCCTCCGCCCGCCGAAGGAAGCGGTCTCCTTCAAGAACTCGAACTTCGATCCGAATTGGACCATGAGGCAAAAGGTAACCGCCCTCACCAAACCGGCCAACTGCATGACCTGCCACGACCTTATCAATTCGACCGGCTTTCTCCTCGAGGGCTACGACGCTACCGGGCGAATCCGCAGCAAGGAAAGAGGGAAAGCGCTGGACACCAAGGTTACCTACTTTGACCGGGAAGGAAACGAACTCCCGATGAAGGGGCCCGGGGATCTCCTTAAGCATGCTTTGGGCAACGAAAGCTCGGGAATTTTTTTTATCGAGGAGCTATTCAAGTACGTTGCCAAACAGAATCCTTCGTGCTATAAGGTACTGACAAACGAGAAACTATTCAAAGACATGACCAACAACAAGTTGACCAATATATACCTTCAGCTTTGCCTCGAAGCCGCAGCGGACGGGTTTGTCCATGTCCCCTGAGAAGAGAATGAACCCGAACCTGCATAGTGTGAAGCGACGCGAAGCCCTCAAGGGACTCGGATTGTCGGCACTTTCCCTTCCCTTGATCTCGCAAGTTCAACACTTGGAGGCGGCTAGTGCCAAGGTTTCCACAAACCCCAAGCAGCGCCTCATTGTCATGTTCAGTCCCAACGGGACCATTCCCAAGCATTTCTGGCCCGACAAGGATGGCGAGGACTTCGAGCTCAAGTCCATCACCAAACCCCTTGAGCCTTTCCGGGACCGCTTGCTTTTCCTCAAGAAACTGCACAACAAGGTTCGGGGCGACGGGGACGGCCATATGCGCGGCATGAGCTGCCTGCTCACTGGAATCGAACTTTATCCGGGCAACATCCAGGGAGGCTCGGATACGCCTGCCGGTTGGCCCAAGGGCATATCCATCGATCACGAGATCGCGAACTTCCTGCAATCGAAGGAGGAAACCCGAACCCGTTTCGGGGCGCTTCACTTCGGTGTCGGGGTTCTCGACAAGGCTGACCCTTGGACGCGCATGTCCTATGCCGGACCGAATCAACCGGTCGCTCCCTTGGGCGACCCCTACGAGGCGTACCGTAAGCTCTATGGCAACGTGAGAGAGAAAAAGCAGGTGCGCTCCATCCTCGACGATCTCAAGTCCGACCTTTCCCAGGTAGCGGACAAACTCCCTGCAAACGACCGAAAACTTCTTGTCGAACACACCAGATTGGTCGACCGGATGGACAAGGAGTTCTCCCGGGCGGATCACCTCAAGGATCTCGCAAGCAAGCCCCCATCTTTGGAGGAGGGAATCGAAAACCTCAACGACAACCTGCCCACCCTCAGTCGGATGCAAATCGACCTCTTGGTCAATTCCTTCGTCAACGACTTCTCCCGCGTGGCCACCCTTCAATTCACCAAGTCCGTAGGCCAAGCCAAGATGAACTGGCTCGATATAGACGAACGCCATCACACCCTTTCACACGAGCCCGACAAGAACAAGGACGCCTACGAAAAGCTCGTCAGGATCAATACCTGGTTCGCAGAAGAGCTCGCTTACCTTCTTAAAAAACTCGAGTCCACTCCGGAACCTGGGCAATCGGGCTCAATGCTCGACAATACCCTCGTGGTCTGGACAAACGAGCTGGGCAAGGGAAACACTCACACCCTCAACGACATCCCCTTCCTGCTCGCCGGAGGCGGTTTCGGTTTCAAAATGGGAAGATCTCTTTCCTGCTCAAACAGCCCTCATAACCGCTTCCTTCTGAACTTGGCTCATTCCGTCGGCCATCCGTTGAAAACCTTTGGCAACCCCAAGCTTTGCGAAGGCGGTCCCCTAAACCTCACCTAAAGAAACATGAATCACCTTATTTTCGCGATCGCCGTTCTATTTTCCTCCACACCCCTGCTTGTCGCGGAAAAAACGGAAGGGTCATGGACCCCCCTCTTCGATGGCAAATCCACCGCAGGTTGGACTCCGCGGGCCAAAGTCGAGTTCTTCAAAGCCGACAAGGGAGAACTTCATCTCAATTCGAAAGTCAACGTGTGGGTCGTATCCGATCTGAAGATGGCTGATTTCGAGGTCGAGGCGGAGGTCAAGATTCCCCTCGACTACAAAGGCTTCAACTCGGGACTGGGATTCAGGCTAGTTGGAAAAACCGGGAAACCCAAGGGCTACCAGTGCGAAATCGACCAGTCCAAACCGGGTGGAGTTTACGGCATCGGAATGGGCGGTTGGCTCTACCCGGCAAAGGGCAAGGAAGCCGAATACAAGGAACGCTCGAAAGGCCTCTTCAAACCGAAAGAATGGAACAAGCTCAGGGTCGTCTGCAAGGGTTCGAGCATCAAGACTTTCGTCAATGGCAAGCTGGTGGCCGAAGTCGAACACAAGCAATCGCTCGAAGGGCATTTCGGAATTCAGCATCACGGCAAGGGCGGCACGGTCGCCTTCCGAAACTTGCGGGCCCGCAAGCTATAATCGTTTCCCCCGCTTGACCCAGTCGAACAAATACCAAAGGATAAGTTCATGAATCCACAACCTGGCTGCCTTCCCTTCGCATTGGGAATCCTTTTCCTGACTTCCGCCTTCTCCTTTTGGAGTTGCTCAAGTCAACCGGAGACTCCATCGGATGCAAATACAACCGAGACGGATATCTCTGACACAAAAACCACCGAAGCGGATACGAACAAGACAAGTTCTGCAATTTCGCCCTATCCGCTGGATTTCTGCTTGGTCTCGGGAAGCGACTTTGGGGAAGACCCTGACATGATCCCGTACGTCCATGTCTACAACGGAACCACGATCAAGTTTTGTTGCAAACCCTGCCTCCCCAAATTCGAGAAGAACCCCGAGAAGTACCTGACCGACTTGAAAGATGAGATCGAGGCCTTGGCCAAAGAGTCCAAGGAATAGGTTCGATTCCTCTACCTATTGGTAAGCTTTTGCCACCAATTCTGCTTGGGTGGACTTTGGATGGCCTTTTGGGTTTCCGGTGAAAGTTCGCTTTCCGGTAACCAAGCATCGACCGCTTCCTTGTCCTGCCGATACCAGTTCTGACCGACCTGTCGGACTGTCTTTTCCTGTAGCTTGGGTTCGGTAATGGCAACCGCCCATTCCATGGCTCCTGCCCCATCCTTGTTCGAAACCACCCGGGCATAGGTAGAAAGAACCGGGTCCAACCCAGGGCCTACCTCTTTTTCGTTTAGCCATTCACCGGCTGCCCGAGGATCTTTCTTGGCCCAATTTTCCATAATTCCTTCCACGCCCTCGTTACGGGCCTTTCCTTCCGGCAACTCCTCGAAATAGCCCATGGCGGACTCGGGTTCCGTCTCGCTCCATCGTTTGCCCAAGTTCTCGAAGGACTTGACGGCATACGGTTGATCGACGTGATCCTGGAGCCATTCGGCAACGGTTTCCGGATTGTCCCTTGAAACCTGACGGCTCAAGTTTGCAAAAGCCGCCTCTTTCATTTTCTCGTCGGTCAAGCCCTCCGCCCATTGAGTGGCCGGACCAAACCCCTGCTTGGAGTACTCGTTGGAAAGAACGGCTACCAATCGGCCTGTCTCATCTCCTTTTTCCAGGCCTTCCACGTAACGCGATGCGGCCTGAAGATCCTGACTGGCCCACCCCCTCACAAGACCCATGTTGTACAGTTTGGCCATTCCGGCGTTCTCTGGACTCTCTACCCATGCACGGGCCGACTCGGGATCCCGGCTGGCCCAGCCTTCGAGAACACCCGTGGTGGCAAAACCGGCTCCCATGCCGGAGGCCCGTTTATTGCAGTACTCGATGGCGCCCGCAGGATCAAATTGTCCCCATGCGTAAAGAAGCATCCGGTATTCCTGCATATGCTCGAAACCAAAAGGCATGGATTCATAAGCCTCCAGAACCTCATCCAGGTTATCCTCGTTCAAGTCCGAAAGAGCCTCGGCAAAAGCCGACAACCGGGCAATGGGACTGGATTCGGCACGGGCTTGCAAAAGCAGATCCCGGATGGATCGAACTCTTGAAGGCGAATTCACCTCTTCCGCGTCGGTCGAACTCCCGGGAGGCAAGTCAGGCTGGAACAAAGCTTGCCTACCCCGTTTCTCGAAAGATTGAATTTCCTCCTGTTGTTCGGCGATTTTTTTCAGGAGAACCCTTTCGTTTTCGGCACTTGAACCAGCCGACTTTCGGGACAAACCGGAATAGTAACCTCCCGTGAAGGCAATCAATGCCAAGACGGTGCAGACAACTACGAGACCTAGGGACTTTCCTTTCTTCATTTTGCACCTTTCTTCATTTTTTCAATCGTGCCGTAAAGATGACCGCCCACCTTTCCGTGAGCCCAGGTTCCTGCGTATTTGTCACCGTCAATCACCACGTGAGCACTGAACGTCCCGAGTCCCGGGATATTCAAGTCCTTCATGCTAATGACCGGAACCTCTCCA
>Ga0315320_10005133_pt1 | contig 10744 bp, 8 predicted proteins | sample M140m21515metaG_FD_203458 | JGI IMG/M metagenome (GOLD analysis project Ga0315320, IMG submission 203458) | Ammonia-oxidizing marine archaeal communities from Monterey Bay, California, United States - M1 40m 21515 | ecosystem: Environmental > Aquatic > Marine > Coastal | place: USA: California...
TGATGATAAGAAGAATTCATCATCATGGATTTTAAATAAATGGCAGTATTACTTTGAAGAGAGACAATGGGGGTCCTTTTTTAATTTATTTGAAACAAAAAATATAAAAGTTAAAGAGTTAATAATAGAGCCTGGAAAAGCTATGAGTTTTCAAAAGCATTTAAAAAGGAATGAAATATGGCTTGTGAGTGAGGGTTCTTGCCAGGTTAATTCAGCAATAAGTAACCCTGAACAAGAAGATAAAAAAATTATACTTAATAAATTTGATTATCATATTGTGCCAGTCGAGCAATGGCATCAAATATGCAACCCGTTTGATAAAACAGCTCATATTATCGAAATACAGTATGGAGAGGAATGCAAAGAAGACGACATAGAAAGATATTTTTCAAATAATATAAATTAATCTTTCTATTTTTTCTAATACTTGTATAGAATACAGCTTGCTTAACTTGGCTGGATGGCAGAGTGGTTATGCAGCGGCCTGCAAAGCCGTTTACGCCGGTTCGATTCCGGCTTCAGCCTCCATTACTTTTTAAAGACTTTTAATTTTTTAAAAGTATAATAAAGATTAAAATTTGGTACTAATTAACATGCCCGAGTGGTGGAATTGGTAGACACAAGGGACTTAAAATCCCTCGATAGAAATATCGTGCCGGTTCAAGTCCGGCCTCGGGTACCATATTTAGATAATTATGCTCAATGTATCTGATCAAATTGATTACTTAAAAAACAGATATCCTGATAATGTTATTGGATTTTCTTCACATGAGCATCATGACAGTTTGCAAATAAAAAATGTATAATCCACGTTATGAAAAATAATAACTATTCTAGTGTCTTGGATAAAAATAATACTAAAGAAGAAATTGACCTTATTGGTCTTTTAAAGCTTATATGGGAAAGCAAAAGAATTATAATTGCAACAACTTTGGTTTTCTCAATAGCAGCACTAATATATAGTCTTACGTTAACGAATATATATAAATCCGAAGCACTCTTAAGTCCTGTAAACGAATCTATTGGTTCAAATCAACCTATGGATAATGTAGCTGGTTTGGCAAATTTAGCAGGCATAAATATATCAAATGCCGGCAATAGCAATTCATTAAAAGCTATAAAAAAAGCAGAAACAATAAGTTTTTTTATAGACAATGTTTTACCTAATATTTTTCTTCCTGATTTAATGGCAGTTAAGTCATGGGATGCTGAGACCAATACTATATTTTATGATCCTGATAAATTTGACAATGAGTCACAAAGCTTCCTAAAAACACCCAGCGCTCAAGAAAGTTATAAAGAATTTAAAGATATTTTTCAATTATCTCACAATCTTACTACTGGTTTTGTAACTGTTTCAATTAAACATCCCTCACCATTTATATCGCAACAATGGACTGATCTAATCGTAAATCAAATTAACGAATTTTTTAGAATTAATGACAAAATAGAAGCACAGGCTGCAATGGATTTCCTTAATGAGCAGATGGCTCAAACGAGCTATAACGAAATAAAACTGGTCATCGCTCAATTACTCAAAAATAGAATGCAGCAATTAACTTTAATAGAAGCTAATGATTTTTATATTTTCTCTTACCTTGATCCCCCAATGGTGATGGAAGAAAAAATTGAACCAAATCGTCTCTCAATAGCTATTTTAGGAGCGATTTTTGGCGTAATGTTAGGGATTCTTTATGTGATAATAAGAGAATTTTTTAGCACTAACAAAGATCTATAATTATTATAAATTCGCTAAGCAAAGCATTAAGAATTTATTTATGATATTTGAGTAGAAAACCAAGAAGAATATGTTCAATTTAATAAAAAACCTTTTAAGCTTGCTTTCTCCATATCAACGCAAGCGTTTTTATGTATTACAGCTTTTAGTTATTTTAATGGCTATAGTAGAGATTCTTGGAGTTGCAGCGATTATACCTTTCATGGCTCTTGTTGGAGATATGACTCAATTGCAACAAGATACATTTTTTGCAAAATTTTATCAAATGAGTGGTATTAACTCAGAATCACAATTTGTATTTATCCTGGGTATTTGCGTACTAATTATGCTTTTTATCTCAATGATAATTTCAGTATTTACTATCTGGGGGTTATCTATGTTTGCATTTAGAATTGGTACTGAAATAGCAGACAGACTTTACGCACATTATTTAAAGCAAGACTGGTTATTTCATGCATCTGGAAGCAGTGCACAGCTTACAAAAAAAATTGCTACTGAGACCATGAGAGTAACCACTGCGATATTGGTACCTCTAATGTATTTAAATTCAAAGGTAATTCTGTCATTGCTTATGAGCATTAGTATCTTTATTTATGATCCCAAGGTTGCGGTAATTGGACTTTCTATTTTCGCAATTTCATACTTTTTTCTTTTTAAAGGTGTTAGAAACAAGCTAAATAAAAATGGTATTGCTATATCAGAAGTTAACGAGGAACGTTTTCGCCTAATGAACGAGGGATTTGGTGGGATAAAGGATGTTTTGTTAATGGGAAGAGACAGTGATTTTATTAACCGTTTTAATAAAACTGGTAAAACTCTTGCATATAGTCAAGGAATAAATATAGCTCTTGCTCAAGCACCGCGATATTTTGTCGAGCTTCTTGCTTTTGGTTCAATGATATTATTGATTTTATATTTAATAGCTAGTCATAGTGGTGATCTAGGAATGATATTGCCAATAATCTCTGTTTATGCGATTGGAACTATAAAATTACTACCCGCTTTTCAGCAAATTTACTCAAGCATTGCAATAATTAAAGCTAACATTCCAGCTTTTGAAACTATTCAGCAAGACTTATATGATTCATCACCAAGAGAAGAAATATCAAAAAAATTTGAACAAAGCTATCTTCATCCTAAAAAGCAGATATCACTAGAAAAAGTGAGATTTACATACCCGAATAAACAGGAACCCGCTCTTGATGGGCTAAGTATTTCAATACCAATCAATAGCGTGATTGGAATTGTTGGGCCCTCTGGTTCAGGAAAATCTACACTTATTGACATTCTTTTAGGTTTGATTGAGCCAGATCAAGGTAAATTAAAAATAGATAATAAAATAATCGATAGTAAAAACTGTAGATCCTGGCAGAACACTATTGGCTTTGTTGCACAAAGCATTTTCTTATCCGAAGGAACTATTGCTGAAAATATTGCATTTGGTATCCCAAATAATGAAATTGATTTTAAACAAGTTGAATACGCGCTTAAACTCGCTCAACTTACCAAATTAACAAAAAGCTTAAAACAAGGAATACATACAAAAGTTGGAGAACGGGGTATTCAATTGTCAGGTGGTCAGCGACAGCGTATAGGAATTGCTAGAGCTTTATATCATAAAGCAGAGGTGCTTGTATTTGATGAGGCAACTAGCTCTCTTGATGGCATTACTGAAAAAATGATTATGGAAGCAATACATGAATTTAGTAGAAAAAAAACTATAATATTAATTGCTCATCGTCTTAAAACTGTTCAAAAATGTGACAAAATATTTTTTATTGATAATGGAAAAGTAGCTGATCAAGGAACATATGATGAACTAATGGATAAGAATGAACAATTTAAAAAAATGTCAATGCATGCATAGCTCACTAATAAAGAGGAACTATATAATTTAAAAACAAATTTAAACTGATATACAATGCTACGAAAAAATAAAGATAATTATGAAGGGAAGAGGAGCCTCAGATAAGTTTTATACATCATGATTTTGTCAGGTTTATATATAGCTTAGCTTATAAATAGTATGAATAAAAAACTTCTTAAAATTGCAGAAATTGGCATGACCCATGATGGTAGCTTTGGCTTAGCAAAAAAATTGACACTGGGTGCTGTTAAGTCAGGTGCAAATGTTGTGAAATACCAATGTCACATTCCTGAATTTGAAACAACTAGAAATGCACCATCACCATACTATTTTAGAGATGAAAATAGGTTTGAGTATTTTGAGAGAACTAAGTTTTCTTATAATCAATTTCAAAAATTACATATTTTATGTCATGAATTGGGAGTATATTCATGTATTTCACCCTTTAGTATAGAAGCAGCAGAAATGTGTATAGATATTGGATTCGATTATATTAAGATCGCATCAGGTGAGGTTACAAATATGCCATTAATAGATTTTCTGGCCAAAAAAAAGAATTTAAAAATAATTATGTCTAGTGGAATGTCGTCAATTGATGAAATTTCAAGGTCCTTAAATAAACTCAAGAATCATAAAGAGTTTTATTTACTTCAATGCAGTTCAATATATCCATGCCCACCTGAAAAGTCAGGCCTCAATTTGATTGAATTTTTTAAGAAAAAATTTAAAGTAAATGTCGGTTTGAGTGATCATACAATTACAGATGCCACATCAGTAGCTGCTGCAGCTATAGGAGCTTGTGTAATTGAGAAGCATTTCACGCTCTCTAAAGATTTATATGGTCCAGATGCTTCATTTTCTCTAAATCCTGATGAATTTTTAAAACTATGCAATTCTTTGGATTATGTATGGGCTGCAATTAAAGTTAAGGATGTGCAAAAGGATATAAAAAATTTTAAAGTGATGAAAAAAACTTTTGAAAAAGGCATTTATGCAAAAAGAGATATTGATGTTGATGAAAAAATCACTCTTGATAATATTTCTTTTCTTAAACCTCTATCTAAGATTCATTCTTCTGATTATAGTAAAATTCTCAATAAAAAAGTAAATAGAAAGCTTAAACAGGGCCAACCATTAGATTGGAAACATTTTTAGTGAATACATTAGCCTTCATACCTGCAAGATCCGGTTCTAAGGGGGTAATAGATAAGAATATACGTAATTTAAATGGAATTCCATTGCTTGCTTACTCAGTTCACATTGCTCAGTTATGTCTTAAACAAGGAATATTTTCTGATGTACTTGTTTCAACGGACTCAATGCAATACCTACAAAAAATTAAAAAAACTGGATATACCAAAGAATATATTCGTCCCAAGGAGCTAGCTCAAGACGAATCTCCAACTATTGATGCAATAATTCACGCAATAAATGATTATGCAAAAAAAAATATTTTCTTTGATAATGTAATGATTCTTCAGCCAACTTCACCTTTTAGATGTATTCAAGACATAAAAAAATCAATTCAAATTCTCCAAACTAATCCTTTAACTTCATGCGTAGCATCGGTATTTAAGTTAGGTGACCATCATCCAAGAAGAATAAAACTAATAAATAAAGATGGTTTTCTTGATGATTTCTGTGATGAATATAAAGAGCCAGAGCCATCAAGGCGACAAGATTTCACTCCAGATGCCTTTATTAGAAGTGGAAGTATTTATTTAACGAAGACAGAACTAATTATGAAACAAAAAATAATAAGAGGTAAATTTGTAAAACCTCTAGAAATTTCAGAATTTTACTCTGTAAATATTGATGAAGAGGTTGACTTTTTTAAAGCTGAAGCCTTGATTAATTCAAACAAATATAAAAAAGAATTAGATGTTTTTGATAAACTAAAATTTAAGTATGAAGCATAAAGCGCTTATAGGATTTGATATAAATGAGTATCCAGAAATAGAGATATTTCAGAAATATTTTGAATGTGATTTTTGTGAATACAGCGAGGATTATTTTTATAAGAATATTTCTAAATATAGCATCCTAGTTCCGCATTTATATCTAAAACTTACAAATGAGCTTATCAATAAAGCATCTAACTTAAAATATATATTTACACCATCAACTGGTACCAATCATATAGATCTTAAAGCAATAGATAATAATGATATTAACTTTTATTGTTTGAGTGATAGTGCGGAATTTATTTCAGAAATATCAAGCACTGCTGAGCTCGCATGGCTTTTAATTCTTGCTTCAAATAGAAAAATTCTTCATCTTAATAAAAGAGTTTTAACTGAGAATAGTTGGAAAAATAATGACTTAAGGGGCAATCAACTTAAAAATAAGACAATTGGTATTATCGGTTTTGGCAGGCTTGGTAAAATGATTTTTAAGTATGCAAAGTCATTCGATATGAATATATTAATATATGATACTGATAAATCATCTACTAATGGATACGAAAATTATGCAAAAGATTTTGATGCACTTCTAAAAGAATCAGATATTATTACACTCCACCCAAAGCTAAACGAAACATCTTATGAAATGATTAATTCTGAAACCTTAAAACACATGAAGGATGGAGTTATTATTATTAATACCTCACGAGGTGATGTAATAAATTCAAATGATTTATTAGATTCAATCAAATCAGGAAAAGTCAAATTTGCTGCATTGGATGTATTGAGAAATGAATTTCATTCAGGAAAACTCCCTAATGATCCTTTAATTGAATATGCATTAAAAGAAGATAATTCTGATAAGATTCTAATAACTCCTCATGCTGGAGGCGCAACATTAGATGCACATAGTATAGTATTTAAGCATGTTGCTAAAACATTAAAGGATAAATTGTATGAATAAAAAAGTATTGCTCTATATTGGCAGTAGAGCTAACTACAGTAGTGCAAGATCATTATTGAAAGCTTTCAAGAGTCATGAAATGCTAGATTCAATAGTTATTCTGGGCGCAGCTGCATTGGTAGATAAATATGGCAACCTCGAAGAATTAATTAAATCCGATGGTTTCAATATTGATCATAAAATTAGTTTTCTAGTAGAGGGAGGAAAATTAGAAAATATGGCACAGTCGTGTGGAATCGCCATGAATAATTTCCCTTCAATAATTGAAAAATACAACCCAGATTATATTTTTGTTATAGGAGATAGGTTTGATGTTCTTCCGATAGCATCAACAGCAATGCTTATGAATATTCCTTTGGCTCATTCAATGGGTGGTGAAAGATCAGGAACAGTTGATGAGTCAATTAGGCATGCTATCTCAAAGATGGCAAACCTTCATTTTGTTGCAAATCAAGATGCAATGGATAGGCTTATAAAAATGGGCGAACTACCTGAAACTATATTTAATGTAGGTTGCCCAAGAATAGACTACATTAATGAAACAGTTAATGAATTTAAAAAAGGTAATATGCTATCTTCAAAAACCATTTTTGAAACATATCATGGTGTTGGTAATGAATTTGACATATTAAAAGAAGACTTTTTGCTAGTATCATTTCATCCAGTAACCACTGAGTATAAAGACTTGCAAGAACTAACAAGGAATTTATTGCAGGCATTAAGTTCATCAAAAATAAAGGTTATTATGCTGTGGCCAAATGCAGACGCTGGCAATGACTTTATTTCAAAAGAAATTAGAGTATTCAGAGAAAAGCACGCACCAAGTTGGCTCTACTTATTTAAGAATCTTCCAGTTGAAGTCTATCTCCAGCTTTTGTATTTGTGCAAATGTCTTGTTGGAAACTCAAGCAGTGCTGTTCGAGAGGGCGAATTTATTGGAGTAAAAGCTGTGAATATTGGTAGTAGACAAAATGCAAGACTAAGAGGAAAAAATCTAATAGATTGTGATTATTCTCAAGAATCTATTAAAAAGTCAATCAGTCAACAGCTTTCAAATAGAGGCGATTTAAAATCTGAATATTTATATGGATCAGGAAATTCTGCTAATGAAGTAGCAGATATATTAGCAAATACAAATATAGAAAATACTCAAAAACTTAATTCATATTAAAAAAATGATTATAAAAGATTGGAAAATTTTTTTTATTTCCATGAAATTTTTTTTAAAACATATTTTTTCTCGAAAAGAATATGATGTAGTCTTTGTTAGTTCCGTAATTTTTAATAGAGGGTCAGAGAGTGAAAATATACTTTTTAGACCTATGATAGATTGCTGCAAAAAAAACAACTTAAAATATATAATATTTGAAGATACAGACCTTAAAGGTATTTATAGTAATTTCAACAGATCAAAAGAAGCAGTTCCATTTGACTTTATATCGCTAACTCAGATCGTTTTAAGAAAACTTTTTAATCTTTTCTTAAAAGAACCAGCTGAAATCAATGAAACTTATTCTAGAGAAAAAAAAATTTCAAAAATCTTAAGAACAATATTTTTTAATAGATTTTATTCAAAAGTTTATATTACGCTTATTTGGAACAATGCTACTTTATGGAGAAGCATTAATAAGGATGCGTGTATAATTGACTATCAACACGGAGTAATATTCAACGGTCATGAAGGTTATCTCTTAGATGGTAGCCCGCCTAAAGTAAAATCACTAAACAAAATTGATACTATGGTCTATGGGGATACTTTTAAAAAGATATTAATGAACAATGATAAATCTAATTTTTACAATAAAGACAACCTCATAAAAGTTGGTTTTAATAAAACTAATGATCCTCTAAAAGAATTACCGTCTATAAATAAAAAAATACTATTCACCCTACAAATAACCCCTGATTCGATTACAAAAGCAGTTAATGAGAACTATATAAAGATTGTAGAAAATCTTATATCTGTGAATGCAGATTACTTAAAAACAAATGATTTTAAACTGATCTTTAGACAACACCCCAGATTTAGTCCAGACCATTGTCCATCTGTTAATTTAGAATATGACTTTGTAAGTTATGACAACTTTACACCGATGTCTGATCTGATTGATGATGTTAGTATGCACATCACATTTAACTCAACTTCAGTTTTTGAAGCCTCTATGGTCGGAATACCAACAATTTTTATTGATATGCATGATCAAGAATTTCCTAAAGAAACAAATTCTAATAAGGTTTTTTCAAATGATATTTTTTTAAATGATTACAACTACCCTTTTAAAAATCTATTTGTTAAAACCTACAAAGATTTAGAAAGTATCTTAATTAAACTAAATGATAAAACGGTCTATGATGATTGTTGCAAAGAAGTATATGAATGGTCTGCAGATCTTTATAGTGATTTTGACACAATTGCATTCGAAGATTTCTTATTACAGAAAATTAACATAAAGAATAAGGATACTAGGAGTTAAGTTTATCGAAAATAGAAAAACAAGTGTCGTAGTAATTACATATAACGATGGCGAGTTCTTAAAAAGATCATTACCATCAATTATTAACCAAAGTCAAAAACCTCTAGAGATAATTATCGTAGATGATGGTTCTGATAATAATTTGGCTGAGACATTAGCTAATTCATTTATAAGTACTTCTGATATTCCAATAATATATAAAAAAAAAGAAAATGGAGGCCCATCAAGTGCTCGTAATTTAGGAATAAAAATAGCTAAAGGCGAGTATATTCTTTTTTTAGATTCAGATGATGAATTATTAGGTGAATCTTTGGAGTGGCGTCAAGATATATTCGAATCTTTGGGTAAGGATTACGCCTCTGTTTATTGTAGCAAAATCGAATATTTTATAAATAAATCCAAAGCAGAAGAACAAGTCTTTGAAACTAATGGGTGGTTGAATGTTTGTTTAGTTGGTCGAGGTAATAACGGAATACCTGGACAAATAACAAATCATCTATTTCGAAAAGACGCGTTAATTGAAGTCAATGGATATAATGAATCTCTAAAATTTAATGAAGATTTTGAATTAATTCTTCGTATTGCAAAGAGTTGGAAGTTCTATGGAATTAATAGGGTTGGTTTTATTCAGCATATTCGAGAAGATTCATGGAGCAAGACAAATCCATATCTTTCCTATGCTGGCGTAGAAGACTTTCTTGAGACCGCTTTAAGTCAAGAATTATTACCTTTAATTGAAATAAAGCTTCGAAGAAAAGAAAATAGACTTTCACTGGTTAAAAAATTTTTAATACAACGAACTAAATGGAAGGTAGCTGCTCCATATATAGATGAAGCATTTGATATAATCGGACCACAAAACATAAAAGAGTCCATATTATTTTTTTTAAATAAAATTTTAAAAAAGTTTTAATAACCTGAATTATTAAAAGTAATTGATATAAAGATTTTTATAGAAAGATTAAATTTTAAACTATTTAACACAGGAAAATAGATGCAAGTTTTACATATTATTACAGGTTTACAAAGGGGAGGTGCTGAGACCTTATTGTGTAATCTATGCAAGTTTGATACAGAGCATACACACACGATTATTTCTTTGTCTGAATTAAAAGACTCTGAGTCAGTTCTAAATGATCAACCTAATGTTTGCGTATACTCGCTAAATTTTCGACATGGAAAGATAAGGCTTTCTGGATTATCTAAGCTCTATAAGCTCATTAAGCAAATAAAGCCAGATATTGTGCAAACATGGATGATTCATGCTGATATGATTGGGGGTATTGTAGCTAGATTGGCTGGAGTGAAAAATATCTTTTGGAGTGTCCATTACACTAATTTAGTAAAAGGTAAATCAAAAAGATCAACAATTTTTTTAACTAAAATTAATGCATTTTTATCATATTTTATTCCAAAAAAAATTATTTATTGCGCTGAAAAATCTAGAGAAGTCCAGGAATCACTTGGTTTTAAAAAAACAAAAGGGGTAGTTGTGCAAAATGGTTATGATATTGAAAGTTTCATTCTAAACACTTCTTTAGGATTAAAATTTCGCAATGAGTTAGATATTCATCCAGAAGCTTTTATCATTGGACATGTTGGAAGTTATCATCCTTTAAAAGATCAGGCTAATTTAATTGAAGCATTGACTCTGCTAGACCAGAGAGGATTTAACTTTTATGCAGTGTTTGCTGGAGTCAATCTTGACAATAATAATACTAGTTTAGTTTCTCTAATTAAGAATAAAGGATTGAGTAATCGAGTTCATTTATTAGGAAGAAGAAACGATATCCCCTC
>Ga0315320_10005137_pt1 | contig 10738 bp, 8 predicted proteins | sample M140m21515metaG_FD_203458 | JGI IMG/M metagenome (GOLD analysis project Ga0315320, IMG submission 203458) | Ammonia-oxidizing marine archaeal communities from Monterey Bay, California, United States - M1 40m 21515 | ecosystem: Environmental > Aquatic > Marine > Coastal | place: USA: California...
ACATCGATCAGCTGGCGAAGGAGGGTATCTTGTTTCGCAATGCCTATGCGGCGCCGTTCTGCTCGGCTACTGGAGCGAGCATCCTGTCGGGGCAATACCCGGCGAGAGTGGGGGTCTTCGATTTAATCCCGGGGAACTCGCGTCCGTACGAAGAGGTGACGGATCTTAAAGATACGAATGGGGCACGTACCCCGCCTCAATCGATCTAGATCAGGCCAATATTCAGTAGGCTAGTAAGAGAGTAGTTTAAATTTAAACACGATATCAGAACTCGAAACGAATCTATTAAATATTTCATGATTACTAAAACTACCCGTCGTAACTTCATAAAAACCGCCGCCGCTGTGACCATCGGCATGCCGACGATTATACCAGCCAGCGCGCTCGGCAAAAACGGCAGCGTGGCTCCCAGCAACCGGATTGTCGTGGGAGGAATTGGATTGGGACCACGGGGTCGACAGGTCCTGTCAGGCTTCTATAAGCACAATGACTGTCAATTCGTCGCCATCGCCGATCCTCAAAAAGAGCGACGCGAAATTATCAAGCGCATGACGGATCGCCAATACGGCAACACGGATTGTGTTACCTACGACGATATGTCGGCGATCTTGGAACGAGATGACATTGACTCGGTGATCATCGCTACAGGGGACCGCTGGCATACGACGGCATCGATCCTCGCTGCTCGTGCTGGCAAGGATATCTTTTGCGAGAAGCCTTGCGCTATGAATATCCAGGAATGCCAAGAACTGGACGATGAGATCAAGAAACATAAGCGCGTATTTCAAGCGGGCACACAAAGGCGGAGTGTGCCCAACTTCAAGCTGGCGGTAGACCTTGCCCGCAATGGGAAACTAGGGCAGGTCCAGGAGGTACATGCAAGCATTCTGCAGTTGCAGGAATACCTGGAACCCTTGCCGGCCGAACCGGAGCCGGATCCGTCGTTCATTGATTGGGACAAGTGGGTGGGACCCGCTTCTTTGGTTCCGTTTAATGAAGCGTACTGCAGAGGGCGCTGGCGCAGTCACAAAGGCTTTAATTCCGCATGGAGACTGGCCGATTGGGGAGCCCATACCGTTGATCTTTGCCAGTGGGCTGCGGGCGCAGATGGAACGACACCCATTGAATTCGAAGCCGTATCGGATGGCCTGATACAAGCTAAATATGCCAATGGCGTCAAGCTGGTGATGCGCCTTTCGGGACTCAATGGGGAGGGCGATTGGATCAAAGGGCTGGGTACCCTCCCCGTTCGCTTTGTAGGGGATGAAGGTTGGGTGGAAGCAGGAGATTTCAAGAAATTGGCAGCGAGTAGTCCCAAACTTCTCGAAAACAAATCTTTCGACCAGCTTGCCGGCACGGATCCGGTACTGCATATCCGCAATTTCCTCGATTGTGTGAAGACCCGGGAACAGCCGATTTGCAACTCTACTGCAGTGCGCTACGGACACATGGCCTGCTTCGCGGCCGCAATCAGCTGGAAGCTGGGTCGCAGAGTCACGTTTGATCCGGTTAAGGAACGCTTCGTCAACGATGCGGAGGCCAATCGCATGCGGACTTACAAGCGTCGCGCTCCGTACACGATTTAGCCTAAATCAGCAGCGAAATTATAAATATATATAGATGGAGAATCCTATGAAGAAAAGCGACCTATTAAATATCTCATGAATAAAAAAACAAATCGCCGTAACTTCATAAAAACAACTGCCGCAGCCGCTATCGGCATGCCGACGCTGATACCGGCCAGCGCTCTGGGCAAAAATGGAGCCGTGGCTCCCAGCAATCGAATTGTCGTGGGAGGAATTGGATTGGGCCCACGGGGTCGAAATGTCCTCGCGGGATTCTTCGCTCACAAGGACTGTCAATTCGTCGCCATCGCCGATGTGCAAAAGGAGCGTCGCGAAATCATCAAACGTTTAGCGGACCGGGAATACGGGAATACGGATTGCGTGACCTACGACGACATGTCCGGAGTCTTGGAGCGCGATGACATCGACTCGGTGATCATTGCGACGGGGGATCGTTGGCATACAACGGCCTCCATCACCGCCGCTCGGGCGGGTAAGGACATCTATTGCGAAAAGCCTTGCGCCATGAATATCATGGAATGCCAGCAACTGGATGACACGATTAGGAAACACAAGCGCGTCTTCCAAGCGGGAACGCAACGACGGAGCGTTCCCAATTTCAAGCTGGCGGTCGATCTGGCCCGCAGTGGAAAGCTGGGGCAGGTGACGTCCGTTCACGCGGGCATTTTGGAGTTACAGCAATACTTGGAGCCTTTGCCGGCCGAACCGGAGCCGGACCCATCGGTTATTAATTGGGACAAGTGGCTGGGCCCCTCGCCGTGGATGGACTTTAACGCTGCCTATTGCAGAGGTCGCTGGCGCAATCACGCGGGATTGTATGCGGCATGGAGACTGCCTGAGTGGGGGTCCCATACGATTGACGTCTGTCAGTGGGCGGCCGATGCCGATGGCACGGCTCCAATTGAATACGAGCCGGTATCGAATGGTGAGATAAACGCGAAATACTCAAATGGCGTCAAGCTGGTGATGCGCCTTTCCGGTTTCAAAGGAGAAGGGGTTTGGCAAGAAGGACTGGGGTCTTGCCCTGTTCGCTTCGAAGGCGATGAAGGCTGGGTTGAAGCAGGGGACGCGAAGGCGATCGTAACCAGCAATCCCAAGCTGCTCAAAAACAAAAAATACGATCAGATTAACGGCACGGATCCCGTAATGCATGCTCGCAACTTCCTAGATTGCGTTAAGACTCGGGAGGACCCGATTTGCAACTCCACGGCCGTTCGCTACGGCCACATGGCCTGCTTCGCGGCGGCCATTAGTTGGAAGCTGGGACGCAAGGTCACCTTCGATCCGAAGAAGGAACGCTTCATCGGGGATGCGGAGGCCAATAGCATGCGCACCTACAAGCGTCGCGCTCCGTACACGATTTAGCCTAAGGCAGCAGCGAAATTATATATATAGATGGAGAATCCTATGAAGAAAAGCGACTTTATCCAATCAGTCTTGGCGTTGCCCAAGGCAACTTGCGCCTGGAATCGGCTAATCATTATTTCACTCTTAACTCTTCTCTTTTCTTTCCTTGCTCCGCTCAACGCGGCATCTCGCGGTTGGGATATCAAGACCCTGACGGTCGATGGGAATGAAGGTATTGACATCGCTGACTTCAACAACGATGGGAAGCTGGACGTTATTGCAGGACGCAACTGGTATCCGGCTCCTGATTTTGTTCCTCACCCCGTGCGCACGATTGAAGACTGGAACGGCTACGTGCAAAGCAATGGTGACTTTGCTCACGATGTTAACGGAGACGGACTCACGGATGTCATTTCCTTCTCCTTCCTCCCCACGGAAGTCCACTGGTATGAAAACCCCGGAATCGATGCCCTGAAACTGGGAAAAATGTGGCCCAAGCACCTGCTTCAGGACACGGAAAATAGCCGCAACGAAGGCGTGCTCATGCATGACCTCGACGGTGACGGTATACCGGAACTGGTCGTCAACAGCTGGGGCAAGGAGCAACCGCTCCTAGCGTGGAAGTTTTCAACGGAAGAACGGGATGTGAAGGAAATGCGAGGGAGGGCGCTCGTAACCGTTCGCAAAGAAGTGCCTGCCCTTCAAAAAATCATGATCGGCACCGACGACAACGGTCACGGTCTCGGTTTTGGCGATATCAATGGCGACGGGCATGAAGATCTATTATTTGAAGCTGGCTGGTATGAACGCCCGGCATCGAATGCCATGACCACCGCCTGGAAATATCATGATGACTGGTTCATTCATGGCAGCGTTCCCATGCTCTGTCGCGATATGAACAAGGATGGGAAGATGGACATCCTTGTCGGGCATGGCCATGACTACGGCCTGCATTGGTGGGAGCAGCTCGAACCCAAGGATGGCAAGACCCAGTGGAAAGAGCACTTGATCGACGATAGTTTTTCTCTACCTCATGCACTCCACTGGGCTGATCTCGACGGGGACGGCGAAGACGAACTGATTACCGGAAAACGCTTTCATGCGCATAACGGCCGGGACCCCGGTGGCCAGGATCAGCCTTGCATCTACTATTACACCTGGAACCCGAACAAACTGAAGTTTACTCGCCACACGATCGAAGAAGGATCCGTGGGTATAGGCCTGCAAATCCGTACCGCTGATATAAATGATGACGGCAAGCTCGATATAGCGGTAGCCGGAAAAAGCGGAACGTATATACTGTTTAATATGGGGAAGTAGGAAATGATTGCAATTATCGTATTCGCATCCGACTACGGCGCCGTATGAGCGAGATGAAACGTATCCATAATCCTCTAACCGATATATCTATATGAAGCCAATGTTTATAGTCTTCTTGATTTTTCGAAGAAAGGCTGGGGCCTTCGAGAAAATTGAAATAATGAAATATGGGAAATGAACAAAGAACGGTAGGCTTCCCCAAGAATTCAACGATGTATCAAGAATTTCTGGCGGAAAGGGAAGAGATCCTGAGGCACAAATGGCTAGAGTCTGAAAAGGTCGGGAAGGATGTCGGCTTCGATAGGGCGTTAATCGATTGGGTTCGAAATCATCGATCCGGATGGAGGGCGACTCGAGATATATAGACTGAGTGAGAATTAATAGTATCCAATTTTTTGGGAACGGCAAGGCATTAGCGGATTTAGCCATAGAAGGAGAAGCTGAACTGCCCACTCAATTCATGAAATTGACTGTCAATCAAACTCAACCTTGCGAGCCGTAAGCCCTTATTAATTTAATTATTAGAAATCCCCGTAAACATGAAACACCACATCACTCGCAGATCGTTTGTCAAAACCACAGGAATCGCCGCCGGCCTTGCGCCCTTTATCCCCTCAATGGGAGCCAATGTTGGATACCCGGATGCGGGAGCGAATCTCGGGATTCCTCAGATCCCTTATGGAGCGGTTTATTTCAGGAAGTCCTATCCGCCCCGCGAAGACTGGGATCGGGATTATAAAACGGCCTCGGAAGATGGGGTTAACACATTCAGGCACTGGTTTATTTGGTCGGCCATTGAAACGTCCCCCGGCGTTTATGATTGGGAGGACTATGACCGTCAGATGGAGCTTGCGGACAAATACGGAATCCGGACCGTCATTGCCGAAATGTCTGCCCTGGCCCCGCAATGGATTTTTGACCGCTACCCTGAAGTCCTCTATGTGGATGTCGAGGGCAAGCGTCCGATAAGCGGGATCAAGGCTGCCACAGCCACAGGGGGCCATGCGAAAGGGAATGCCGGCGCTATCTGTATGAATACAAAAGTCGGCAGGGAATTGATCGGTTCGTTTCTTGAGGCGTTGGCCGAAAGGTATAAGGGCCATCCTTCCCTGATGGCCTATGATGTCTGGAATGAGTGTTTTTATCAGCCCGACATCTGCTTTCATGAAGCGACACGGTTGGTCTTTATTGAATGGCTGAAAAAGAAATACGACAGTGTGGATGCGCTGAGAAAGGAGTGGAGGAGATACTCGCTGGGTGCATGGGAGCAGGTTCAGATTCCCAAATCCACCTGGCCCTGGCCCGAATGCCAGGATTGGGTGTATTTCAGGAAGGACAACTTCTATGATCATATGCAATGGAAGGTAGATCTCCTACGGGGAGTGGACCCGGATGTCCTGATGACGGCTCACGGAATCGGGAACAGCGCCGACATGATCTTTTCGCATGGCTCCGATCATTGGGAGGCTGCCAGTCCTGTGCAGTCCTATGGATTTACGTTTGTACAGTCACGGGAACGCAATGATCCGGTTACCCAGTGGCATTCCGTTGATCTGGTGAGAGCGGGATCGAGGGGAAAAACATTCTGGCATGCGGAAGCCCATGCCGGTCCTTACTGGTACGGCAGCGCTATCGGAAGAGCGAAAGAGGATGGCCGTATTACGGATCCGGAAGATATACGTATCTGGAATATGATTACGCTAGCCGCCGGTGGCCGGGGCATATTGTATCCCCGCTGGCGACCGCTGCTGGATGGTCCTTTGCATGGAGCCTTCGGCCCCTACAGCATGGACGGAAGTCGTAATAAACGGAGCGCTGAGATGAGCCGGGTGGCGAAATGGGCCAATGATCCGGCAAGCAAATCCCTTTTCGAAGCCCAACCGGTAAAAGGGGATCTGGGAATCCTGTTCACCTATGAAACGGCTTCGCACAGCTATCTTTCGCGGGAGACGTCTGGAGGTCATTGGTATCCGCAGGCGCTCAGGGGCGCTTGCCGGGGATTTATCAACAACAACCTGCAGGCTGACTGGGTCCGTCCGGATGATATGGATGAGTATGAGGCACTCTACCTCCCTTATCCGGTAGCCATCACCGAACAGCATGCAGCCCTGATCAAGGAGTGGGTCCGAAAGGGAGGAACGCTGATCTCCGAAGGCTGCCCTGCCTATTTCGGGGGGAAGCTGCGTGTGGGCGAAACCCAGCCCAATATGGGATTGGATGAACTTTTCGGCGCCGTGCAAACGAATGTGGAATTCCTGCCGGATTTCGATGCCCCTTTCAAACTGAAGGGGATTGAGTCAACGTATATAGGAGGTGGATACAAACAGGAATACAGGCCAGAAAAGGGAACCGCTATGGCCTGGTACGAGGATGGCGCAGTGGCAGCTGTCAGTCATCGTTTTGGCAAAGGCCGGACCTTGCTCGTCGGCACCCATCCCTCCATCCACTGCCACAAAGCGAAAGGGGGGATCAATACCGAGTACTTCCGGGAGATCTTCAAGTTCACCCAACGCGAACAATTGGTATCCGCTTCCAACGCGGCTATTCAGGCCCGCTTGCACAGGAAGGATAAGAGCTACTTCCTCTGGATCGTGAATCCCACCAGGGAAGCGCAAGAAACGGGCATCAAGATCTCAGATGCTCTGGGTAAGATGAAATTCACTGCGTCACACTGGAATGAATACCGTCCGGAAATGGCCGAAAATCGGTTCACAGCAAAGGTGCCAGCCAGGGACGTGCTCATTCTGGAATTCGAATCATGGTAAGAATGATATATAGTATCGCGCTCAGCGCATTTTTGATGGCCTGCCATTCATCCTTTGCGGCAGCGAAGCAGGTCGACGTCAAGGTACACGATCCGGATATGCTTTGGGCGGACTGTACTTATCGGGCGCTTAGTGCGACGGAGGACGGGAAGCTCTTTATGGGTTTCACCACGCATTGGATGGACCTGAATGCCGCGGTCCTTTCCTATGATCCCGCGACCCAGACATTTGCTCAGCCCTTCGATTTAGGAAGCGTCACTGGAATTAAAACAGGGCCCGATGGAGAGCTGAGTCAGGGCAAAATCCATACCCCTCTTTTTGAGAATGATAAGGTCATCTACTTCGGAACAGGTTACGGCCCCTCTGATTACAAAACGCACAAACAGCGCAAACCCTATTCGGGCGGCTGTTTTGTGGCATTTGACCAAAAAAGCGGCGAAGCCAAAGTCGTTGGGCGCACTCCGAAAATGGAAGGCGTTATGACCCTGGAACCGGATTTTTTGCGCAACTGTCTTTACGGCATAACCTATCCGAACGGGCTGCTGTTGCGGTGTGACATCGCCACAGGAGAGGTGGCAAACCTTGGCGCGATTGATGACCAATTCAAAAAATTCGAACACATGGCTGACTTTATCGATGTGGTTCGCTGTCTCGTTGTCCATCCAGACACCGGGATCGTCTACGGCAGCCGCATAGACGGGACGATCTGGCAATATGATCCTGCCAAAGGAAAAATCAGCGAGATCGGCCTTAATGTGAAGCAGGGGATTGTGGGGGAGGCCGACAAAGACGCGCTGGCTTCATCGCAGTGGCGTATGGCGGTGCTCTCTCCCGATAAGGAGAAAATTTATGCGACTCATCAGGGCACAACCTCTCTGTTTGAGCTTAACCTCAAAACCAAATCCATTACACCGCTGGCTCGCCTCTGCACGGATGCCGACTTAAACGGCAAAGGGAACCTCAGGGGAAGCCGTCTGGCCTTCCTTTTAGAGAATGGCGTGATCCATCATCTGACTCACGGCCCGGTTGTTAAAGTCGACGGGCACAAGCTCAACCCAACGTATCAGGCGCATTATGTCACCTACGATCTGGCGACGAAAAAACGGATCGATCACGGCCCCTTGATGGTGGCGGGTGACCGGCGCGTTTGTCACGCCGATACGCTGGCCATCCTTCCAGACGGTCGCCTGTTCTCGCTGGCTTGGGTTGAGACCGTCGATCCGGCCAGAATTGAAGAAATGCAGTCACTCGCCCTCTCCCAAGGTAGACGACTGTATTCTAAAATAAGAAACGGGCCGTACTATGAAGTTCAATTAGTCGAACTGCCAACCAAGAGGAAATAACGAATGAGAAACTACAAAAAATGGACGCGCTATCTGGTATTGAGGTTTTCGATATCGCTCTGTTGCGCGGAGGCCAAGGCCGATTTATCGCTGGACGAGATTGTGACGATGGACCTGCTCATTCTGGAATTCGAATCCTGAACAAACTGTTTTGTTCAAGATGAAATATCAATTTATTGGATACTCTATCATAATGCTGACTTCCGCTTCTTTATTGTTGCCTGGCCTGGGCATCGCTCGGGGGCAAGAGCGTGTCGCGTGGGACAACGCCGCTTTGGACGGAGCGGGCAGGTCGCCCTTGGAGTACCGGGCGGTCCCGTTTTTTGATAAAGAGCATCGCTTTCCTTCGGTTGTGGACGTCATTCCGTACCAGAACAATCGTGAGGAAGCGGAGCTGTTGATGCTCGGATGGAAGGGGCAGATTTGGTCGGTGCCGGCGAATGGGGCGCAGGGGAGTGTAGAGCGGCATCTGCTGGCGGATGTGCGCGAGGATTTCAAAGATGGACGTGACGGCAAGCCGACGTATAGAAACTTTCAGTTGTTAAGTGGCGTTCTTGATCGGGACTGGCCGAAGTCTCCCTACTTGTATCTGGCAGTCCATCAGCAGACCGGGATGGACGGCGAGTGCCTGATCGTACGCTATTCGGTAGACACGGAGCCGCGCTTTGCTCTGAAGGGGAAACCCGAAATCGTGTTCAGTTGGAAGGCAATCAACCACAACGGCTGTGATCTCCAGTGGGGGCCTAAAGATGGCTTCCTTTACATCTCCGCAGGGGACGGTTCTGTGCAACGCGATCCCGGGAAAGTGGGGCAGCAGGTGCATGTGGTTCGGGGATCGATCCTTCGTCTCGACGTTCACGGCAAGCCTGACCCAGGGCGCGCTTATGCGGTGCCAAAGGACAATCCGTTCGTTGGAATGGATGACGTGATGCCTGAGATTTGGGCCTACGGCCTACGCAATCCTTGGCGCACCTGTTTTCACCCGACGACCCACGAGCTGTGGGTGGCAGACAACGGAGACGATCTTTGGGAGATGCTGCATTGCGTGAAGCGCGGCTCCAATGCGGGCTGGTCGTCTTTTGAAGGGCATCAGCCCTTCCATCTGGACTTGCCGCTGGGGGGGCCTACGCGCGCCCACACCGTCCCCAGGCTGGTTCAGCCCCATACGGAGCTACGCTCCATCATTGGCGGCGTCTTCTATCGCGGGAAGCGATTCCCGGAGCTGACCGGGCACTACGTGTATGGCTGTAATGTGACTCGGGAGATCTGGGCCGTTCCGTACGATGCGGCGCAAGACACGCTGGGAAAGCCGTTTCGCATTGCCAAGATCAGTGCCAACTCTCTGACGGCAGTCCGGGAAGATCACCAGGGCGAACTGTTGCTGCTTTCCTTGTCTGGCACCGCAGAAACCTTGGTCGCGCGCGGGAGCAGGCAAACCTTTCGCCCATGGCCGAGCGCCTTGTCGGAGACGGGCCTGTTTGCGGACGTCGCGATGCAAGGACCAGCCGCCGGGGTGGAGGAATACAAGGTGCAGGCAGAAGGCTGGGCCGACGGGGCGAGCGCTCGGCGCTTCGTTGCCGTTCCCGGTATTCCACTAGAGAACAGAGGCGGCATGCGGTCTCTCAGCAGTCTATGGATTGATCCCGGAGGGGCTTTGGTGAAGACCTTGTATCTGGGAGATTCACCTGTGGAGACTCAGGTCCTCTACAATAGCGGGACCTGGCAGGGCTACACCTACAAGTGGGATTCGGCGGGGAAGACGGCGAGCCTGGTTCCAGAGGAGGGAGAGACGGTGGCCCTGGAACTTGACGCGCCGCGTGGCAAAACGCAGACCTGGCGCTATCCCTCACGCTCCGAGTGTTTGACTTGCCACAACCAGCGCAGCCTCTTCGGAGTTGCCTTTACCACGTCGCAGCTTAATCGAAACAATCCGGACGGTCTTCAGCAACTGGATCAGTGGCTAAAGAAGGAGGTCTTGCGCGGTAGTCGTGAATTGGAGAAGAATCGTGCGGTGAAGTTGGCGGATCCGTATGATCCCGAGAGCGGAACCTTGGAGGAGCGGGCACGCGCGTATCTTCACGTGAATTGTGCCCATTGTCATCACAAGACCGGGATGGGCGGGCGCTCTGCGCTGGAACTAGAATATCACTTGCCGTTGGCGGAAACCGGTATGATTGGGGCGACTCCGAGGGTTCGTTTACTTGGCGAGCCGGAGGCCAAACTGATTGTACCGGGCAATGCCGAGCTGTCTGAACTCCTGGGGCGTATGAATCGTCGCGGAGCAGGGCAGATGCCCCTGTTTGGTTCCCACGAAATCGATGAAGCCGGCGTGGCCCTGATCCGAGACTGGATCAATTCGCTTTCGGAGAGTGAGTAG
>Ga0315320_10005143_pt1 | contig 10725 bp, 2 predicted proteins | sample M140m21515metaG_FD_203458 | JGI IMG/M metagenome (GOLD analysis project Ga0315320, IMG submission 203458) | Ammonia-oxidizing marine archaeal communities from Monterey Bay, California, United States - M1 40m 21515 | ecosystem: Environmental > Aquatic > Marine > Coastal | place: USA: California...
CAAATGCAAGAGCAAAGTAATCAAAATCAAATGATGCAACAAATTGTTGCTGCAATTGGAGAAGCTATGCAAAATGGTGTGCAACCTCAAGAAGTTGTAACTAAACTTTTGCAAGATCAGGTTCAACCTGAAATTGTTATAGAAGCTTTAATGCAATTAGGAATACCTGAAGAAGAAGTTAAAAGCCTTGTTGCTATGATTGTTTCAGCTCCTTCTGAAGAAGAAATGATTGCTTTGCAAAATGCAGAAATGGAAATGGCTGAAGAAGAAGCTGCTGAAATGCCAACAAATGAGGAAATGGCAATGAATGTTTCTTCAGAAGATCTTACAGCAAGTAAAGGAGCTTTTGTTAAAAGAAAACTTAAATTAGCTAAAGAAGGAATGTCTTCTAATACTAATTTAGCTGCAGAAGATGATGTAAATAATGTATCTACATTAATAAATTTTTCTAAAAATAATGCTCTTAGAAATCAATATGAGCAGCAATATGATCAAATGATGATTGATCAAAATATGATGCCTGAAGCAAGGTTGGGTAGAGAAGCTAGACAAGAAAGAAGAGAAATTAGACAGGATGAAAAAACTGATAGAACAAGAATGCGTCAAGCTGCTAAAACTTCTAGACAAGCTAATAGACTTGCAAATAGAGCATTAAGACAAGTATCTTCTCCTTTTGGTGGAATGTCTGGTTTTTCAGCATACTCACCAAGTCCAGTTATGGGAAGCAGTATAAGATTAGAAGATGTAGAAAGAGGTTTGTTCGGAAGATTAAAAAACTTTAAAATGAGTATTGATGGTATGGGCTTTCCATCACGATTTTCTGAAGGTATGTTTGTAAATGGAATAGCTAATCCTTATGGAATTCCTGAAAATCAAAAAAATATTGCAAAAAGATTAACTCTTCCTGGTCAAATTACTGTAGGAAATAATGGTTCAGTTAAATCAGATGCTGATGAAGTAAAAGGTGGTACAGGTAAAACACCTAACACACCTGACGTTGAAGAATTTAATAAGAGTGATATAGAGGGTGATGGTCCTGAAGTAGGTGAAGCTGCTATACAAGTAGGTGAAGTTGCTATACAAGACTTAACAAATAAAGAAAAAACTGAACCAATTGCGGGTGCTGAAAAAGATAAAGAAATAAAAGATGGTGAAGAAAGTGGGTTAGGAATGGATGATTTTCTTTATATATCTGCTGCTGGCGTGGCAATTGCTTTTGTTGGTTACAAAGGAGGAAAAAAAATATATAAAAAATATAAAGCTAAAAAAACAGCAAATGGAAAAATTAAATTTACTGATAAAGTAGGTAAAATTGCTACTCAAGCAGAAATTGATATGCTTAAAAAAGGTAATATTATTAAAAAAGGACAAGCTAAAATAAAACAAGTTAGACGTAATATAATAGATAAACAATATACTAGTCCCAAGGGTAAAAACATTAATACTCCTATGAGTAAATATTCTGGAAAGTTTATGCCAAAACCTACTGGTATTAGAAGTAATGTAGTTTATAAAACAAAACAAGGACTTAATAGAGTTGCTAAACCATTTGGTCCTTATGGAGGTTTTCAAAGAAGAGTTACAACACCTCTTGCAAGAAAAGTTCCAACGGGTATTAAGACTTCTGCTAAAGCTCTAGGCGCTGGTGCTGGTCTCTATTATCTTGGTGAATATTTGTATAATAATTTGGGTTATGAAGATGGTGGATTTGTAGATAACAATCTATATAAATTTACAGGTGGTGGAGACTATGATTATTTTAATGATGGTGGTTACTATGAAGATGGTGGATTAACTCAACCTACATATGAAGATGTTAATGATCCTTATATGCCTTATATGCAAAGTGGAGGATATATACCTATGGCTAATGATGGATATATGGTTGGACCAGATGATGTTACTGGAACTGATAAAGATGTTTTGAATGAAGACTATACAAGTTCTATAGATGATCGGTTTGAAAATCTTACTCAAGAGTTATATCAGTCTTTAAGTCCTGAGCAAAGAGAAATGTATAAAGCTGAATATCAAAGACGACAGCAGTTAGGACAAGGTATGCAAAGAGGTTATGGTATGCAGGGTTATGGACAACAACCTTATAGAAGAGGTTTGTTTAATACTGTAATGGGTGTAAATGCTCCTGCTGCTATTCAGAAAAGACAATATCTTACTCAAATTGCAGGACCAACTTATGCAGATGGTACTCCAGTTATAGGAGGTGCATTACCTGAAGGCTATCGCTTAAGAACGGGAAAAGCAGAAGATGGTGAACAAGGAATAGAATATATACACAATAATTTAATAGATAGAGTTTTTCGTGGTAAAGATGCAGAAGGAAATAGAAATCCTAGACTTCCTAAAAAATCTATTAAATATTATTTTGAAGGTCCTAATGATACTACATCTAGTTTAACAGGTAAAGATAATTCTACATCTAATCTTAAAATTAATTCAGATCTTAATGTTACTGAAGAAGAATCAAATGCAAAAGATAATTCTAAAAAAATTAAAAGCAGAAAAATTAAAGGTAGAACAGCTAAAGGAATGACCCCTCTAGGTGAAGGTAAATTTATTGATAAAAAAGGAAGGTTAAGATCTCCAGATCCTGTACGTAGAAACAGATCTTCAGAAGAAGTTAATCCAGGAAAAAATTATACTGGTTCTAATCTTTCAAGTTATAGAAATGCTTTTGTTTCAGGATCTTTAGATAAAATTAATAAAGATATAGAAAATATAAGAGAGAGAGAAATTATGAATGATCCTAATTCTTATGCATATGGCGGGTTTCAAGAAGGAGATGAAGTTTACATGAGTCCTGAAGAAGTAGCACAGTTTATGGCTATAGGTGGACAAATAGAATTTTTATAGTATGAGAGTTAAAATTAAAAAAATACCTAATGCTGCATATGGAGGTCAACAATCTGATGGAGGATTAGATGTTACTCCTGCTGCATGGGGTGGTAGTTATTCTAAAGCAAAGCCAGGAAAAGAAGTTAATAAAACTTTAAGTAAAGTTCCAAGATCTAAAGCTAATCTAGAAGCGGAAGGTGGTGAGACTGCATTTGGTCCTATATCTGGAGATACTATTCCAGATCATATGATTATAAAAGGCCCTCGTCATACTAATGGTGGTGTACCATTAAATCTTCCTGAAGATACATTTATATTTAGTGATACTAAATCTATGAGAATTACAGATCCTGCTATTCTTAAAATGTTTGGTAAGACTAGAAAAAAAGGTGGTTATACTCCAGCTGGGCTTGCTAAACCTTATGATATAAATAAGTACAAGGCAATTTTAATGGATCCTGACAGTGATAGATTAGATAGAGAAAATGCTGAACTCATGATAAAAAATTATATCATGAAACTTGGTGCTCTAGCATTAGCTCAAGAATCTAAAAAAGGTTTTCCACAAGGTATTCCAGAAATGGCTAGACCTTATATGGAAGCTAATGGAATCTCTGAAGAAGATTTAATGCCAGAGCAAGAGCAAGGAGAACAACCTGAAATGCCTGAAAGTGAAATGGCTGAGGGTGGTACATCTAGTCCTTTTGAGATGTCTATGGAAAAGGCTAAAGAAATTGACTTTACAGCATTGTCTGCTCCTAACCTAGATAATACGTTTGAAAATACAGTAGATGATCCTATAAAACAAGAAGGAACCCAAGGTCAAGATATAAGTTTAGAAGTAGGTGTAAAAAATGCATATGATGTGGATGGAGATATGCTAGCAAATCAAGGTGCTTATTTTGCAAGTAAAATTGGTAATTTTTCTGAAAAAGTAAAAAATTCTAAAAAAATGAAAAACATTTTTGATAAAAGCATGGATCCAAATGCTAGAGAAAATGTATTTTCAGGATTACATTATGCTAACACTCCTGGTGTAGTTGCACCATCTGGAGTTTCTCCTACTACTGTTCAAAGTTATAGGTCTCAATTTGGTGGAGAATTAGATAGATTTGTATATGATGAAGAAGAGTCTATGGCATATGGTGGAACACCTATGTCACTTTATGGTATGGAAATGGGAGGATCTTATTATCCTACTATGTCTACTGGAGGTACTAGAAGAGTTAAGATAACTGGATTACCTAAAGCTCATAGTGGAGCTAATGTTGAAGGCACTCATCCTCAACATCATGACCCAACTTATGACGAGGCAGAAGATAGAACTCAAGAAGAATATGATGCAGCTTCTAAAGCAGATGGTTGGAGAATTGTAACAGATGCTCAAGGTAGAAAATATAAGGTTCTTTATAAAGCAGGCCAGGAAGTGGCAGGAACTAGAAGAGAGGTTGAAGGTTTTCAAGGTGAATTAGATGATAGTAATAGGGGAAGCTACGGTATGTCTAATGTTTGCTCATGGTTAAATGATGAAAATAGTAAATGGTATAATGCTAGCTATGCAAGTTTAACTGGAGGTAAAAACCCAGTAATTGCAGATACTCCTAAAAATCAAAAAATGTATGCGGAATGTGCTCCTAAGCAAGAAGAGGGAGCAGAAGAAATTAAGCAAGCAATTAAAGTTGTAGATAATCCAAAAGATTGTAATTGCCCAGAAGTAGATGCAGAAGGTAATATTGTAAAGAATGAAGATGGTTCAGACAAGTTAATAGCAACTGGTCAAAAAGCTGTTTACAATGAAGAAAGTAAAAAATGGGAATGCCCACCATGTAATTATGATATAAATAGTAATTCTACTTCTAATGAACTTGATGAATTTGATGAATTTGAAGAGTTACCAAGATGGTCTGATAGAGCTATAGGCAATTTAATTACACAAGCTAGATTTAGAACTGATGCTGAAAGATTAGATCCAAATCTAATAAATACACCAGAATATTCTCCAGGTAAGCAAAGAAGATATGATCAAGATATTCAATCTAACTTATCTGGTTTAAGAAAGTCTATTGATACAGGAGGTGGTACAGCTCAACAAAAGCTTTTCCAAAATCTTGCAGCATTAGATCAAGCTACTACTCAAGTAGGTAAAAGACAGAAGCAAACTGAAGATTATAATATAAATGTCTTAAATCAAGCTGCTCAGATAGCTGCTAATTTACAATCTAGTACAGATGCTAGAAATCAACAGTCTATCATGAATGCTAGAAGATACAATGCTCAAGCAGGAGATAAAGAAACTGCGGCAAAGAATGCTAAAATGCAATATATAAACTTAGCTAAGACTGATGCACAAAATGAACAGTTACAGAAAGCTATGTATAACTTTAATAACCCTAACTTTCCAATTGCATATAAAGATGGTATGCCTATTTATAGATCTATGTATAGAGATCCTAATCCTACAAAAGGTCAACAAGATATAGTAAGTACGTATCAAGACATTCTTTCAAAGATAGGTGACAGTGATAAAAATAAACAAATAGCTTTAGACTTAGCTAAATCAAAATTTGTACAAGTTGGAGGTTATGTTTCTGCAAATGATATATATCCTTTCTTTAACGAGTAAACTTTTAAAGTTTAATAAACTTATAAAATGTTAATATATTTAAACAATAAATAATACATAACAAAATGCCACGTTATCCACAAGGAGTTACTTCATTTATTCCATCTTATCAAGCTTATCAGCCAGATTTTACTATGATGGGTAAAATGCTAAGCATTCGACAAAATCAATATGATCAAAACTGGAAAAGATTAAATGATGTATATGGTTCTTTATTATATGCAGATACTACACATGAACAAAGTCAAGAAGTTAAAGATCAATTAAAGAATGAAATTGATTTTAATTTAAGAAGAGTTTCTGGTTTAGATCTTTCTTTACAAAAAAATGTTCAATCTGCTCAACAAGTATTCCAGCCATTTTATGAAAATAATAGTTTAATGTATGATATGGCTGCTACTAAAAATGTTAATGCATCTATTGCAAAAGCTGATAGTTATAAAAATTCAGCAGATCCAAATATGTCAGGTTTGTATTGGAATGAAGGAATGGATTTTATTAATTATAAAATGCAAGAATTTAAAGAAACTCCATATGATCAAATACAAAGTTCAGGGCTTGCACAAGTTAATTATACACCCCATTATAATTTAGGACAAGAAGCTTTAGCTATAATGGATAAAATAGGATCACAAACATTTTCAGAAAGTGATGGTAAATATGATAAAGTAACTACAAATGGTTCTAAAATTATTAATTATCTTAAACAAGTATTTGAAACAAATTTAGGTCAAGATCCTAGATTTCAAGCTATGTATAATATAGAAGCTTATTTAAATAGAAAAAATTATATAAACTCTAATGCTGCTGCATTTGGTGGTGATAAACTCGCTGCTGAAAGACAATATTTAGAAAGCACTTATAAATTATTAGGAAAAGATGCAATTATAACTAATGATATTTTTAAGAAAAATGCAGAAGGAGTTAAAAAACAACAAGAATTACTTTTAGATCCTAATTCAGGATATGTGCCTGGTCAAGAAGAGGCTATTCAAAAAGTAAATCAACAAAATGAAATTGCTCAACAAAGTTTAAATAAATCTACTGAATATGCAAACATGGTTTCTGTTGAAAATAATAGAGGTCAACAAAATCCTTTTGAAGATTTAAATATATTAAGAAGAAAAGTTGATTATTTAAATGCAAATGCTATAATGCAAAAGAAAGTTGGAGAACAAGCTCAACTACTTGCATATAAAGATTATAAACAAGAAGTAAGTTTAAATGAGGAATATAAAATTCGTTTAGAAAATGATCTTGCTATTCAAAGAGATATGATGGCTGCTAGAGTAAAAGCAGGAACTCATAATTATACAACAGATGCTTCTGGTAAAGCTACAGGAAATATAGAACCTGTTGCTGGTGTAGATGATTATATTAAAGTACAAGATCAAGATATTACTGCAGATAGTCAAGATGTGCGAGAAACAGTTAAAACTATTCAAACAGATAGATTCGACAATGTTAAGAGTTATTTAGAAGATGGTATAAAATTAATACAATCAATTGGCTTAGATAAAATAAGTGGTGGACAAGAAGATGTTTTAAAGATGATTGGTGTTACTAAAGACTCTAAAGGTAACTTAGTTTCAGTAGGAAAATCTCAAGTTAATTCTATTAAAGATTTATCAAATGCAATATCAAGTTATGATACATTTAAAGAATCTGGATTGTCTCTTACAGATCTATTTAATGTAACTAAAAATATTAGAAATATTATTTTTAGAGAATCTGATCCAAATGGTATTGATTATTCAGTTCTTTTACAGAAAACTTATGGTAAACAAGGTTCTCCTGATAGACAAGCAGTAAATAATTGGTTGCAAGGTAGTTATGAAAATACAGATAACATTGATGAAATGATTGCTAATAAAAACTATTTGTCAACTAAAAGAGATGAAATAGTAATCTATGGAAAAACTAAACCTAAAAGTGAATTGTTTGCTGCACAATTTGCAGTTGATTCGTATGGTAAAGGTGTTGGTGAAGAACAATATATAAAAAATGTACAAAATTATATAAGTAAAGACTACGTTAATAAGTACATAAATAGTATGAATTTAGATGCAGAAGCAGAACGTAAAGTAAGAGCAGATGCAGCTAAAGCTTGGGATAAATATAGTGTTATTGATCCTAGATTTTACTACAAAGCTGTAGGGGGGTATCTTAATGCTGCAGCAAATTTTTATAAAGTTAAAGGAGTACGCAGCTTTTTTACAGAATATCTTAATCCGCTTGATTTAGGTAAATATGAATTATACAATGAAGCAAGGTTAAAATATGATATGCCTGATTATGAAGATGTTTTAGAATCATTTGGCAATGAGTTTAAAAACTCTAATCGCTTTAAGGATTCACCTCCTTCATTAATTGGTAGTGGTACTGGTACTAGTGGTATGTCTGCACAAGGTACTGTTGTAGCGGGCGCTGGTTATACTCAACTTTATCAAGATTTTTATGGTACTGGAAATACAAATATAGGCATAGTAGATGATATTCGTAACATGATGGCTAATCCTAGTAAAACAATTTATTCTGCATATAGTACTAGTTTACTTGCTAAAAATGAAGAAAAAAATACTAAAGAACATCAAGAAGCAGTTAAGTTTATTATAGGTCAGGTAATGAATCCTACTAATAATAAAGAAATAGGAAACTTTGATATTACTATAAAACCAGGTACTGCGTTTGATGGTACTAAAGGAGGGTATCAAATTAAACTAAGTCAAGAATCTTTAAATAAATATATTCAAAAAGCTAATGATGAAGGTGTATTAAGTAACATTGGTGTAGCATCAGCAGATATATTAAAACCTTTACTTAAAAATGGATTAACAATTATATCTGATCAAGTTCTTTTAAATTCAGATGCTTGGCAGGGTGGTACAGCAGATGCAATTGCTTCTACTCTTAGAAGTCAAATTGCAGAAAAAAGAATTATAAACAAAACTAATGATACAAGGGTTTCAAAATCTTATCCATTAGGTGGTGGATTTAAAATTACCTATGATATTCGTGGTTATGCTGGAAATGAATCATATGATTTAATGAAAACTTCAAAAATCTTTGATTTACAACATTATATAAATACTGGAAAATTAAAAACTTTACAGTCACCATCTAGTAATGTAAATCCTAAATCTTTAACTCAGCAAAGAAAATCTTTTATTGAAAACAAGTCACAATTAGAACTTGCTAATAAACAATTAATTTTGCAAACTAAAGCTGCTATAGAATCATTAAGAAGTAAAAATCCTGAAATAACTAATCAACAGATATATAACATATTAAAATCATTGTATGATTAATGAGAAAGAGTTTAATAGATATACAGACGTTGACGTACCTAATGTACCTAGTCAAAACGATGTTAATGCTATAATTCAGCAACAGTATAATGAAGTTTCTGATACATTTACTCCTTTATCAGATCCTAATGTAGAATTACCTAATGCTGTAAATATACAGCCTTTTAATGGAGATCCTGTACCTTTTGATTTGCCAGGCGCGTCTGTTAAAAAACATTTATTAGGAAGTCCAGATGAATATCCTGGTGGATTTGGTATACCTAAACAAGATGATATATCAAATTGGATACAAGCAACAAGTAGAGATATTAGTAATTCACAAGGACAATATGCAGAAACATTTATGTATGATGCAGGTCCTAAAACTAATAGTTTTTATAAAAGATATGCTGCATATGGTGATGATAAATTTTCAGAAGTAGGCTTTCATCCTTTTGTAGACAATGAAGCTAACTTTAATCAAAATACTACTATGGCAGATGATTGGAGTAGAATGCTTACTCACTCATTTCCTGTTTTACTTAAAAGAGGTTTTGTAGATGGTCCTATAAGTTTAGGTAAAGCTTTAACTGGAAATTTTAGTGGTGCAGATTTAGAAGATTCTAAAGAATATGAAGAAGCTGCAGCTATTGGTCAGTCTTCTAGAGAAGGTGGTCTTACTGGGTTTAGTGCTTTTATGAATAACACTGTTATGAATTTTGGTTATACAGCAGGTATTATTACTGAAGCTTTGCTAGAAGAAGTTGCTTTATCACTGGTAACCGTAGGATCAAGAGGTATGACTGCTAAAGTTGCGGCAGAAAGAACTGGTCAAAATGGTAAACGTATACTTAATGCTCTTGGTAAATTTGGATCAGGATTTAAAGCTGTAAGTAAACTATCTAAAATATCTAAATCACCTACTGCAGCTAGAAGTTTTTGGGATAGTATAAGAAGTGCAGGTAAAATATTAAATCCTTTAGAAAATACTGTAGATGCATTTAAAGCAATAAGTTCTACACAAAAAGCATATAAAGCTGGTAAAGCTACAAGTTATTTAAATGGTCTAGGTATAGTATCTAAAACTGCTGGAGGACTATATAGAGATGCTAGAGCTTTAAACATGGCTATATCTGAATCTAGATTAGAAGCAGGTATGGTAGAAAATGACATCTATAAAGAACTTAGTGATGATTTTTATTCAGAAAATGGTAGAATACCATCAATGGAAGAACAATATGGAATGCGTATTAGAGCTAAGCAAGGATCATTAGAAACATTTTATGCTAATGCTGGTATTATTTATGTTACTAATCAAATAACATTTAGAAACATTGTGGCTCCTAAAGGTGGTATTAGAAACTTTATGAAAGGTGTTCAACAAGAATTAAAATCTCCAAAGTTTGATAGTAAATATGGAAGTTTAGGAAAATTAGTTTTTGATAAAAGTAAAAACTCTGTAAAATTTCAAAAAAATAAAATTAAAACATTAGCTAAGTCTTGGATAAAAGAACCTGGTTTAAAAACATTTAAAAGTTCTTTAGGTTATTTTAAAGCAAATATATCAGAAGGTATTCAAGAGAATTTGCAAGAAAGTATTGCTCGTGCTAACATAGCACATTATATAGACATGTATAAAACAGAAGGTGTGTCTTCATCTCTTTATTCTCAAGGTGTAAATGGAGTCTCTTATCAAGCTCAAACGGGTGTTTCTGCAGATAGATATTGGGATGAGCTTAAAAAAGAGTGGACTACTAAACAAGGATTTGAAACTTTTGCATCTGGTTTTATGATGGGCTTTATGTCAAAACCTTTAAATGATGCAGTTCCTTTTTTAAGTCAACATCATAATAGAATATTTGATAAAGAGGGTTATCAAAAATGGGTAAAAGTAAAAGCTAAAGAAAAAGTAAGAATTAAAAATTATCTCAATGATAAGTTTTCTAAAGAAGGTGTAGAAGG
>Ga0315320_10005148_pt1 | contig 10715 bp, 7 predicted proteins | sample M140m21515metaG_FD_203458 | JGI IMG/M metagenome (GOLD analysis project Ga0315320, IMG submission 203458) | Ammonia-oxidizing marine archaeal communities from Monterey Bay, California, United States - M1 40m 21515 | ecosystem: Environmental > Aquatic > Marine > Coastal | place: USA: California...
AGTGGGTCCGGGGCTGGGGTGTCGATAAAGGGCTTTACGAATCGCGATAGGCGGGAGACGGCACGCCCGAACTCGGGGTAGATGTCCGCGTCCCGGGGGCTGAGCTTCGCGATCTCCCGTCGGTTCTTGTCTGGGTCAGGCCACCGGCAGAGTCCCTCATTGTCGAGTTGGGGTGTGTAGCTACATTCGAGCGGCACGATCTTGAGCCCGTGCTTGACTAGGTTTAGGTCTCGAATAATCCACGGCCGGAGCAGGCTGACGACATAGCTGCAGACCGAGTAGGTGAAGCCGGGGTAGAGGCTCTCACTCACGGCGGCACCGCCCACGAGGTGACGTCGCTCCAGGACAAGAACCTTGCGACCCGCCTTCGCTAGATACGCTGCGCACGTGAGACCGTTGTGCCCCGCGCCGACGATGATTGCGTCGTAGGGGTTGCTAGACGAACCGAGCACGCTCATACCTTCGCCTCCTTCTTCTTCGCCTTCGCCGGCGTATGGGTTTTCTGAGGCGGGTTGTAGAACGGTGTTTTCACCACCGCGGCTGAGACTCGGTGACGTTCGAACTCAGGTGTGTGCTCGATTTTGAGATCCGTGCCGAGGGCCCCATAGGGCCGGTGGACCTGGGCGAGAGCGATGTACTTTTTAAGGATTGGTGACCACGTTGAACTCGTCGCCTGACCGACTTGCTTACCATCGAGGTTCCAGACAGGAAGGGCGCCCCGGGAAGCACTTGGCGCGAGATGGGGAGGGAGCTTGTACCTCTCGTAGAGCGCCTCGAGTTCGGCCCAGCTGATCTCCAGGCCGACCATCTCCCAGGTGCTCCCGCCGCCCTGCTGCTCCCGAAGGAGGGCGTCACGGCCTATCCATCCTTCTCTGCTCAGCTTCGCGGTCCAGCCGAGTCCAGCGTCTCCAGGTGTGGATTTTAGAGATTCGGTGACGCAGTTCTTTGCGCTTACATAGTCCACGCCCTGGAGGACAAACCCAGCTTCGATGCGAGTGACGTCCATCGCGTCGAGGCCCGCTGGCTCAAGCCCGTGCGGCTTGCCAGCCTCAATGACCGCATCCCAGACTGGGAGCGCGTTATCAGGGGCCATCCAGAGTTCATAGCCAAGGTCGCCGGTGTAGCCGGTGCGGGTGATCCACCCTGGGCGCCCAGCAAGCGTGGTGGTAGCGACACCGAAGAAGCTCAGGGCGTCGAGATCATGCTCCACCAACTCTTGGAGGATTTCCCGCGAACGAGGTCCCTGGACCGCGAGGGCTGCGATGGAGTCTGTCTCATCCTCGATCGATACCTCAAAGCCCCGGGATTGTCGGGCGAACCATCCCAGCCACGGCTCTGATGAAGTCACTCGGTATCGACCTTGCCCCAGGTTGGCCAGGGTCCCGTCGTCGAGTACGTGACCGTCCTCGTTACACATTGTCCCGTAGTAGACGCGTCCTGGCTTGAGCTTGCTGCAATCGCGGCTCCACAGGTGAGAGAGGAAAGCCGCAGCGTCCTTGCCTTGCACGTCGTATTTGTACAGAGGCGAGACGTCGATCATTCCCGCGGTGTGCCGAAAGGCGAAGTACTCGCGCTCGCTGTGCCGGTCGTAGTTGCACACGGCTGCGTAGCCGGCCCACTCCTTCCAGGCGTAGCTGTGGCAGAGCGCGGCGGTACGAGGGTGAAAGTGTGTCTGTCGAGGCATGAGATTCGCACTGTATGCGTGGGGAAGGAGGGCGCGCCAGCCCTCCCTCCACTCTGGCGGTAGGTCGAATACTGTGAGCAACCATGACCTAGTGAACCCACGAGCTCTCCTGCATGTGGCTCCCGAGTCGCCCATCGTGAGTGTGAATTCGTTGGCGCGGAGGCGATTTGGCGCCATCGTGAGGGAGTGAGAGCGCTTTTCTTCTGTCTGCTCCTTCTTGCTCCCTCCGTGGCGGTCGCTTGTCCGACTTGCGGGACGGCAGCAATGCCGGGCCTTGCTGGACCTGCGGACCTCTCTGGGAACTATCCGTTGCAGTACCGACGCTCGGGTTCGCGATTGACGCTCGAGGGAGCCGCAGATCGAGTCATTCGATTCGATGAGGGCTCAACGCCCGGCCGTTTGCGAATTTTCGTCGTGGGTGAGCCCCTCGCTCCGCCTACCGTGGCCGCGGGCTTTAGCTGGCAGGCAGCACCCGCGGTAGGTCTTCATGTGTGTGGCCCGGAAGTCACGTTGAGTGTCACCCTTCCATGATTTGGGCGGGGTACCCGCGCCATTGGGTCGCTGTGACCTGCCCGTCGGCCGATGACCGTGAGATACCAAAGGCTCCCTAGTAGAGCCACGGAACGAGGCGGTAGGTTCCCGATCGGTATCTCTGGTAGCGCTCGCCGAAGGTCTCCTCGAGGAGGCGCTCCTCGCCGCGGGCTCGGAGATCTCCAATCACCCACAACAGCGCGGTGACCAGCCAGGTCGCCGGCGAAGGGGCCCACAGTGCGCTCCCCAGACCAAGGAGTCCGAAGGCCAGATAGAGAGGGTGGCGCACCAACCGAAATGGGCCGGATTCACAGAGTTCATGGCCCGCTTCGAGCGTCGCGCGGAGCCGATAGGAGCGGAAGACGGTGAGCGTCCATGCGGCTACGACTCCTCCGAGAGTGAGGAAGAGGACGGCGAATGAGCCCCTCACGAGGCCGGGGAGCTCGGAGAGCGTCGTCGCGGTCCATACCGCCGGATAGAGGCCAATGATGGCCGCTGAGTGCGCGCGGACAAGCCCGGCCGCATGCGGAGCGTGGACTGTTTCGGACTCATGCCTTGGCGCTTCTTTGGCCACCGGGCGGGGGTGTCCCAGGAGCTTCGCGCGCGCCAACAGGAACCCGCCCCACCAAACCGTGTGGAGTACGAAGACGAAACGGGACGGGTGCAGGAAGTAGGAGGGGTCCATTAGCGACTGCGATCTACGTTGCGAGGACGGCAGGGCGCAAGCGAGATGGGAAAGGGGCTGACTCTACTTTGGTACTCCAGTGCTCTGGGACAGCGTGCGGTCGGACAGTCGTGTAGGACTGCGGGGTCGGTCAGACCGACGTATTGACGAGGGACGTGTGACCCAGGATCCGATCTTGGCAGAACAAGAAGAGCGGGGAGCTGGCTCCTCCGTGTCAGCGCGCCTCGCCCGCGGGCTGGACGCGCATGCGGCTGTCGTGATCGCGGTCGTCTTGGTGGTCACGGCAATCCTCGCTCTTCCGTTCGTCTTCATGGTGCCGACATCCACCGCATCGCAGGAGCCCCAGGGGGATGTCTTCGATGCGAGGAACCTCCTCGCGGAGCGTCTCCCGTCTCCTCTGCATCACATGGTCTTCGTCATTGAGGCGCGGGATGGGAACATCCTGGACAAGAACTCTCTCCTCGAGCTGCTGACCCGCGAGGCGCAGTTGAGGGGTGACCCGGTCCTCGGCGGGAAGCTTAGGAAGTGGCGGTCGGAGTCCCCCGCTGCGGACATCGACGGGATTCTCACCATCGCTGATGTGGCGAACACCGTGCTCATGACTCAGGGCCGGCTTGGGCTGTTCGGAGCGACTGAGGAGCAGGTCGCGGAGGTGGTCTCTCTGCTGCTCGAAGACCCTGGCCCGGCTGTGTTTCAGCTCTCCCCGTTGGCCCGAAAGGACGAGGAGAGCGGTCACTGGACGGCTCCCGCGATGCTGGGACACGTCCTCGCGAACAATCAGATGTTGGGTGGGGGGAGCGTGGATGCGGTGCTTGGCTCCGATGACACCACCAAGGAGGAGTACGCGCGCGAGGTTCTGGCCCTACTGCGCGGGAGCGAAACGCACAACCAGGTCTGGGGGCTTGCGATCGATGTGAACCTCACAAGCTCCGAACAGGGTCGTAGCGCCGGTCCATACATCGCGTTGACCCTGCTCGCCGTGCTCGTGTTGCTTGGTCTCACGTTCCGTTCGTACTGGGCAGTGGCTGTGACGGGCTTTGGGCTCGGCGTGTTGATGATTTGGTTGCACGGACTCAGCAACCTGATCGGACTCAAGAATGACCAGATCTTGAGCATCATCGTTCCCATCGCGATGATTTCGTTTGGAGTGGACTTCGCGTTCCACGGGATTGGGAGGTATCGGGAAGAACTGGCCCGAGGAGGCCGCTCTCCCCGGGCGGCGTTTGTTGTGGGCATCGGCTCCGTCTTTGCCGCATTACTCGTCGCTGCGGTAAGCGACACTGTTGCGTTTCTGTCGAACGCAACGGCTGGAATCGAGTCGCTGGTTCAGTTCGCCATCGCGGCCTCCGTCGCCACCGTGTCAGCGTTTTTTGTGTTGGGTGTATGTACACCCCTGGTGGTGAGTAGGTTCGAAGAACGTTTTGGTCTCGGGCCACAGAAGGGACACGGAGTCGGAGTGGTGGTCGCCGCGGGTCTGGCAGCTTCGCTCTGGGCGATGGGGACGGTCGTCGTGAGCGTCTTTGTGCTCCCAGTGGGCGGGGTTCTGCTCTTGGCTGGCCACGGGGTGGTTTGTCTTTTACTCCCGGCCTTCATCCTGACTCGTCGTCGCCCCCTCGATGCGGAGACTCGTCTCGTGCTCCCACGGGAGTTCGCCGGCGGAGGCTCCCCATTCATCGGAGAGCTGGTGGTGCGGACCACCCGTCTTCGCCGGGTCCTCTTGCCGACCCTGAGTCTCATCACGGCGTTCGCAGCCTGGGGGGGACTCCAGTCCAGAGCAGCCTTCGACGTCCGGGACTTCTTCTCGGCGTCTACCGACTTCGTCATCGGATTGGACAAGTACGACGTACATGCCGTGAGTCAGGCGGGGGAGCCCGCCGATATCTACGTCGAGGCAGATTTGACCGACCCGCAGGTGCTCGAGTCGTTGCGCAGCGCACGGAAAGGACTGCGCGCGCTCGATACCGACAGACTCTCTCAGGATGAGCAAGGACGCATCAAGGTCGGTGGTGGTGTGGTTGAGCTACTCGAAGCTATGGGGGCATCTGCCGAGCAGGCAACGGGTCTGAAGCTCGAGGAGTTGCTTCGCTCTGCCCGAGAGGAGGGTGTTCCTGGAGGACCCGATGGCACGCTGCTGCTCCTGCCCGAGGTTGTCCGCAGCATGGTGTGGTTGGGGGATGCGGGGGCGCCAGAGCGGTCCGGAGCGACGCGACTGCATCTCGAACTACGAAACTCGCGTGACCAGGATGAGGTGGAGAGGACACGAGAGTTCCTTGCGCCCTTGGTGTCGTCGCTGGCTCAAGACCTACGACGGCACGACCCTGATGCGCGGGCGCTTCTCACTGGAGGGGCGATTGTGCGTCAGGCCAGCCTGGATGGCGTCCTGCTGGCATTTCAGCTCTCATTTCCGTTCGCGGTCTTGTTCTGCCTGCTCGCGGCGACGGTCTTCATGCGCTCCCTGCGATACGGGGTCGTCAGCACGGTGCCTGTGGTCCTGGTGGCGATATGGCTTTACGGCTTCATGTTCGCGGCGGGCTATTCCCTCAACGTGGTCACGGCGACGATTGGGGCGATCTCCATTGGGGTGGGGATCGACTTCTCGGTCCATTTTACGATGCGCTTCCGAGAGGAACTGGAGACTGCGGCAACGAGACTGGATGCGCTCCGGGCGGCAGGTTCAGGAACCGGCCAGGCGCTCGCTGCCAGCGCGTTCTCGAGCGCTCTGGGCTTCACCATCCTGGCGTTCGCACCGATGCCCATGTTCGCTTCGTATGGATTGCTGACGGCGGTGATGATTGTGCTGGCCCTGGCCGCGGCTCTTCTGGTCCTGCCTTCGCTCTTGTTGCTCGTGACGCGGCCGCTCCAGAGCGCCGAAGACTAGGGGGTTCGGGCGTACCGCTCGTTACCGAACCAGAGCGCGTCGACAGAGGCACCGCCGGATTCGACCAGCACCTCGCTGACCCCGTAGGGACAGTCCGCCTCGGTCCACAAGCCTCCGTCACGAATCTCCAGTCCCCAACTGACGTTCGCAGCGTTACTCCAGAGCATCGCTCCTGCGTTCTCAGAGACTGTCACGTCATGCCATTCGTTCAGTATGGGCTGACGCTGATAGCGACCGCTGATTTGAGAGGGCTCCAGAGATGCGGGGTTGATGAGGTCTGCCGCTTTGAGGCCCTCAGAGAGAGACGGCGTGGCTGTGAGCAGGCGCTTGTTGATCGCCTCGATGTAGTAGTCCGATTCCCAGAGGCCCACAAAGTCGCCGGGCCAAGTGGACGTGTCAAACCACTGATGAGAGGTGTCTTCCAGACCAAACTCAGGCCACGTGCGAAACAGGTGGTGCATAAACTCGTGCTGGAACCACTGCGGCTGATATGCCCGAAGCTCGATCTCCGAGTAGGGCCCCGAACCCAGGTGCTCCGGCTTTCGGGTGAACCAGCCATCGTCTGAGAGGAAGAGCGGCCTCCCCATGCCATAGACCCCCATCCCCCCGGTGATGAAGTGCCGGTCGTAGCCGGAGCCGTCGCCAGGCACCCCGGATGGAGCCACGACCCACCAGAAGTCGGTCTCGCGGGAGATCTCCGCAGGGACCGAGTCCACCATTCCTGATGCGTCGGGGTAGGAGAGGACCACCTCTCCATCATCGGTGAAGCCCACTGTGGTGCAGTCGTCCATGGTGTGGACGACGAGTTCAACATGGAGCCCACCGGTGATTGCCTGCACCCAGCGTCGAAAGAGGTCGGTTGAGATTCTCAGAGCGCGTGCGTCGTTCGCCAGGATCTCTTCGGCGATGTCGAGCTGCACGGTCTCCGGGGCGAGATCGGGCAGCGTCGGTCGCGTGACGGCTGCGCACGGCGCCACCACGGCGGTCAACTGGAGTGACTCGGTCGCTCCCTGTTCCCCGAAATCGATGATTTGGTCGAGCATCCGCAGCCCGTAATAGGCGACGGGGTCACCGATGTTCAGACCTTCGAAGCCGACATCCTGGCGCCAGATCGGCGTGGAGAGAGGCATGGCAGCGAAGACCTCGTCGACCCGCGCGCGGGCATTGCTCCAGTCTCCAGCTTCGAGGTCGTCCTGGCCGTAGAGGAGCGCCTCCAGCGCCTGGATGTGGTGGGCCGGGAATGCGTCCTGTCCTCCGTGTGAGGAGTAGAAGGTCTCCAGATCGTCTCTAGTGCGGTTGTCAGGAGCGGGCTCCGCTGTCGGTGGCTCCAGCGTTTCGACGTCGTCGATGTCGGTGAGGCAACCGAGCATGGTGAGACCGGCGAGGAGTGGGCATAAAAGAGCGGGGCGGGGCATGGGGCCTCGGGGGGGAATGTCAGGAGCCAGGGTCTAAGGAGAGGTCGCTTACAGCGTAGGCGACACACGCATGTACGAAGCCGCGGGCCCGATCTGCCTCACGGACCCCCGCACTTGGCAACGACCAGACCTCGCCAGAGAGGAGCTTCAGTCGACAGTCAGCGCATTCACCGGTGCGACAGAGCGCGGGGATAGATTGCCCTTCGCGCTCCAGGGCATTCAGTAAAGGCTCGCCTGCGCGAACGGTCACTGGATCTTGGCCCACAAGGTCGACCTTGAAGGTGTCGGAGGCTGTGACGTAGTCAGGCCACCCGGGCATCTTCGTGACATCTCTGGGCGGGCCGAAGCTCTCCCGACGTATCGCATAGTCTGCGACTCCCAACGAGCGCAGTTGCTCAACGACGTGCTCGATGAAGCTGTTGGGGCCGCACACGAAGAAGCTGGCTTCCGCGATGTTCCCGACTTGCTGCGCGATGAGGTCGGCATCGAGGTGTCCTGAAGGGCCCGCGTAGCCCGGCGGTGGCCGGGAGATGACGGAGAGGGCGTCGAAGGGGACATGCCTGATGGAGAGACGCGTGAACTCGTTCTCGAAGATCACATCGTCCACTTCCCGGCTGCCGTGGATGAGATGGACTGGAGCTGGAAAGCCTTCAGCCGCAAAGTGACGCAGCATGCTCATGAACGGGGTAATGCCGCTGCCACCAGACAAGAGCACGACGGGTCCACGGTCCCGCAGGGGCTCATGGACAAAGCTTCCGGCAGGGCCGCTCGTGATGACTTCCCAGCCGGGAGCCTGTTCGAGCAAGTACGGAGAGACGAACCCGTTGGGCTCGCGTTTGATCGTCAGGTCGAGGTGCTTTGCGCCCGGGCGTGACGAGATGCTGTAAGGGCGCGTGGTCCTCACCTCCGCGATTTGCACGGTGAGGCTGACGTACTGCCCGGGGCGAAATGGGGGGAGCACGCCATCCAGCCGTTCGAACCGCAGCGTCTGGGTGGTTGGAGTTTCCTCGATCGTCTCGATCAGACGGAGCCGCATGCTCCGAGGGTGAAGCGCGTCCACCAACGCTTCGCTTTGGGCGAGGAGGTTTTCGTGAGTCGCGGGGAGGGGGAGCGTTCTTCGGCCCAGGCGTCTCAGCGGGGCCAACCAGGTCCCGATGTCTTTCAGCAAGCAGATCCACTCCGGCGTCATGCGGCTTTCCGTCTCAGGATGGACGACGCGATTTCACCGACGATCTGGCCCGAGGAGATGGCAGGCCAGTATCCCCCGCCGGGGTTGGTCCAGGCGCCCACGTGGTAGAGACCGAGGAGAGGGCCCACAGGGGCGGGCCGCATCGCGGTGTGTCCCAACCGGTTGCTGTCGAAGCCGTAGATGGCGCCCGTGGGGTGGCCGGTGTAGCGGGCCATCGTGATGGGCGAGCCGACCTCCACGACCTCTACTGCGTCGCGCAGACCAGGAAACAGGCTGTCTGCCCAGCCAAGCATTCCTTCAGCGAACTTAGTCTTCACGTCGACGTACTCTTTGGGACAGACGCCGAGCCAGGGTGTCCCCGAGACCATGGAGGTGAGAGTGACTGTGGACGTGCCAGGAGGCGAGATCGACGGAACCGCGAGGTTTGGACAACCGATCAGCATGTGCCCAGGCCGCTCAAATGTCCGTCCAGTAGCGTACTGAGCCTCAATGTCGAAGCCGTCGTTCGCCATCACCTCATGACAGTCAAGACCGAGCTGCTCGATCGATCGGTCGATCCCTAGATAGACCTGGAAAATGGACGTTCCCATGGGGCGACGATTTAGGCTCTTCAGTGTCCGTTCGGGGACGTGCTCGTGACCGATGAGGTTGGTGTAGGTGACGATAGGACCGGCATTACTCACGATGGCTCGGGCACGAATGACGTTGCCGTCGTCGTCCTCGACTCCGGTCACACGTCGGCCGTCGACCGTGATTCGCCGGGCGCCGCAGCCAAGGCGTAGGGTCCCGCCGTGCTTTTCCAGGGCTCCTGCGAGGGCGCTGGAGAGACCCTGGGAGCGGGTGGTCGGATACCAGCCCCCGTGGTTCAAGAGACTGCCCATCATCGCGGCGTAGTAAAGAAAGGAACAGTCCGATGGAGGAAGACCGACGTAGCTCCATCCCTGACACAGCAGAGCCCGGGCTCCAGGGTCCTGGACGTCGCGGTCCAAGACCTCCTCGAGGGTTGTGAACGCGTAACGGGGCATGGCGCGCAGACGCAAAGGGATGGTCAGCATCCTCAAGAGCTTCGAGCCGCTCGGACGGGCGAAGGCGTCGCTGAGTCCGTCGGCCTCCCGGGCCACGGCCATGACTCGCTTCATGAACCGTTTCACCCCACGGGCTGAGTCAGGAAATGCGTCACAGACAGCTTGCTCGAACCCTTGCGGATCCATAGGGAGCCTGACGTCGTGCCCAGGAAACAGGGAGCGGGAGAAGTCGGAGACACGCGCGAACTCGACATCATCCCAGGCGCCGAGGTCCTTCAAATAGCGTTGGAGTCCCCCGGGACGATCTGGAGAACCGATGTCCGACAACACGTGAAGTGACACCTCAAACTCATAGCGGCCACGGACGAAGCTCGTGGCGTACCCGCCGGGCACGATGTGGCGCTCCAGCACCAGGACTGAAAAGCCCTTCTTCGCAAGAGAGGCAGCAGCGGACAGGCCGCCGAGTCCTGCTCCGATCACTACGAAGTCGTACTGAGCCTCCACACTTTCCTCCGCGGGTTCCACCCCGAACCGGAAGCTAGCCTCCGAACGTCTGGTTCCGCCAGCGCCGGTGGGGGCCCATCGCCACGAAGACGTTCAATCTGTGCCCTCGTTCTTGTTGACGCTGCCTCTTACCCGAATTCGTTGGTCGGTTCTCCCAGTTGCCTGCGTACGTCGGCATGTCGCTCGCGAGTGAGCGGGAAACCCCAAAGAAATAGAGCGCCAATTGTCATGAGGGTGGCAGGGATGCCCCCGTAGACGAGCATCAAGCGTCCCTGCACAGCCGTAGAGATGACCTCTCCGCTGGGGTCGTAGCCGAGGACCGCCGGGAGGACCGTGCCTAGCAGCACGCCAAGTGCGAGGGAGAGCTTGATCGTCATCCCCCACACCGCGAAGAAGAGCCCTGACCGATGCTCTCCGGTCATGAGCGTGTCCACGTCGATGACGTCGGCGGCGATGGAGTTTGCGAGAAAGAGGATGGAGGCGAAGCTCGAGCCTCGTATGACGACGACTGCGATCATCCCGTTCGTCGCGCCCTCTCGAAGAAAGAGGAGCGGGAGGCTCCACACTGCCAGCCATACAGCCGCGGCCATGAGCGCCCGGTGTTTGCCAACCCGGAGGGACAGCGCCAGCCAGGCAGGGACAGCGAGCAACGTCAACGTGTTCTCAAGCAGGATCATCGTGGGAAAGCTGTTCTCCGCGTGCATGACATCAGCGAGGACCAGTCGATGAAGTGTTCCCTGGATTGCCACTCCGGAGACGAAGAACAGCACGCACCCGACCATTCGAAGGAAGGCAGGGTTGCGC
>Ga0315320_10005149_pt1 | contig 10713 bp, 8 predicted proteins | sample M140m21515metaG_FD_203458 | JGI IMG/M metagenome (GOLD analysis project Ga0315320, IMG submission 203458) | Ammonia-oxidizing marine archaeal communities from Monterey Bay, California, United States - M1 40m 21515 | ecosystem: Environmental > Aquatic > Marine > Coastal | place: USA: California...
CCAACAATAAATAAATTTGCAAATTTTTTCATCTTAAAATTTTAATTGGTTAATAACTGATGCAAATATACATATTTTGCTTTCTTAAAAGCTATCTTTGTAAAATGAAAATTTATTTATTAATACTAGCTTTTTTATTATGTGCATGCTATAATCCTAAGGAGAAAATTCCAGAAAATATTTTATCGGAAACAGAATTTACAAATATCCTAAAAGAATTCCATTTAGCAGAAGCAGCTTTTGAACTCAACAAAAGAGAAGAAATACTAAATCCAAGAAATAATTTAGCAAATAGTTATCAGTCAATATATAACAAATATGATATTGACGGCTCTACTTTTAGCAATTCTTTAAATTATTATGCAAAACATCCTGAAATATTAGAGAAGATTTATTCAACTGTTTTAGAGCAACTAACTAACGAGCGCTCTAATTTAAATCAGCAATAAACCAATCACAATACTTTTTTATTGTTTGCTCAATTGGAGTAAACTGAAAGTCAATTTCTTTTTTTATCTTTTTAGTAGAATAAGCTCCATCTATCATCGCACTATTAGCAGTCTCTTTAGTTAATAAAGGTTTTTTTGATGTAATAAAAGAACGGACTAACTCAAAACGCCAAGCTAATTCTTTTAGAAATGGATTAACTTGAATACTAGCTTTTGGTCGCCCAAATACTATTGCGATTCTATCAAAACAATCTCGATATTTTAAATTGGCACCATTCACAATAAATCTTTCATTTTTTGATGAACTCAACAACAAGTCTACTAAGGAATTAGCTACATCAAATACATCTACATAACCTGTGCTTCCAGGAGTATAGAATTTTAAACCTGAATATATTTTCTTAAAAATTTGTGAACTTCCTTTTTCCCAATCGCCAGGACCCAAAATTACAGAGGGATTCGTGATCACTACATCCAAACCTTCCTGACTGGCTCGCCACACTTCTTGTTCAGCATAATATTTACTAAGCGCATAATTACTATCCAATTTTGTAGGTTGAAAATAACATTCTTCATTAACAATCCCAACAGTAGAATTACGCCCCAATGCCGCAATAGAACTAACATAACCTAATTTTTTTATACCTTTGGAAAGTGCAACATTCACAACATTAGCAGTACCTTCAATATTTACTTTTCGCATCAATTCAGCATCAGAAGAATGAAAAGAAACTATAGCTGCACAATGTAATACCCTGCTACAACCCTCCATTGCTTTTTCTAAAGAAGGGATATCAGTAACATCACCTTGTATCCAAGTGATTTTTGCAAATAATTCCTTTGCTTCATAATGAGAAAATACATTTTCACAAATCTGAAGAGATGACGTCTCTCTTTTTAAGGCCTTGCAAGGGATTCCTTCTTTAGCTAATCTTAGTAAAATATGCGAACCTACAAGACCGGTTCCTCCAGTAACAAATATCATAGGTCAAAGATAGTAGATTAGATTATAGACAATAGATATTATAGCTTAGATTTAATAATTTGTCTATTTTTGATAAAAATTTATGAGATGAACTTTGTAGAAGAATTGAAATGGAGAGGAATGATACAGGATATCATGCCAGGAACTGAAGAACAATTTCAAAAGGAAATTACCTCTGCTTATATTGGGTTTGATCCTACTGGCGATTCTCTACATATTGGAAGTTTAGTTCAAATAATGATTTTGACGCACTTGCAAAGATGCGGACATAAGCCTTTTGCTTTGGTGGGGGGTGCTACCGGTATGGTGGGTGACCCTTCAGGAAAAAGTAAAGAGCGTAATTTATTAGATAAGGAAACTCTAAATAATAACTTAGCTGCTGTACAAAAACAGTTAGAACAATTTTTGGATTTTGATTGTGGAGCTAACTCCGCAGAGGTTGTTAATAATTATGATTGGTTCAAAAATTTAAACTTTTTAGATTTTATTCGTGATATAGGAAAACACATTTCGATAAACTATATGATGGCAAAAGATTCCGTAAAATCAAGGCTAGAAACTGGTATGAGTTTTACTGAATTTTCCTACCAATTGGTGCAGGGATACGATTTTTACTGGCTTTGGAAAAATAAAAATTGCAAAGTACAATTAGGAGGTTCTGACCAGTGGGGAAATATTGTTACAGGAACAGAGCTGATAAGAAGAAAAGGAGAAGGGCAGGCCTTTGCCATAACGACTCCTCTTCTTGAGAAAGCAGATGGAGGAAAATTTGGGAAAACAGAAAGCGGAAATATTTGGTTAGATAAAGCAAAAACATCACCATATAAATTTTATCAGTTTTGGCTAAATTCTTCTGATGAAGATTCTAAAAATTACATAAAGATATTTACTTTAAAAAATCAACAGGAAATTAAAAAACTAATTGCAGAACATGATGAAACTCCTCATTTAAGAATTTTGCAAAAAACCATTGCTGATGAAGTAACTGCAAGAGTGCATTCTGCTGAAGATTTAGAAATGGCAATAAAAGCATCTTCTATTTTGTTTGGAAATTCTACTACTAATGATTTGAAAATTTTAGATGAAAATACTTTCCTTTCTGTGTTTGAAGGCGTGCCGCAATTTGAAATGAAAAAGAAAGATTTAAGTTCTGGAATTTTAGATGTCCTTGCTGAAAACACACAAGTTTTTGCAAGCAAAGGAGAAGCAAGAAGAATGATACAATCAAATGCAGTCAGCATAAATCAGGAAAAGATTACTGAAGATTTTCAGCTATCTGGAGAAAGCCTTTTAAACGGGAAATATATATTAGCCCAAAAAGGGAAGAAGAATTATTTTTTGATTATTGTTGAGTAACTTCTTTATTTCATCAACTTTTGAGCTTGCATAATATTAGTAGTAGGTAATTGGCAAGCCTTATTTTCGCATACATAAATCATAGTACAACCTTGCACATATTTTTCTTGCAATAATTCCATTTTACTACTTTCAATACTCCCTAGCAATAATTTATTAGGAACATATTTTTTATTAAGTTCCATTGCCTTAGAATGTGCCTCTTTACCTACAATAGCTACTTCATAATAAGGCGCTATTTCTTTCAGCATCAAATTGGCATAATTGGCATAACCACTTGCATATTTTGCCATATCTGGTTTTACATTATTAGCCATAATTATAGCTCTTTCCTTATAATTATTATTATCTAAAAGCATTCCTAAATCATATAGTGCATTTGCCATTACCGAATTAGAAGCCGGAATTACATTATCATTTATCTCCATCTTTCGAGCTACCAACTGAGGATCTAACTTGGAAGTAAAATAAAACATACCTGAATTTTTATCATAGAAATGTTCCAAAGCATATGCTACTAATTGCTCTGCTTTATCTAGCCACATCTTATCAAAAGTGGCTTCATAAAGGCTAATAAATGCCGAGCTTACTATGGCATAATCCTCCAAATACGCATTGATAGTAGATCGGCCTTCTTTATAAGAATGCCATAATTTTCCATCTGCTTGCATTTGAGCATCTGCTATAAACTTGGCATTTTTTAGCGCCACCTTCAAATGCTGTTTTTCACCAAAAGCCATATAGGCATCCACATATCCTTTTAGCATCAAACCATTCCAAGAAGTTAAGGATTTATCATCAAGACCTGGTCGAATACGTTTATCTCTCTCCTTCATTAAAATTCCCTTCCAGTTCTTTATTTTTGTCTCTAAATCAGCAACAGTAATTTTATGCTTTTTAGCAATCTGTTGATTGGATTTTTTCTTTAATAGAATATAATTGCCATGCTCCCAAAGTCCTTTAGAATTTACATTGTAATAGTCCTTAAATATTTCAAAATCTTCACGAATATATAGTTTTAGTTCTGTTTCATTCCACACATAAAATTTACCTTCCTCTCCCTCACTATCTGCATCCAATGCAGAATAAAAAGCTCCATTTTCAGCTGTCAATTCTCTTTCTATAAAGTCTAAAGTTTCAAAAACTACTTCCTTATAAAGGTAATTTTGAAATTTTAAATAGCCCTCAGAATACAAGCTCACCAACTGCGCATTATCATACAGCATTTTTTCAAAATGAGGAGCCTTCCATAGTTTATCCACTGAATAGCGCGAAAAACCGCCGCCAATTTGATCATAAATTCCACCAAAAGCCATCTTATCTAAAGTAATTTCTACATGCTCTAATACTTCAGTGTTTTTTGACAAGTGAGCGTAACGCAATAAAAAATTATAGGCATTTGGCATAGGGAATTTGGGTGCCCCATTACTACCACCCTCTGTATTATCAAAGCGTTCAGCCCAAGGCATTACCATGTTATTTAAATCTTCCCAAGTAAAATTGGCTTCTGCAGTATTTAGCCCAATATTTTCTGATTGCTGTATGCCTAAGGATAACCTTTCTGCAAATTCAATAACTCGATTGGGTTCTGTTTTATAGGTATTTGCAAGTCCTAAAATTTGCTTTTTCCAATTCTCTTTTCTAAAATAAGTGCCTCCCCAAAATGGCTTTCCGTTAGGTAGCGCCACACAATTAAGTGGCCAACCCCCTCTTTGATTCATTAACTGTACGGCTGTCATATAAACTTGATCGACATCAGGTCGTTCCTCCCTATCCAGTTTTATACAAATAAAATTATCATTCATAATTTTTGCTACTTCTTCATCTTCAAAACTTTCATGTTCCATCACATGGCACCAGTGGCAAGCTGAATAACCAATACTAATTAATAGTAATTTTCCTTCAGCTTTTGCTTTGTCCAAAGTTTGCTCATTCCATGGGTGCCAATCCACAGGATTGTAAGCGTGCTGTAAAAGGTAAGGGCTTGTTTCGTTTATTAGCTGATTTGTGTGCTTTTTTTCTTTTTCCATGCTTTTTTTTTCTTGACTATTGCAGCTAAGTGTTGTGAGCAAAAAGATTCCTAATACATTTGAAATTTTCATAATTTATTATCAAATCGTTTAATGTGCTTTTGCGTAATTGGCAAAGAAATGAGAAATGGTTTCAATTCCTTTAAGGTAATTGAAAATACCATAATGCTCGTTAGGAGAATGGATGGCATCCGAATCCAGGCCAAAACCAAGTAAGATAGATTTAACTCCCAACTCTTTTTCAAAAAGTGAGACAATAGGAATAGATCCTCCGCTTTTAACAGGAACTGGTTTTTTACCATAAGTAGTTTCCATTGCTTTACTTGCTGCTAAATAAGCAGGGATATCAGTTGGCGAAACATAAGGCTCACCCCCATGATGAGGGCTTACTTTGACTTTTACAGATTTAGGTGCTACACTCTGAAAATACTTAGCAAATTTTTCTGTAATTTCTGCATCTGATTGATTAGGGACTAAACGCATAGATATTTTAGCAAAAGCTTTTGATGCAATAACTGTTTTTGCCCCCTCACCTGTGTATCCTCCCCACATCCCGTTTACATCCAAAGTTGGTCTAATTCCATTTCTTTCCATAGTCGTATAGCTTTCTTCTCCATGAATATCAGAAAGGTCTAACGCTTTTTTATAAGCATCCAATGAGAACGGTGCTCTAGCGATATCTTCTCTTTCTTCAACAGAGAGCTCAACTACATTATCGTAAAATCCTGGAATTGTAATCTGATTATTTTCATCTTTCATTTTTGCAATCATCTCACACAAAATATTGATAGGGTTTGCTACAGCTCCTCCATATAATCCTGAATGTAAATCACGGTTAGGGCCTGTTACTTCCACCTCCATATAACTGAGTCCTCTAAGACCAGTAGTGATAGATGGAGTGTCATTTGCAATAATTCCAGTATCAGAGATTAAGATGGCGTCACATTTTAACCTTTCTTTATTTGCTTTTACAAAAACCCCTAAATTTTCTGAACCAACCTCTTCTTCCCCTTCAATCATAAGCTTAATATTACAAGGTAAAGTATTCGTGTTCATCATTAACTCAAATGCTTTTAGATGCATATAGAATTGTCCTTTATCATCACAAGACCCTCTAGCAAAAATAGCTCCTTCCGGATGAATATCTGTTTTTTTAATTACAGGGTCAAATGGGCCACTTGTCCATAATTCTAATGGATCTGCTGGCTGAACATCATAATGCCCATACACCAAAACAGTAGGTAAATTTGCATCTATGATTTTCTCTCCATAAACGATAGGATAGCCTTTTGTTTCACAGATTTCAATATTATCCGCCCCGGCATCTTCCATAGCTTTTGCTACCGCTTCTGCACAGTTCAGTACATCTGCCTTGTAAGCAGGATCTGCAGAAATAGATGGAATTTTTAAAAGTTCAATTAATTCATTGATGAATCGATCCTTATTATCGTTTATGTAATTTTTTATATGTTCCATTTTTTATTTTATTAGAATTGAACCTGACATTTCTGTTGGGATATCCACCCCTATTATTTGTAATATAGTTGGAGCAATATCACCTAACGTTCCCTTTTCTATTTTTTCAAAACCTGTATTAAGTGCAAAACAAGGTACGGGGTTTGTACTGTGTGCTGTATTTGGCGATCCATCAGAATTTATTACAAAATCCGCATTTCCATGATCTGCAATAATGATAAATGCATAGTCGTTTTTAAGTCCTGCTTCTACAACTTTTTTGGCACAAGAATCAACTGTTTCCACTGCTTTTACAATGGCATTATAATCGCCAGTATGCCCTACCATATCAGGATTTGCAAAATTCAGACACACAAAATCTGTTTCTCCTCTTTGAAGTTCTGTAACAATAGTTGAAGTAACTTCTGGTGCACTCATTTCGGGTTGCAAATCGTAAGTTGCTACTTTTGGTGAGTTTGCCATTAATCGTTTTTCTCCTTTAAATTCTGCTTCTCTACCTCCTGAAAAGAAAAAAGTAACATGAGGATATTTCTCTGTTTCAGCAATTCTGATTTGTGTTTTATTGTTTTTCTCTAACACTTCTCCCAAAGTATTTTTAATGTTTTGTTTGTCGTAAATTACATTCACATTTTTGTAAGTAGAATCGTAATTTGTTAAAGTGGTATAGTGCAGATTTAAAGCACTCATTCCAAAATCTAGCATATTGCTTTGAGTTAACACAGTTGTAATTTCTCTACATCTATCCGTGCGGAAATTAAAACAAATTACCGCATCATTTTCTTTTATTGTAGTGATTGGGGTTTCATTTTCATCAACATAAATAATAGGTTTAATAAATTCATCTGTTATTCCATTATCATATGAAGCTTGAATGGTTGCTAATAAATTTTGTGACTTTTCACCTTTTCCATTTGCCATCAAATCATAAGCCATTTTTATTCTTTCCCATCTTTTGTCACGGTCCATGGCGTAATACCTGCCACAAACAGACGCAATTTTTGCTCCAAATAAATTTTGTTCTAACTTTTGTATAAAACCTTTTCCACTTTTCGGGTCACAATCTCTACCATCTGTAAAGGCGTGAATAAAAACATTTTCTACTCCAGATTTATTTGCAAGCTCACACAATTTATAAAGGTGGTTTTGATGAGAATGAATCCCCCCATCAGAAACTAACCCCATTAAATGAAGGGGCTTATTATTTTCTTTTGAGTAGGCAAAAGACTTTTTCAGATTTTCCATTTCAGCAATGGAATTGTCCTCACAAGCAATGTTAATTTTTGCTAAATCCTGATAGACAATTCTACCAGCTCCAATATTAAGGTGTCCTACTTCTGAATTTCCCATTTGTCCTTTAGGAAGCCCCACATTTTCTCCATCGGTTAAGAGTTCGCAATTAGGATATTTATTATAAAGAGAATCTACAAAAGGAGTATTAGCATTGTGTATGGCATCTGATTTTGTTTTATCGCCATGCCCCCATCCATCTAAAATAATAAGTACTGTTTTTTTACCTTTCATTTAAGGCAAAGATAAAATTTTAGTTGCTTTTGCTAGTTTTTAACTGCTTGAAAATAAACTGCCCTATATAATAAACATAAATGAAGTTACCATAATAGAAGAGATTGTTACTCCAATACTAATTGCAATTAAGGATTTCTTATAGCTAATACGGAAAATATAAGCCGCAATGGTTCCGGTATAGGCCCCGGTTACAGGTAAAGGTATCATTACAAAAACCATCAAGCCCCAAACTCCATACTTCTTGATCATGGTTTTAGTTCGTGATCTTGCTCTTGATGATAAATAAATTACACTTTTTTTATAAAATTCATTTTTAGAAAAATACTTCTTTGAAAATTCAATAGCTCTGTAAAATAATGGAAATATCAATAAATTAGCCGTTAGACCAATTACCAATACCAAAAAAATAGGTAGGCCATTCAACTCCCCATAAGGTATACCAGCTCTCGCTTCTCCAAAAGGAGAAAGGCTAATTAAAAAAGTAACTAAAATATCCAGAAACATGTAGAAAATTTAAGATTGCGAATATAACTATAATATACAACATATAAACTTATAAAAATTACTTAATCATAGCATTATGAAAACTTTTCCGCATCTGTTTATGAATCCCATTGTCTTTGCCTAAACGCTCAGGATGAAATTGAACTGCTATCATAAAAGGATGAACAGAAGTATCCATTACAGTGGCCTCTGGCAAACCATCATAAGAACGGGCAATAATGTGTAAATTTTCAGAAATATCTTTAAGTCCTTGATGATGCCAAGAATTCACCAAAAAAGTATCTTTATCTAATGGAAAAATTAAATTCGTATAATAAGGGTTGTTACAACTTAATGCAATTTCATGCATTACTTCTCCATTGTTTCTGTGGATAACTGTTGTGCCAATTTCTGATGGTATGTCGCCATAAAGCGTTCCTCCACTTGCGACATTCATCATTTGCATGCCTCTACAAACCCCAACAAGTGGCAATTTATTTTTAAAAGCAAAATCAAATAATTTACGCTCTAATGTATCTCTTGAAAAATTAATGGTACCACAAACTTTTATGTTAGCCGTGTTATTGTACTCAAGTGGATTTATATCCTCTCCTCCGGTTAAGATAATGCCATCAGCTAATGCCAAAATAGAATCCGTATTTTTTATAGTATAGGCATCTAGCATAATTACATTTTCATCTTCTATCCATTTTGCATAATTTGAAGATGCCTTAGATAGTATAATTGTTTTTTGTTGCTGTTTTTGGCAAGCAAAGAAAGTGAAACTGCAAACTAATATAAATAGTAGTTTTTTCATTTGTTTATGAATCTATTTAAAAACTCAAACTTAAGAATTATTTTCAACTATTACCTAATTAATCTTATCATCACAGCTGTATTTAGTCAATTTTGTTTTTTAGCCCCTTTTATAATCCATCTTTTTAATTTTTGTGAAAAAAAGTATCATTTTTGTGAGAAAAGTATCATTTTATTGCAAAATCATGTGTTTTAATGACATTTTAGTTAATTTTTATATTGAAAAATAGTGCTTTTTGTTAAAAAACCACTAAAATAGCATTTCCATAATTTACCAAAACTTCATTAAAATACACTAAAATGTTAAAAAATGTATAAAAACTACACTAAACTGCACATTTTTTGCATTATTTTTTCGTTTTCCCATATTTCTTCAATATTAGGGGTAGCCATAATGCTTTGCATGATTTTTTCTTGTTTCATCCCAATTTCCCAAGCCTCAGAATAAGGTGTGTTGGTAAAGCTAACCATAGAATAAAGCGGAGTCCATTTATCAGGATATAAATTGGCAAATTTCTTTTCTATTTCTTTCTGGAGTAAAAATTTAGGGTCAGCAGTTTTATCCCGCATTACAATAAAATTATGCATGGATAAATCCTGTACCCCATCACCATTTGGTTTTCTGCTTTTAGAATATTCATCAAAACATGTTGCGAAATTATCTTCATGCTTGTCTAGTAATTCATCTAAAATTCTGCAATCTTCAAAACCAGCATTCATCCCTTGCCCGTAAAAAGGGACGGTAGCATGTGCTGCATCCCCAATAAGTATTGAGGTATCATTTATATGCCAAGGGTATGTTTTTACAATACCCAACCCAGATGTTGGGTTGGCATTCCACTGCTGGTATAAATCCGGAACAAGAGAAATAAAATCCGGGAAAATAGTTTTAAAATAACCTTCTACCTCCTGCTTTGAATTCAATCCTTCAAATGAGTTTTTACCTTTTTTTGGCGCAAATAAGGTGCAAGTAAAACTTCCATCTAAGTTGGCTAATGCTATAAGCATAAATTCCCCTCTTGGCCAAATATGTAAAGCATTTTTTTCTAATACATGTGTACCATTCTTTGCTGCAGGAATTAGTAATTCTTTATAATCGTGTTCAATCCCATTATATACATATTCATGCTGATGCCTTTTAACCATTTGCTCCCGAACAGCCGACAACGAGCCATCTGCACCGATAAGTAAATCTGCTGAAATTACTTGTTTTGTGGCTGTGTTTGTGTTTTCAAAAGTAGTCGTTGCCTCTTCCAGATTAGCCTCAATACATTTTTCATTAAAATAAAGTTTTGCTCCTTTTTTATCTGCCATTTCCATCATAAGCACATTTAACTGTGCCCTAGAAACAGAATAAATAGCTTGCCCTTTATTTCCATAAGGTTGATTGGTTAGATTCCCTTCTACATCATGCATAATACGCTTATGCATTGGAATTGCGATTTTTAAAACTTCCTTATCTGCTCCTACTTTCTTTAATGCCGTCCACCCTCTTTCAGAAAGGGCTAAATTGATAGATTTTCCTGCTGTAATGATCTCTGAACGCAAATCTTTTCTTCTTTCAAAAATAGTAACGTTATATCCTCTTCTTATC
>Ga0315320_10005152_pt1 | contig 10711 bp, 7 predicted proteins | sample M140m21515metaG_FD_203458 | JGI IMG/M metagenome (GOLD analysis project Ga0315320, IMG submission 203458) | Ammonia-oxidizing marine archaeal communities from Monterey Bay, California, United States - M1 40m 21515 | ecosystem: Environmental > Aquatic > Marine > Coastal | place: USA: California...
GCGTCTTCTGTTTCATCACACTGAGTGTATTCTGCTAGTCGCTAATACAGGTTTTGGGGCACTGATACATGGTAAGCACGCCTAATTGTACACGCGACGGGCGGGGCGTCCACCCTGACCAAGGGTGGACCGTCCTTTCATTGCCCGTCGACTTTCTGTTAGCTCCTCATCGGCTCTGGGGCACCGGCGTCATCCCTTCGTCGCCGGATCCGAAATCGATCGAGTCCGAGGACATGTCGTCGACGGGCGCCGGGTAATACGCCGCGCCGTCCCACCGTTCCACCTCCGCCTTGACGTCGGTCAGGATCTCTCCAATCTGCCTGAGGAAGATCTTGTGCGCGTACGGCGGCGTCAGCGCGGGTCTCAGCGCGAGCGTGTGCCTCACCCTCACGCCCCCGCCCGGCTCGTTCGTCACCGTCCACGACCCTTCAAACTCCCGGATGAACCCCTTCTTGTGCAGCGCCACCTCCATGTACCGCCTCGCCGGTTGCTCCTTAACCGCCAGGTGGCACGGAAATGCTCCGCCGAAGACCATGAACTTCCACCGGCACTGCTGGCTCACCAGCAGCCGTCCGTCGTCGATATCCGCGGTCTGGACGCTGTCGACGGTGCTGAAGATGCGGGGCGAGGCGGCGTAGTCGGTGAGCATGCGGTACATGGAGTCGGCGTCGCTGTCCACGACCATCTCGCCGACCAGGCTGTACTTCCCGCCTTCGTTGCTCAGCAGCTCGCACTTGGGCTCCTCGAGGATCACGCCTCGGGACGACGACGCGCTCGGGTCGTCGACGGCCGCGCGCACGCTCACGGCGCCGTTCCTCGATGTACCGCGGGGCCTAACAACGGCCCCAGGACGACGCTGGGATCGCGAACGCGCGGACGACCCGTCGAGGATCGCGAACGCGGACCCGGCGTGAACCCGCGCTGACAACGTCGAGGCAAACATGGTTCGGATGTCGAGGCGACGGCACGCTTCCAATGCCACGCGCGGTTCGATCGATTACCGATCTGCGAGACGCGTTCCGGCCTGGGACGCGTTCGGTTGGATCGCCCGGTGGATCCCCCTTCCCTTTCGTATCCCGTTCGGCGGCGTGGGCCCTTCCCAGCGGCGCCTCGTGAAGTGTGCCGCGTGGTGAAATATCGAAACTTCAGAAGGTAAACGGTTTCTTCATTGGCGGATTCGAATCCAGGTCGGATTCGCAATCACGTGCGATTGGCCGAGATCCCTTGAGTCATCGACGGTCTAAATCGTCCGATTCCATGCCGGAGATGCCGACTTTCCTTGGAGGAACCACGTCGATCGCGCGGCCCACACTTGGGAGCACATAGCCGGGTAGACATGAGGACATCATCGGTGATGCTCCGGGTTATTCTCGTGTTGGCTATGTGCGTCGGGTTCACCGCCGCGAAGCCGTCCACCGGGGTGTGCGTCAACCACCAGGGCGTCCCGTCGTTCGCGCTCGCGGGCAAGCCCCCGACGCGGGGCAAGGGATTGACGTTCTGCGAGGAGTACCGCGGGGAGACGTGCTGCGACGCCAAGACGACTGACAACGTGCGACGCGTCGCCGCACACATGCAGCTCGGAGGGTTCAAGACCAAGTGCCGCGAGGTGAGTGACGTCGAACGACCAAGGACCGGTCATCCGACCGATCGAGACCCAAACCCAAATCCAAATTACGTACGCAGACTAACAACATCCCCCCTCTTCGTCACAGGCGTGGACACAGTTGGAGTGCTCAATCTGCGACGCACGCGCGGGTATCACGCGCAAGACCAAGGTGTGCGCGCATCAGTGCGACGCCATCTACCGCGCGTGCAAGGACGAGTACTTCACCGAGGACAAGCTGCAGCGGCTCACGCCGTGCAGGTCCAGCGACACAATCTGCACCAAACTCGGCGACTGGGACGACGACATGGGCGGCGCGCAGATGTGCGAGGATGCGGGGTACGAGGTGGTGTCCGCGGGTAAGTCAAAGGCGGACGGGATGTGGTGCTTCGACGGGTCGGACGTACCCAAAGCCGGCTCGGGACAGAGGTCGTCGGCGCGGACGAAGGATAAGAAACGACGCGGGGGTAAAAAGTCGGGCGCCGCCATGGACGCGGAGGAGATCGCCAAGAGCGGGTTCTACCTCCTGCTCGCGGCGGCGCTGTGCGTGGGGTACTACGCGGTGAGGGCGTACGCGGGAAATAGGAGTGGGGGGTCGCACTCGGCCGCGAGGATGGCGGCGAGGATGGCGGCGGAGGCTAGGGCGCAGCGAGCGAGCGCGTACGCCAAGGCTGGTCACATGTTGTAAGAGTTAACTCTGTAACGTGAGTCGTTATACATCAAAACTCCGCGGCTGCGTCGATATCGGCCGCGATGGCATCCATCGCCCTGTTCGCGTTCACACTCACGACCTTCTTCGCGCCGTAGTGCTCGAGCACCGGAACCGTCTGCGCGTGATACGCCTTCAGCCGGCTCGACAGCGCCGCCTCCGTGTCGTCGCTTCGCTGCACGAGCGCCTCGCCCGTCTCGTCGTCGAGCATGTTCGCGGGCGTGGGCGTCTCACCGTGGGGCAGGGACTTCGGCGGGGCGAACTTGACGTGGTACGACCTGCCTGAGGACTTGTGCACCCACCTCCCACAGATGCGCTCGGTGAGCACGGCGTCGGGGACGGAGAGCTCCAACACCCGGCTCACCTCTTCCCCAGTCTTGGCCAGCTCGGCGTCTAGCATCTTGGACTGGCCCACCGTCCTCGGGAACCCGTCCAGGATGAACCCGCGGACGCAGTCCTCCTCCTTGATGCGGTCGGCGATGATGCCGACGACGATCTCGTCGGTGACCAGCGCGCCCGAGTCCATCGCAGCCTTGGCCCGCACGCCAACCTCGGTCTTCGCCGCGACAGCCGCCCGAAGCATGTCGCCGGTGGACAGCTGCGGAATGGACAGTTTCTCCACGATTCGAGGCGCGTGCGTTCCCTTACCCGCGCCGGGGGGTCCGAAGAGGATGAGGATGCGCCGCGCGGACGCGGCGCGCTCCTGCTCCTCCCTCAGCGCCGTGTTCACCAGGCTCAGCTCGCGAAGCAGCACCTCCACCGAACTATCCTCCAGGCGGTCGAGATTGAGCACCTGCGACTCGTTCGCTGAAGCGCCCTCCGCCGGATGGGTCACGATGTCGATCGTGTTGGAGCTCGCGGGAGGTTCCGACGGCGCGGCGCCGGTGGGAAGCCTGGACCCGGGCTCGGACGCTCGAACCGACGACCGAGCCTTCGACAAATTCTTCGCCGGAGGACGCCGGGCATCCACTCTGGAGTAGTCACCCGCCGCCCTGCCGGTGGCGCGTCCCGTCCCGTTCTTCCGTGACATCGTCGCCCGCCTCGCCGCGTCCTCCGCCGCCTTACGCCGTCTGAACACGTCCATCGGGTCGACGTCCTGCGCCCCGGGCAGCGTCTTGGCGGTTTGCCACGCGGCTTCCACGTCGGACCCGCCAACCACGGCTTCCTCCTCGAGTCTTCGCTCGTACTGGGCGCGCACGAGCTCCTGCGCCCTGGCGCGCTGCTCCATGCGCTGCGCGGTGGTCATCGGTTTCTCCCAGTCGTTGGGTCCGCTCGGTAGCGGCCCCTTGGCGTACGTTCCGGGCGCGGGGAGTGTCGGGGGGATCGGGGTGTCGTCGTACTCGATCGGGGGCGGGGGTGGATTCTCCTCCTTGTGCGCGAAGCCGTCCTGGTACTTGTTCTCCTTGGTGATGATCTCCGTGACGGGTTCCTGGTAGTACCGCTCGGGGCGCATGCGCTGCTTGGCGCCGCCCATCGTGCCCTTCTTCGACGTCGCGTTGCGAAGGGTGAGGTCGGCATGGGCGAGGTACTGCGTACCTTCGGGTACTCCGCGCTCCGGCATTTTTTCCCGATATAGATGCTGTCGCGGGGCGACGGGTTCTCGTCGGGGTTCCGGGGTTCGTATCGACCGCGGGATGGCGTCCTGTATCCGGTGCGGGAACAAAGTGGATCGTGCGCCGAACTAACCTCGAGGGTCGCGTCCGTCGCCCTGAACTGTGGCGGGGACTCCCAGGCCCGAGGGCAAAATGCCAAATCGTGCTGTGGTTTTGGCCAAGTTTCGTCGCGACATCCGCAGATTATCAGAAGAGAGTGCCGAGCGCCACGACACCCGCCACAACTGGCCGCACCCATGGCCGCCCTCGCCCCAATCGCGACCCGCGCATGCGCTTCTGTGTCGTCTAGGAGCGCCACCGGGGCCGCGACACGCGTCGCCGCCCCCCGCGCCCGCCCCACGCGCGCTTCGTCCCGAACCGCCGCCGCCGCCGAGTCCAGCGCCGACAAGGCATCTGATCCCGCGTCCAAGTCCCCCGAGATGTACGACAACCTCGCGAAGATCTTCCTGAACCGCAAGGAAGAGGACTGGATCGGCCTCCTCGCGTCCAGCGAGCAGTGGCCGGAGCTGCAGGCCGGCTTCTTCGCGCGGCTGAAGACGCGCGCGAAGGAGGAGGAGGACCCGGAAGAGATGCTGAGGATGTCGCGCGTGCTGCGTCTGCTGCAGGGCACCAGCGACAGGGTGCTGCAGTACGCCGCGCTGCTCGAGGAGGTCCAGTCCAAGGAGGAGGACCTGTGGGAGGGGATGGTCACCGCCCGACGACCCGAGTTCACCACCGAGTTCTTCCAGTTTATTCGATTCAAGCTCGAGGCGCTCGTCCGCGCAGACGCCGCCGCGCAGGGCACGTCCTCGTCGCCCAAGGGGGGCAAGACGGTCACGGCGCAGGAACGCGCGGAGCTCAAGGGTACGCGAACAGACGCGGGGGTAGCGGAGAAGGATGCCGATAAGAAGCGGGACGACCTCGCGAGGCTCGCGTCGGTGCTGCTCACGATTTGCGAGGCTTTCGACGAGGCGACCAAGGACCAGGAGACCCTGGAGGAGGCTGCGGAGAACTTACAGGAGCTGCTGCAGGTGGAGACTCTGGAGGAGATGAACACGAAGATCGACGAGATGCAGGCGAATGGTAAGCTGGACCCGGCGTTGGTCCTCACCGCGGCGAAGGCGTACATGAGCGTCAAGGAGTCGCCGTACGTCGAGGAGGAGGTGAAGGACGTGATGGCGCACCTCTACTTCAAGATGAAGGAGACCATGGGACGGCAGCAGCCGAAGGAGGTGCGGATCCTGAAGTACCTGCTGTCCATCGAGGACCCGCAGGAGATCAGGAAAGGGTTGGAGGAGGCGTTCACCCCGGGGCCGGAGCTCACCGTCGGCGACGAGGACATGCTCTTCTGCGAGGCGCCCGCGCTGCTGCAGACGATCGACGCGGTGCTGAAGGCGTACGACGGGCAGAAGGGGAAGGCGAACATCACGGGGCAGGCGGCGGAGCTGATGCAGCCGGAGGTGATCGAGAAGATGAAGACGGTGAAGTTCCAGATCGAGGCGCACTTCATGTGACACTGCTTTAGGGTATAATATGCGTTAGAATGGTAATTGGCTAATTGATCCACAATTCGTACCTCTTACATGTGTGCTGTGTCCATTCAACCGAAACCATGGTTTTTTTGACTTGTGAAAATTCAAATTGTTTTCGGCCAGATTTCTCGGTCGGCCCTCGGTCGGCGCGGGTTAAAGGAGCGAGCGCAGGGTGCGCAGGTCACGCCACCCCTCGCACGTAGCCGCGCGCGTCTCGTTCGGCGCTGGATACGATCGCAAGCGCGTCGAAAGTCGCGATGGCCCCGCCGCAGGGTGCCGCCGGCGACGACACCGCCTTCGAGCTGAGGGTGAACGTCCACGATGGGCGTCATTTTCCTCTTCAATCGTTCGAGGTCAGGGGCGTGTTCGACAACGAGGTGGTGCGCACGGGCGTCAGCCGCGCGTCCACCAGCCCCTCGTGGGACCGCACACTCGTCTGGAGGCGATCCTCGGAGTGCGTGAGGAAGATGCAGTCGCAGGGCGCCAAGCTTAAGCTCACCGGTGCGTTCTCTTTTTTCTCCTCGAGGATAAACAGCCCTTTTTTCAATTGTCCGCGGACTCCCGTCCTGACCCGCGCGCGCCCCTTTCCCGTCATCCCCCAGTCACCGACGACGATCAGCGCCTCGGATACGTGGTGCTCGATATCCGCACCATGAAGCAAGCGGCGCTGCTGTACGCGCCCGACGGCGAGAACCCCGGCAAATGGATGCAGCTCAACTCCGCGACGTTCAGGGGCGAGAAGGGCACCGCCGTCCCGGAGCTTCGCGTCTTCGCGGCGCTCCGCGAGGTCCAGGCCGAGCCCGGAGAGTTCGACGCACCCGCCGCGGCCGCCGCGACGAAGATCAACGTCAGGGAGTCCGTCGCGCTCTCCGACTCGCCCGAGATTGGCGGCGACAGCCCCCGCGCGAGCCGAGCCGAGCCCGCGACGGCTTCAAACGACGACGACCTCGCCGGCATCGCCAAGGCCCTCGGCGGCGACGGCGACGGCGAGCGCACGGAGCCCCTGCACCTCTTCTCGCTCACCTCCGAGGTTCGAAGCTTCAAGTCCACCCGCCGGATGCCTGTCCCGACCGCGTCCGTCGTGGTCAAGCTCGTCCTACCCGCGCCGCTGCTCGACTCGGTCGAGCTCGGGGGCCGAGCGCCGCACTCGGTGGCTGTGCCAGTGCGCACCAACCCGCCCGCCACGGTCACTCGCGCGTCCGAGGTGACCCTCCAGAACGGCGTCGGGTCCGTCGATTTCGGCGCCGGGGTCATGGGCCTCGCCGCGGTTCTCGCCGGCGCGCCCCGCGTCTGCGCCGAAGTTTGGCACAAGGATAAGTACGCGGCGGATCAACTCCTGGGCACCGCCACTGTATCACTCGCGCCCTTGCTGCAGGAGCCCGTGCTCGACGGGTACGCGCCGGTCATGGCCGCTGTGGACCCGGACAACGCCATGAACCCACGGTCCGCGACCGCCGCGGAACACGGCGGCGTCGTCAAGGTTGGCGAGCTCCGCATGGTCCTCTCCCTCGCCGAGAAGGGACCGCTGCCCGCGTGGGCGAGCAAGATGGGGGGATACGATCGGTTCCCGCTCGCGGCGTCCGTCACGGGCCCGACCCAGCCCGTTCCGCACACCCCCGCGGCGCACAACAAGCACGGGCCGACGATGCGCGCGTCCATCGAGCGCGCCGCCGCGATGGACAAGGACTCGGGCGGCGCCGCGCCGACTTGGAGCGTGGGCGAGGCGTTGGCGTCCCAGTACACCGGCGTGCCCACCTCCGCGGAGACCGCCGCCGCCGCGCAGCACGCGCCCGAGGGTATACACAGAGAGTCCGTCCCCGGGATGGCCAAATCCGTCGCGGACAGCATGGGCGGTATCGAGGACCTTCGCAAGGGCCGCGAATACGCCGTGGCGTGGGAGCTCGAGGTTTGGAAGCAGGCGCAGGAGGCCAAGTGGACCGCGCACATGCGCCAGAAGGAGGCGGAGCGCATGGCCGTGCTCGAGGGCGAGTGGCGACGGAGGGAGGCGCAGCGCGAGAGCGACCACCGACGCGCGCGCGAGGACACCGCCGTCCTCGAGAAGAAGCTCGCCGCCGCCGTCGCGCAGGTTGAGGAGCGCGAGCGTAAGCTCATCGCCGCGGAGGAATCCCTGAGCGTCAGGCGCGAGGCTGAACGCAGGGAGATGGCGCAGCGAATGTCAGAGGCGCAGCACGCGGTGCGACGGCTCCAGCAGGAGTGCGAGCACCAGCTCGAGATGGAGAGGGGCCGGGGCGCCGACGTCGAGCGGCAGAAGAAGGTTCTCGAGGAGCGCGTGGAGGAGGCCAACGCCCGCGCCGCCGCCGTGGAGCGCGCCTTCCACGGGTACAAGCGCGCGCACCTCGAGTCATCCGAGGCAACGCTCCACGCCGAGATCGCCAGGCTCCAGCAGCAACGTTCGGACGCCGAGCAGACGGCGCACGAGGCGGTCAAATCCCGCGACAGGTTCAAGACGCAAATCCAAAAGATGGCCAAGCAGGTGGTCGCGTTGGAGCGCGAGCGAACCTACCTGCGCGCCGCGCTCTCCACAGTGGGCGGGGAACGGGAGGTACGCCTCCCGGTGGGACCCGCGGGGGGCAAGCCGAGGCCCGCTCCGTCGAGGACCGACTTTATGTCCGACCTCTTCGGCGGCGCGGATGAAAACGCGGCGCCGAGGATGGGCAAAAACGGCCAAAGGACCCGCGGCTCTGTCGATAACGACGATAACTTCCTCCAGGACTTTAGGGATTCCATCGCGGCGCTCGAGGCGGAGGCGGCGGAGGCTGAGCGCCAGGGCGTGCCCCAGGGTCTCGCGCGGCAGAACGCGGCGAAGGCTCGGGAGGATGGCGAACCGTGGCGCCCCGCGGGTGTCTCCCCCGCCAAGCCCCCGAAGTCTCCGGCCAGGTCCAAGTCACCGGGCAGGAGCGTCCGCAGGAGTCTCGCGGCGGAGACGGAGGAGGCGCAGTTGAGCGCCAAGTCCCCGTCCGCGCTCGAGCAGCTTCGAGCGAGGCGCGCGGCTGCCAGGAAGGAATCCCCAGCCCGGGAGCGGCCGGATGCGGACCCGTCGTGGTCCTACGGCAGCGAATCCGGTTTGAAGGCTCTCTTCGCGGAGGCTGAGGCGGAGGAGGCGTCCCGGGAGGCGGCGCGTGCGGCGCAGGATGCATCCCGGGAGAGGCGATCGGCCGCGGCTGCCGCCGAGGAGGAGGAGAGGTCGGCGCCGGTGGAGCCGGTTGAGCCCTCCCCCGAGCCCTCCCCGGAGCGTCCCAAGCAGCCCGTCACCGCGGCGAGCCTCGCGGAGAAGCGGTCGCTGGAGAAGGAGGTGCGCAGGCTGGTGGCCGAGCGCGCGGAGCTCATGGCGACGGGGGCCTACACGTCGTCGGACAGGGTGGTGGCGCTCATCGATGAGAAGATCGCCGAGCTCACCAAGGCTGTGGCTCGCTGACTTGATAGAAGATGTTAATATACCTGATCATAACAGAAGCTAACTCAACACTGCTCAAAAGATTTTATTCGTCGGGGGGTTTATCCGGCGCCGACATGATGTACCCCGGATCACCCTCCTGGATGGGCGCCGTCTTGATGAAGTTGTCTAGGTTGCAGACGAACTTTGGGTCCGACGTCGCCATCTGACCCGTCTCGGGATGCCTCGCCACGCGGTACATGTCCACAAACTTATGGTTGTGAAGGACCCGGCTGAACGGCCGCAGCTTCTTTTCCACGGTCGGGTCCATTAATTGCGGATCCAGGAATACGGCCGACATCAGCACCGAGTTTCCGTCCATGTCCATCGCGCTGAGTGTCACGAAAATGTCCCTCACCTTCTGCCTGCCACCAGGATATCCGTCGTTGAACGGCGATTTTTCATCCTTCACGCTGTGTCGCAGGGTGATGATGTTATTACCGTTTCGCCACAGGGCGTACTTGTTGCGAATCAAGGGCATGTCCACCGTCTGCCCCCCGATGGTCATGCCCTGCATGGTGAACTCCATGTTGTACAGGAATCCCATCCCGTCTTGCATCTGATTGCGAAGGACCATGAACCTGACCTGCACGGAGTCATCGTTGACCACGCAATCCGGCGAGAACAATCCGGACCGAGCGGGTCGAAGCGCACGGGCCACGATGAGCGCTGAGGCTATGCTCAGCATAAGCCAGTGCGTCCAGCCGTACAGTGCCAGCACGCACACCTCCAGCGGGCTGCTCGCAGTCGTCGGCTGCCAACCAAATATTTTATCGGTTGACAATCTCACGGTAGTCAGCGCCAGCAGGAGGTTGTCCTTGAAGTCCCCCGCTGTTCCGTCGCCCCCTTCGAGCATCTGCGCGATGGTAAGCAGGCAGCCGCACGTGAAGATCACGATGCCCTCGAGCATTATCTCGCCTCCGATGAGTGTCGGCCACGACGCGTCGTGCACCAGCTGGAACCACCAGTCCTCAAGAGTGCCGAAACTGAATATTGACTCGTCGCCCTCGATCGCCACGGTGTGCGGGTTGAAGATGTCGGAGTTGTGATAGACGACCGGATCGAAGACCTCCCGACTTCCCAGTTTGCCGTCCTTCTCGTCCGCATCGCTCGAGTCGACTTGGACCTTGACCTTGCTCGAAGCCCCAGGGGCGGCGTTGTTATTTTCGGCGTCGACCTTCGCAAAAGCCTCGGCGAAATCGGGATGTCTAAACTCTTTGGGAGGGACGGGAAGGCCGAGGAACGAGCGGACCAGGTGGCTCCTATTCCAGGCCACGTATCCGTTCAGACCCCCGCGAGGGGCCTCGTGCTTGCGACTGCGCGGCATCGCCGATGCGTCGCGCTGTACTGAAGGGCGAAGGAACAATCATATGATAACGTTATGCACACAAGTAACCGCCGATTTTGATTGAGCCTGTTGTGAATAGTTTACATTTGGCTGTCTCTATACGGCGACATGTGGCGAGAGCCCCGCTGTGTGTTCGGAAGTCAGAACCCCGTCCTCGTCCCCGCGCGTCTTGACTTCGACGGCTCCTCAAACTCCTTGTGCCTCGCCTCCGCCACGAGCTGGAACACCCGCGCCTGTAACCTCTCGGGCAACATCGCCGAGTTCTCCGCGACGAAGCCCAGCAACCACCGCGGGTGCAGTCCGTGGAAACAGGAGAGGCCGATGACGTACAGGCCGGTGGGCCACATCGCGTTGAGGGATATCCACGCCCATCCCACCGGGGATATCCCCATCAGATTCCTGAGAGCCACGGCGCTGAGGACGTACTGCGTCGCGCCCAACGCCATGTAGCTCATTCCCATGCCCTGTATGAT
>Ga0315320_10005156_pt1 | contig 10707 bp, 16 predicted proteins | sample M140m21515metaG_FD_203458 | JGI IMG/M metagenome (GOLD analysis project Ga0315320, IMG submission 203458) | Ammonia-oxidizing marine archaeal communities from Monterey Bay, California, United States - M1 40m 21515 | ecosystem: Environmental > Aquatic > Marine > Coastal | place: USA: California...
GATTGATATGATCTCCGAGATGATGACTCGCAACAAGGTGATTAAGCGTCTAGGTTGGCGAGTGCCTTTACTCGTTGATGTTGAGCTTGGTAAGGATTGGACTGTTCCTTTTGATGTGAAAGATGTTCTTGCAGGAGAAGTGGGGGATAAAATCATTAATGCGAAGTACAAGTGTAAGGATTGTGGAGAAAAGACACCGAGAGAACCTAAACCGACAGCGTGTATGCACTGTGGGTCTAGCAACATTAAGTGTGATTACACAGATGAGTTTATTGCCAAGACTAAGAAGCAAACGGAGCAACTTTATGCAGACTATGGTGTAAATCCCGATGAAATCACTAAAGAAGAAGCAAATAAACAAGAACCTGTAACGGTATCTGATAAACCTATCTTTTGTGTTAATGAGCTAACTGAGGAGATCGCAAAAGACCTTGCCGATTGGATTAACTCGCAAGATGGTGAGTATGATGTGGTATATGAAGGTCGAAAAATCAATGCTTTGTTAGAATAGGATTACAAACATGTTTTTTGAGTATGAGAAAAAAGAAGAGAAGAAGATAGACGATTACACTTGGGTAAGAGATGGGTGCTTATACACACCTACACATGAGTTGTGCGAGATCAAATCAAAGTTTACAAAGTATGAGATCATACTCAAAATATGTCAGACCATATATGACCACCAAATACCATTCCCCTATAAGAAGCACAGCTTAGTCAAAGCTAGGGGTGAGTTATCTAAGCTCTTTAATACAGAGTACCCTGTAGATGACCATGAGTGGTATTCTGAATTGTGCGAAGACATCAAGAGCTTCAAGTATAGAGGTAGCTACCTACTCGTAAAGACCAACCACATAGGCTCTTATGTTTCGGATATGTTCTGCCATCCTCTTAGATTAAGGGCACAGAAGAATAAGTACGCAACGGACCGTCAAGGAATGGTGGGTCTTTGGGAACACCTTTTGTCTCATAGATGTGAGAAAGAGTCTGATGTAGATTGGATCTTATATATGTTCATAAATGGTATCTTCCACTTTAGCGAGGGGATTGACCATAAAGCAGTCTACACCTCTGGTAGACTATCTATTGGGACAGTAAGTCAGTTTAAACCAGCAACTGCTAAGGCGATATATAACTTGTTTGGGGCTAAGAGGGTCTTAGACTTTTGCTCTGGTTGGGGAGATAGGTTAGTAGGCTTTCATGCGTCTAAGGCAGAGACTTATATAGGTATTGACCCTAACTCTGATTTGCACCCTCAATATGAAAAGATACACGCTTTTTGTGGTTCGGGTAAAGAAGCAAAGTTTATCTGTTCTCCCGCAGAAGATGTCGATTATTCAAAACTCCGATACGACTTCGTTTTAACTTCTCCCCCATATTTTGACATGGAGTTATATAACGAAGAAGGGACACAATCCATAAAGAGATACCCTAAACTAGACTTGTGGTTAAAAGGTTTTTTATTCAAGTCTTTGAGCAAGATATATGATAATTTAGATGTAGGAGGGAGAATAGCGGTGAACATTTCAGACAATGCCTACCGTAAAATCTTTGTTTGCAAAGCCATGATTGAATACATGGAGTCTATGGGTGCAACTTATGAAGGTACTATAGGTTATGGACTTGCTCGTAGACCTTCAGAGTTTAAAGATAAGTTGAGTAAAGCAAAGTCGGAGCCTATTTTTATTTGGTCTAAGGGAGAAGCCCCCGAACCTAAATGGAATCAAGATAACTTTTTCGTAGTATAATTTAATTCAAATAGGAAAAAATTATGTCGTGGGAAATACTTACAGAAGAGAGTTTGCCTAAAGTCATTCCTTACTTGAAAGGAGCGTTAAATAGGGGTCTTCTCTATTATAACTATAATCCCATAGATAACTTTGCTTATAGGTATAAGCAAAGTATCTTTAAAATCGAAGATAACATTTTATATTATGGATGTCATTCGCAAATAATGGGAACGAGATTTTTCAAACTCTACTATCCCCCTATCCACTTGAGAGGTGATGAAGAACTTGAAAAATATGCAATCTCTAGTTGCATAAGAGAAGGGTTATCTTGTTGGATTGAAGAAAACCACTCTCTCGACTTGAAAATTAAAACAAAAAACGCTCCTGAGTTCAAAGGAACTCGACAAGCTATGTACCACAGAGAATATGACCTTAAGGGGAAAAGGTATAAAAACATACGACACGAATACAATAGATTTTCAAGTCTCTTAGAAGAAAATAAGATAACTACAGTTCTTAATTACCCACTAGAAAAGTTAAACCATTTAAACCAAACTTGGTTAAACCAAACAAATCGAAAGAGAAATGTCTTTTCTTACATTTTAAAAAACCCACATAAGATGAAGCCTTACTTAAAAAACTTAACAATACTTAAAGAGGGTTTACCCATAACATCTGCTCTCTACTTTTCTGCTTGTGATGAAATATGGCACTGCGTAAGTGCTATTAGCGATTTTGACCAATCTATGTCAGGTTTACAAAGACAGTGCTTTTTACACACCTTTAAAGTGTGTGACCAACTTAATACAATACTTATTGGTGGATACAGGGACAAAGGGGGGAAACTTTCTAAGCTCTCCTTGCCCCACTCTCTATTTAATCTAAAACATCACACAGCACCTAAAATGACTCCAGAAGTTTGGGACTCATTTAAAACATCACAATACTGGTTTGGAGTGTAGAGTTGTTTTTCTTTAACTTATCAAAAATAGAACCCACAATACTTTTGAGGTGTGAGTATGAAACCAAATAAAGATTTCTTCATTGAGTGCAATGAAGGTGGGTTAATGAGTCCGCCAGAGTTTGAGCGTACCTTTTGCAATCAATGTAAGAACCGACAATGTGTTCGTGCTGATTGGGCTTTTAGCACTTGGGATAAGCGTATTCTTACTCAGGTAGATCGCTTAATAAAAAACCCTAACATTGTGCTTCAATCAGAGGCGAGTCGTTGGGAGGGTGTTTCAGACTTCGAGGGTTTTCAAGAACCACAGGTAATCGAAGTATGGGGCGTTCCAGAAACAGAGACACAATCCCCTTTGATTATAGGTGGTGTCATAGATAGAGATGAAGAAGATACGCTCCCTGCACCCCCTGTCGATCCTCCAGAGATTGAAGAAGAAGAAGAAGAAGATGCTGTGATGACTTCAGCACCTAAGATAGACTTGCCTCATCCGATACCTCAACCGCAGGTGTTTCAAAACCCTTTGAATACTCCACCACAAGAAATCACAATAGGTGAAGCACCCAAGCCTGCTCAACCACAGTCTCGCCCAAAGAGTTTTCAATCTGACCCCTGGTCAGTTTCTGAAACGCTACCCGTAGGCGGTAAGTTTAAGATGGGGAAGTAGTTATGATAGAGTTAGTAATCTGTAAACACATTCGTGACGGGTACAAAGTCGTCTTACCTAAAAATATGAAGGTAAAGATCTTGGCTAAGTATTCTAAAGGGATTGTATCTAGCCCATCGGAGTTAAAGCCTAATGACAAGATTAAGTTTGTCGGGTGGGTGACTTCTTCAAATGAGGATCGCTCATTATGGCGACATTTCCTTTGAAATATGAGCGTCTTGTTAAGCCCTCTAAAGTCCTCCCACCCGACCTTATAAGAGGCTATTACGAACAAGACGCTAAGAGCCTTAAAGAGATAGAGGTTTGGTTATCGAAGAATGGGCTGACCATACTATTTACTCTTGGAGAAGCCTACGGTAATGAGAGCGTTTATCTAGGCAAAGATAGTCGTGTGTATATAGGTACTGAAAAAATTCCACGCATAGACTGGTTAAAGAAAATGCTTTTAGGAGTAAGTGTAGAGCTTTTACAAGAAGCGATCAGAGAGGGTTGGACACGCAAAAAAATGTTTGGGGAACTTAAAAAAAAGTCTGAAGAAGATAATACGACAGTATAATGAGCGTGTTGAGTGGGCGATCCACTCAAAATTCAAACCCTACACAACAGGAGAAATCACTATGAGTGGTATCGCTGATCGTATTGCAAATCTAAAGCAACTTATTACCGACCTTGAGTCGGACGCAACCAAGACAGACAGTGGAAATAAATCCGCAGGTACTCGTGTTCGTAAGACACTTCAAGAAGTGGTCAATGAGTCTAAAGAGATTCGTAAGGCAGTCATTGAGTCTCGTAATAGCGAGAGCTAGGTTGACACCTCAAAAATTAATGTGTTAAAGCATTAGTGTCCATTCGGACAACACACACACACACACAGAAAGGATTGACTTATGTCATCTAAACTAAAAGGTGATCTTGCACCTAAACCAAACAAGACCCCTTATGAGCTTCGTGTAGAGATTTTACATCTCGCCCAACATATCGTTGAGGACAAAGCCGAAAAGACAATGTGCTATCTACAGACTCAAAGTGACATCGCCCATAACTTCCTTCACAGGGAATATGAAGAAGAAACTACGAGTAGAGAAGCAGAAGCATTGGTTCTATCAGCTAAGGCTAATATTGACCAAATGGAGATGCCCTCGATGGGTGTAGATGAAGTTTTGAATATTGCTAAAAAGTTGAATGACTTCGTATCGAATGGCTAGAGTTTCATATAACTAAAGCATATTCATTTGTGTCTTGAGAAACCCTCGATTGCCTAACGGTGGTCGGGGGTTTCTTGTTTAAGACCTCTCATAACTTGTTTATGGTCAACCCTTAAAGTAGGAGGTGCTTTTATGTGCTATTATGACCCGATACTTTTGATGTGTATATGTGAGATACTTGAAGAGATACTAATAGTTTGAATTATTGAGAGCGTCTTCTAATGCTTGTGTGTTGAAGCCATAATCTTGATACTTTTTATGTATTCTCCAAAAGTAATCTTCTTCTGGAGCTACTAGTTTTTTGTTGTCGGTGTAGTAAACATGAGCTGTCACATACTCACCATTATCACACATGACATCCATGATTGAACAAGAGCATCCCTCAAAAGGTTCGGGTAGCTCCCAATGATCCACAGTATAGATGACCCCCTCTAAGGAGTCATTCATCTTCCCTGCTACCATAGAGCAAAAACCTTGCCCCTCGCTTTTGTTCGAGAAGATCAGTTTGAACCCTCTAATCATTGCAAACTTATAAAATCGTGCTGACGGGTATTGATCGACCATTGTATGTTCTTCGAGGCTCAACCCATAAGCGAAATAAAGTGTTTTCATCGTATCCCCTTTTTAAGTGTGTACTATAAGAGCGGCAACACCACAAAGACATAATGCTACTACCCCTTTCCAATTGAACCCGAAGAAGTAGCAGTTAAGAATAAGGTCTACTGTTAGACTACACAACCCCCAAGTCACACCAGCTTTCCACACATCTCCTATTTCGATGAGCTTCCACCAGGCATACAGAGTCATATAGTTGGTGAACAGACTAGTATACAACCACCACTTGAAAGGTGTCCAATCGAACCCATATAATGCTTTTGAGTTCCCTTTGAACCAAAACACAACATTAGCTAGGCAGAGTAAGATAACAGGTATTATATAGTACATTTAATGCACCACATATTCCTCTTCAAATTCGTACCCCAAGAAAGTAGGGACAATATCATGTGGGTCTATTAACCTCGAAGGCTCTGATTGAAACTCGATGTCCGATAGAAATCCTTTGAACCCTTCTCCTCTAAAGTAAGACAGACCAAAGACGGACTGCAACCCACTCCTGCTATCTTCAATCAAGCACCAAAAAACGAACCCAATACTATTTTCTTCCTCGTGCATTTTTTGATGTGCTATGAAAGGCCACAAGTCTGGACTAACATCTTGCAAAATCTGAGGTAGTGAGAATCCTAGCATGACTTTTTTATCCTGATATAAATCCTCACTTGTCATAATGGACAAGTGAGGGGGTAAAGTAGATACATCAAGACCGTAATCTCTAGCACCCGATACAGTTGTGCTTATCATGTTGTAGGCTTCATTATGAAAGTCAGAGGGGGAAATGTTCATGTCAACTCCATTAAGATCTGCTAGGTCTATCCAACAAAAAATCCTCACGAGCAAGGAGGCTATCAGATCGGTTATTTCTTATTGTACTTATAGGAAAGACGATAAAGTATGCTCAGATAAAGATTTAGCAAAAAAACTCAAGCAAGTAGACAAAGAGATTGGTAAATTACTAGAGTATGTTCAATCTTTAGAAGGTCAGACTCGAAGAATACTTCGTGAAGAACGAATCGAACAAGAACGACTCGAAAGAATCAAGAAAGACAGAGAGAGAAAATAATGCCTACCTATAACTACAAATGCACAAATGAAGAGTGCAAGCATGAGTTCCAAGCAGTACATAAGATGAGCGAACCTGCTCCACCATGTCCTAAATGTAAGGACGAAAGCCCCGAAAAATTAATTTCTAAGAGTAGCTTTGTTTTAAAAGGCAGTGGGTGGTTTAACTCTGGTGGATACTGATCTTCTTAAGGCACTTGTCAACCATCCTAAATGGGTGTGGCAAATGGGTATGTTGTGTTTCCCCTATTTCAAACCGACACAGAGAGTTAGGAGAATAGGAGCTGATGATTACCCTTGGTATCCCGCTTTAGATGATCCTGTTACTCTTGGCTACTTACACCACCTGTATGTAATCAATAATGGGTCTGTAAGGCGAGATGGTGAGATATGGGTAAGCTCACATGGGGTTGAGGGGAAAGACTTAGCACAGGTGCTTGTAGAGTCTTTCCTCAAACTTTAATAGTTTATACTTGGTCATAAGTGATCATTCTAACCTTAACCAAGAGGTAGGGGCTAAAATCTAGGTTCTCTACCTCGACACCATTTGGACTGTTCCTCTGTCCAATAGAGCCGAGCCTTACCACGCTTCTTCTTTAGAGCCATTTCAGCTTTCATGGCTTCTGATCTATTAGCGTATGTGCCATAAGTACACATCAACACCCAAGGTCGGTGTTTTGAGGTGTACTTGGCTCCACCATGTTTTAAAATACCATTGTGCTGTTTTAGCCTACGATTAACATCTGTGGTGCAACCCACATAGAAGAAACCTGGTAGTTCTTTACCTGTCTTTGCAGAGCGTCTTATCTGCTGACTCTGAATAACATATACGACCCATTCACTCATATGTACTTCCTTTATCGTTCATCTTATGTTGATTCTAACATATAGGAGAGAGATATGAGCAATCTAGCAAAAGATCATATCTTATTACTTATACGCATGAACCTTTAAAGGGTTACAAAAACCAAGCGAACTAAGGGTGTAAGCGTTCAAAGTCGATCCATGAACCTCTCATTATTTTTAGTCCTTTTATATTCATATCATTTGTACATTCAATGAGAGGACAAATACTATGAACAAACAAGCGGTGAGAGTTGCAAGACTTTATTTAGCTGAAAAAGAGAAATCGCTCAACATCAAGATTGATGACGCTTTTAAGACTTGGAAAGGCACAAACCCAGCTACTAAGAATGAGGTGGGCTATTGGACTGTTAAAGGTTGGAAGCAACTCTCCGATAAAACAGTCAATGAAGACAAAGATAAAGCTAAACTCAAAGAGTATGCTGAAGAGGTATTTAAGTCTTTTGCCGACCACATCAAGGGGGATAAAAAGAAGAAAAAGAAGAAAAAGAAGAAGAAGAAGAATCAGAGTCCTCAAGAAGTTCAGTTAGCCGAGATTCAAAAGAGCATTAGGGACATGGCGAGCCGACCTAACTTTGGCCTCCCCAAGTCTGTGTTCGATAAGAACAAGCTCGGTATTACCGCAGAAGCACCGAGTAAAGAACAAGTTGAGAAACTAGCCGAAGACATTAAAGAAATGTTCAAGACACCTGGATTTCAAAGAGGTGCGATTGCTCAGAATGTTGCCGCTTTTGGGACTGACGAGTTCCTTAAAAGAACTGTTAAGATGCTCTCTTTACCCATAGGTTCTGTCTTAGGAGTGGGTGCTGATTTAGCGGGTCAGTTGGGGTCAGATAAAGCGAAGACCCTTTCCGAGAGTATGAAAGAGACGAGAGAGAGCAATCCCGAAGTGAGAAGGATGCAACAGAACTTGGCGATCTATTGGACGCAAAGCACCTTTGCTGTTAGTGCTGGTGCTTTGTCTACGGGTTTGACCGCATCGGTTGGGTCAGGGGTTGCAACAGCTTTAGCAGCCGCTGGGGCTGGAGCTGTAGCAACCGCCTCTGCTCCTGTGATTTCGCTTGCAGTTGGTGCGATTGCTTATAAGAGCTTATTGCACTCAAGGGAAGGAAAAGTAGGTGATGCCAAGTCTAAAGTTAAGAGTTGGTTTAAGAAGAAGTCAGGGAAAGGTGGTAACCTACCCGATTCTTACGATAACCTTGCCGCAGATATTTATACAGGGTACGCAACTCCCGAAGGCGTTGAGGTAGAGTATAAGAAGAAGCTCGAAGCTATCCTTAATGACAGCTCTTTAGAACCCGATGACGCTAGGAAGAAGATCCTTGAGTTGTACGAGGACTTTGATACCAACGCCCGACAATCTATTGATAAAGGTCTGCTTCTGTTAGGCGTTGCTGACCGAGGAGAGGGTGCTGGAGCATCAGACATAACAAACTTGTTTGAAGACACAGGGTTTAAGGCTAAAGACCCAAAAACATGGAGTTCAGCTCTAAGTGCTGTAGCGAATAAGGTAAAGAAGCTCAATCGAGATGACTTGACTTTTTTAAAGATGGGTAGCGGTTTGCATGACCTAAGTTTCCTCAAGATTTATGAGACTACCTATTCACCTGTTCGTGTAGCGAATGAGTCTAAGACTCCTGTACTCCAAGAGATGATGCAATACAAAGACCTGTTCGACAGCCAAGAGCAGATTTTGGGGATACTTGAGGAGAACGCGGAAGAGTTCGGTAAAGAATTCCAAAGGGTCTTAGCAGGAGACAGTGAAATACCTCAAGAGGTACAAGACTTTTACAAGGGAGAGTATGGGAATGAGTATGACTCTTCGGACAAACCCTCAAAGAAAGCCCTCTTTATGGCTAGGCGTGTAGCATATATCTATATGAGAGGTCTTGGTTAAGACTCTAAGTTAAGTCCATATAGCTTGCTGTTAGCGATCTTTTGAATCGTTACAGACTTCAATCCTTTAGAGTCAAGAGACTTAATCTCTAACTCTCCGATGTAGAGGCTTGATCCTTTGCTAAGAGTGAACCTCATACCCCCAAGATTCACCTCTTTAATATTGGTCATAGTAGGCTCTGATGGGGGGGTGACAGATGTTTTAAGAGGTGGGTTCATCATAAGTTCGTACATCTGACCCCTAAACTTCTTTGGAATCTCACAGCCATACAACCCTTTAAGGTGAATGTTGAGTTGGTTGAGTGATTTGAATCTATGACATACCTTCTTCGAGTAGTTGAGGATTGAAGCGTGGACGAGATCTTTCTCTCCACCTTTCCCACCCCTTTGAGAAGCAAACTTACGAATAGACATAAGTGCTTTTACAAAGACCCCTAGAGAGAGGAAACCTGTCTGTTCGTAGTTCTTGCGATGCAAGACATTCCAAATGTGATGAGAGTCTATAATACCTTTTTGACCATGTTCGAGATCGAGGTACTTCATCGGTTCGTTTAAGATGAGACAAGCCTCAGATGATAGGTTCATACTTAACCTTTCTTGATCTTAACCCCATACAGGGTGTTGTTTTCAATGCGATCTACTTCGAGGTTGATGCCACCGTAAATGTGGACACCACCCTCAATCTGCACCTCCCCAATACAGATCACATTGTCATTAGGAGTAAGTTTGAGAGTGCCTAGCAGAACATAAGGTTCTGCCGATGATTGTTCTTCGTTAGCGACAGGGGGTTGCTCCATCTCAACAGGGGGTTGCTCCATCTCAACAGGAGGTTCGATGATTGGGTTTTGTGCCACTAAGTCATCCCATTCCTCTTGAGTTTGAGGGGGATTCATATGGTGCTCTGCTTGAGATTCAATCTCAGCAACTAGGTTGTCCTCACGCTCAGTTTTATCCCTCTTTACTTTCGGACGACCTGGCTTTGGGAAGTGTTCTCCCACGACATCGGAGGTTTCGGCAGACAAGTCCTCAAGACCCAAACCAAAGATCAGTTTCAAAGCATAACCGAGACTTGATTTGCTTTGGAAGTCTCGCAAGTTCGATCCGAGATAAGCATCTCGTACCCATTGATCAGCAATCATCTTTACTTGGCCTCGACCCAAGCTACCCTCTTTAAATGATTTAAAGATCTCGATAAGTTTATAGTACGGAGACTTACCCTTATTGGTGAGATGGAGAGGTTCAAGAGTCGCCTTTCGCCCTTCGATTGATGCCACACGATGAAGCAGATTCCGAGTTTTTTCCGAACTCTCTTTAGTATATCTCACCCAAAGTCGATCCCATTTAGCTACCATTCGCTTCTTACCATCTCGGACCCAAGGCATACGCTCATAGGCATCTTTACCTGTGAAGACACCCTCATCTTCCATGCCTATAAGGGGAAGAACAAAGTAGTGTTCACCCAAAAAGCTATGCCAAGTATCATAAAGATCAAACTCTTCTTGAGTCGTGTCTATGTCGTTATTCATAGGTAGTTGATAACAGTGTCTTATGTCCATCTCAGCGATAGCTGTTTTATGGGAACATTCGATGAACTTGATGTTATCTTTCGTGGCTTCTTGCCTAGCCCAGTTTCTCAAACTGTGGTTACAGTTTGACTTGAGAACAAGTACAAGGTCTGTATTAGAGGGGATGTCTTGTCTGCGATCT
>Ga0315320_10005158_pt1 | contig 10704 bp, 7 predicted proteins | sample M140m21515metaG_FD_203458 | JGI IMG/M metagenome (GOLD analysis project Ga0315320, IMG submission 203458) | Ammonia-oxidizing marine archaeal communities from Monterey Bay, California, United States - M1 40m 21515 | ecosystem: Environmental > Aquatic > Marine > Coastal | place: USA: California...
GTGGTACGGAGTCACCACCTGCCAAGTCGACTCCCGGTTCTTCCATTCAGGTCAAGTTTATCAACAAAGCCAAGAATACGGTGAAACTGGTCTGGATCGACTACGGAGGGGGGCAAAAGCTGTACGGAGAAATTTCAGCCGGAAAAGAGCGGGAGCAAAACACTTATTCGGAGGCCGTCTGGTTGATTACTGACTTGAGTGACAAACCTCTCGGGCATTTCGTGACCTCGAAGAAGGATGCGAATGGGCTCATACCTGCGAATTAAACTTGATTCCCGCTTCCTGAAAGGTTTCGACTTTTTAGCTCATTCTGTTCATTGCTAGGTTCAGATGTTAAGCATCAGTCACTCGCGAAGAAAGTTCCTTCAATCCGGTGTCGGTTTGGCGGGTTTGACCTTGCCGACTTTTCTTAAGGCCCGGGCGTCATCCAATTCTTCAACCGGTAAGGCCAAAGCCTGTATCATCATCTACACTTGGGGGGGAATGAGTCATTACGAGTCCTTCGATCCGAAGCCCGATGCACCGGTCGATTTTCGCGGAGAGTTCAATCCGATCGACACGGCCACTCCTGGAATGCAATTTTGCGAGCATATCCCTTTGCTCGCAAAACATTCTGAAAAATTAGCGGTCATTCGATCCGTACATCATAAGCAAGGGGGGCATCAGCAGGGCATGTACGTCAGTTTGACCGGTCATGATCCCGTTGCAGGAATAAAGGCGAAGGGCCGAAACAATCGCCCGTCTCTTACCTCGATGCTATCTTATTTTCATAATCCTGCTGTCGGAACACCTTCTGCCATCCGTATGCCTTATTCGATGTTCGACAATGGAAAACAGATGGCAGGCGAAGGAGCGGGGTGGTTGGGCACGAAGCATGATCCCGTTCTGCTCCGTACGCCCGCGGGAAAGCCCTATGCCGGAGTCAACCGCTATTCGGACAAAGAGTTGAACCTGACTCTCAATCTGACTGAAAAGAGAGTCGGGAACCGGAACGCGCTGCTCGAACAACTGGAGGATACTCTCGCTTGGAGAGTCGGTCATGAAACCGCTTACGATCAACTTGATCATTACAGGCGCATGGCCTCCGACATCCTTTTGGGTTCCCCTGTCCGCAAGGCTTATGACTTGGAAAGCGAAGACCCTCGGATACGCGCCATGTACGGGGATCACATGGGGGGGCAGAGCCTTCTTCTTTCGCGTCGGTTGGTGGAGGCGGGTGTGCCCGTCGTCCAAGCGGTCTGCTCCGCCAGTGACCTGGCAGGAGGTGGCGGAGACAATTGGGATACCCATCGTGATCATTTTCCAAAGATGAAAAATCGTCTTCTTCCTGTTTTCGACCGATCGGCATCGGCTCTGCTGACTGATTTGGAAATGCGTGGCATGCTAGACGAAACCCTCGTCGTCTTTCTGACCGATTTTGGGCGCACGCCGAAGATCAACGGTAATGGCGGAAGGGATCATCATCCCGGTGTCTATTCTCTCGTTCTTGCCGGGGGAGGTATTCGTGGCGGACAGGTATACGGTTCGAGTGACTCCAAAGGTGCCGAACCCGGATCCGATCCATGTACCCCGGCCGACGTTCATGCCACCGTATACAAGGCAATGGGAATCAATTACGGTATGGAACTTCACGATCAACAGGGTCGCCCTTTCAGGATTTGCGACGGCACTCCGCTTCCCCTTACTTGACCTCCGAGGACGAGCGAGCAAGTTCCTGAACCTCCCGCCTCCTTGGGCATCCGATCTCATGTCCGTTCACCATTCCGACCGCTTGCATGAAGGCGTATGAGATTACCGGTCCGCAAAACTTAAAGCCTTTGGACTTCAAATCCTTGGCAAGGGTTTCGCTTTCGGGTGACTGAACCGGGTGGTCCTTGTAGCATTTGATCGGTTCGACGATTGGGTTGCCTTTCACGAAACTCCACAGGTAACGGGAAAACGCCCCCATGCCTGCTTCCATGATTTTGAGGTAGCAACAGGCATTGCCGATGGTGGCGCGAATTTTTAATTCCGAGCGAATGATGGCCCGGTCTTGGAGCAAGCGCTTCACGTCTGCTTCACCATAATCAGCGATTTTCTCAGGGGAAAACTGATCGAATGCGGCACGCAACGAGTCTCTCTTGTATAGAATGGTCCGCCAGGAGAGACCGGCTTGGAAACCATCCAGCATAAGTTTCTCGAAGAGTTGCCGATCGTCATATTCGGGGACGCCCCATTCCTCGTCATGGTAGGCGCGGTAAATTGTGTCGTTCATGGGAGCCCATGAACATGGGGGAGTCGGTTTCATCCTGTTCGATCATTAAAGCCGCTCGGCGCTTGAGTCGAGTCAACCTGTCTTTTCCATTCCTGTTTGTTCTTACTATCTTCCTTGGTCTTGATTCCCTTCCGTGCTAGAAACCGACCCTTACCCAAGTCCCAAACCATAATCAACTTATTCCCCATGGCCGAGAACAGTTCATCCATCATCACCGCCCAGCAGCACATAATGCGCGAACAAAAGCGTTTCCCCGGTGCCTCTGGTGAGTTCTCTTTTCTTCTTTCAGGCATTACTCTGGCCACGAAAATGATTCAGGCTCAAGTGAGAAAGGCCGGGTTAACGGATGTTCTCGGGGAGCATGGAGAGATTAACGTCCAGGGAGAAATTCAACAAAAACTCGACGTCATTTCGAACGAAGCCTTGGTACACTGCTTGAGTTCGCGCGCGAGCATCGGTGTTCTGGCATCGGAGGAGAACGAGGAACCCATGCTTGTCCACAAAGGATCGGACGAGGCGAAATACGCCGTGGTTTTCGACCCTTTGGACGGTTCATCCAATATCGATGTAAACGTAAGCGTGGGTACGACTTTTTCCATCTTGCGCAAGCCCGATGACGTCGCCATGGACAACCCCGAGCAATGGGTGTTGCAACCTGGCAGCAAACAGGTGGCTGCCGGATACGTCGTTTACGGATCATCGACCATCCTGGTCTACAGCGCCGGCAATGGAGTGCATGGCTTTACCTTGGATCCTGCGGTCGGAGCCTACTTCCTGAGTCATCCGAACATGACCATGCCGGATCAGGGGAAATATTATTCCGTCAACGAAGCTTATCGCGACGGTTTTCCAGCTAGGTATGGAGAATATATCGATCGTCTGCGTTCGGGGGTTCTAGGAAGAAAGTATGCATCCCGTTACATCGGATCAATGGTGGCTGATTTTCACCGGACACTTCTCAAGGGCGGAGTCTTTCTTTACCCACCTACGGATGACAACAAGGAAGGAAAGCTTCGCCTGCTTTACGAAGCTAACCCTGTTGCTTTTCTGGCCGAGCAGGCAGGCGGAACGGCAATCGATGGGAAAAAAAGAATCCTCGATATCGAGCCGACCAGTATTCACCAAAGAACGCCCTTGATCGTGGGCAGCCGTGTTGAACTGGCCGACTTCGAAAGCTTCTCCGAAAACAACTGAAGACCTTTTGTCCCTTTTGGCATTCGTTCGGGCAATCTATTGAGGATGTTGGTTGGACAAAAGGGTATGCGTGTCTTGAGAAAGGCGCTTTCGGGATGGTTTTTTTCATTTGCAGGTATGGTCGTTTCTTTTGCCGATATTCCTCCGTCTCCTGCCAAAACCGCATCTCTTCTTATCCGAAAAGTCGAACATGCTCCCGCCATTGATGGAAACCTGAGCGATCCCTGCTGGATGAGTGCGCCAGTTGCCAAGGACTTTGTCCAGCGGCAACCGAACGAGGGGCAACCGGTAACGGAAAAGACCGAGGTTCGCGTATGCCGGGATGACCGAACTTTGTTCATTGGGGTCCGGTGCTTCGATTCTCAGCCCCGGGACATTGCGGCCAAAGTCATGCAACGGGATGCGACGGTGAAGGGTGACGATTATTTTTATGTTCTCCTGGATCCTTATCGACGAGGGCGCGAAGGGTATTATTTCCGATCCAATCCAAATGGGGCCAAGGGGGAGGGTTTGATCAATTCGGATATCAGCAAGCCCAACATGGACTGGGACGTGATCTGGGAAGTCAAAGCCCAAATCGATGATCTGGGATGGACGGCGGAATTCGCCATTCCTTTCAGGAGCATTCCCTTTGACGCCCAAGCAGGTTCATGGGGCATTGATTTCGGAAGGTGGCAGGCACGGAATCAGGAGCGTTCCAGGTGGATTGGCTTTGCCCGTGAGAGGCAATGGTTTTCCATTGAAGAGACCGGGTCGGTCGAGGGCATGGAAAACCTGAAGACGGGAAAAGGCATTGATTTCAAACCCTTCGCCTCCACCAAGTTCGTTTCATCCGGCGGCACCGATGATTTTGATTTCGAAAGTGGCTTCGATCTGTTTTATCAGTGGACGCCCAGTCTAGCCGCGACCCTTACCCTCAATACCGACTTTGCGGAGACCGAGACCGATCAAAGGCGCGTAAACCTTACCCGCTTCCCCCTGTTTTTTCCTGAGAAGAGGGATTTCTTTCTCAAGGGCGCCGATCAGTTTTCGTTCGGGCCGGTGAAGGCTCCCCGAGCCTTTCATTCCCGTACCATCGGACTTTCCGATGATGGGCAAATGATCGACCTGGAAGGCGGCTTGAAAATCAGTGGCCGACAGGGTCCCCTGGGGATCGGTATGCTGGGCATGAAGCTCGATGATGCCGATATCGGAGACGGGGGCGTATACGTCGGCCGGTTTACTTACGATCTCCTTGAGGAATCGAAGGTCGGGTCGGTTTTCACGGACGGAGATCCGCAAGCGGACGTCGAGAACCGGTTGGTCGGTGCTGATCTCGATCTGAGGAGCAGCGACTGGTGGGACGGGAAAAGCGTATCCTTGCATAGTTTCGTCATGACCACGAAGGACGGAGTCGAGGGGACGGACGAAACCTTTGGCAGTTGGTTTTCCTTTCCCAATTATCCTTGGCGCATGGGCGCTCACTGGCTCCATACGGGTGACGACTTCGAGCCGGCCCTCGGTTTCGTGCGCAGAAGGGGAGGGCGCTCGGTTTCTTTTCATTCATCCTACTCCTTCAAGTTGGAGGATCATCCGATCATTGACGATCTCACGGTGGCTGCCGCCTATTCCCGTTACGATCTTCTGGACGGAGGGCTGGATACCGAAGGGGTAAAGCTCAAGCTCATTGAGATCAGGACACACGAGGGTGACCGTTGTGATTTCTCCATCGAGTTTGAGCGGGAAATTCTGAAGGATCCCTTTGAAATTGTGGACGGCATCGAGGTCGCCGTCGGGGACTACCGGCAAGTTGAATTCGAATTCGAATGGTCCAGTAGCGCAAAGCGACCGTTTTTCATGGAAATGGAAATTAAGTATGGTGACTATTATCTTGGGGATGCCCTCAAGTTGGAAAGCCGTTTTTTTTACCGCCCGAGCCGGTTTGTCCATTACCAACTCGGGGGGGATTTGACCGATGCCGATATGCCGGTGGGCAATTTTGAGGCATGGACCGGTTTTCTAGGCCTGCGTGTAACCCCCACTACCAAACTGTCCTTCAACAGCTTGACCCAGTACGACAATCTTTCCAAGCGCATGGGCTTGAACAACCGCATCCGCTATATCATTCGACCGGGAAGCGACATATATCTGGTTTACAACAAGGGGTTTGATCGTGAGGAAGGCAGATTCAAGAGTTTTCGCACCGAGTCCATAACCAAGCTTGGCTGGACTTTTCAATTCTAGTCCTTTTATTCCGTCACCTTTGTATTCGATGGATCCGGTTCCCCTGACTCTTTCCGGAGAGCTTCGTTTACCATTTGCTGTGCCGTGTGGAGCTGTCGCTGAAAGATGACGAAAGACTCATTGGCCGCCAATTCGTCCGCGATGAGTTTCTTGGTCGTTTCCCTACGGATTGCATGAAGGTCCCCAGCAATTTGCCTTGATCTTTCGTGGTTGGTTCCGGCAACCAGCTCGGAGGTGATCGCTTCGACCTTTTGGAAAAATTCGTCCAGACTTTCCTTTAAGCGCATCAGATAAATTTGCCTGACCGTCACCAAGGTTCCCCATGCAATGGCGAGTACGGAAAGAATGAGGCCAATGGTATCCGCCCATTCCTGAATAAAACTGGGGTCATGCCTATCGTAGTGCAGTTGCGCTCCATCGTGTACGGGGAACTGCAGTTGCTCTAGATTCTCCGGTGAATCCATTTGGGCGAAGAGAGGATGAGCCCGGATTAGGTTGGCCCGGTTTTGCCCGAGGAACCGGGCCACCTCGAAAGCATGTTCATCCGGGAGATCCTGCCGGCAGGCAAGAAGCACAGTGGTGCCGATTGTGGAAATGGATTCGCCGGGCAATCCTTGTCCCGGTTTCACCGGATAAGCTCCCGCAGGAATGGAAGACGGGTGTGCGAATGGGTAGGAATATCGGATGCTCTCGAAAATGTCTCCGCCTAAGTCAAGCAGCACGAATTCTCCTTCTGCGAGGAATTCACGGACGGTGGCATTCCCGATGCCCGTTACGATGCAAACGGCATCTGCTTTACCTTCCCGGAGGGCTTGCAGTCCATCCTCGAGACTTTCCTTTCTTAAGCTTATCTCATCTTCCGGAAAGCCAACCTGACGGAGGGTTGCAAGAGCGAGGTTTTCGGTGCCTCCCCCGACCGGACCGAGGGAAAAAGTTCCATTGGACAGTTGCTTTGCCGAAGTCGTTTCCTTTCTTACGATTACATGCAAAACTTCTTTGTATAAAGTTGCAATCGAGCGAACCCCCTTCTCTCCCGCCATGTCGTTTTGAACGAGACAAAGATCGGCTTCCCCATTTTGCAAACGTTCTAAGTTCTGTCTGCTTCCCGAAGAGATTTTAACCACAACGCCGGGATCGAATTCCTCTGCCATTGCGTCACCCAATGCCTGGGTCACTTCATCATATTTGCCACCTGCTTCTCCCCCGGAAACAAACCAGTTTTGCTTGGGGGTCGTCGTTGTCAGGAAGTATATGAAGACAACGATAAGCAGGGAAAGCGTCGATGCCAGGATGGCAATGCGGATTGGTTTCATGAAAAGTGTTATAAACGCATGGGAAGATTGACCTAATCTTCACTTTTGCTTGCTGGGGCAAAGCAAAGCTTTTTACCCGAATTTCGTAAAGAGCCAAATTTCACTCATCTTAGGCCCAGATTAGAATTTGGTCTGAGTGAGAGTTGGATTTTTTATCCTTAGGTTGTTCCGGTCATCAAAGCATTGTTCCCTCATGTCTTATGACAATTTGTCAAAATAATATCGGATTGTATGATATTAGTATAAGCTTTTGGCACGCCGTTTTGATAAAGTAAATCTGTTCAAATCACAGCTGTCGGTTGACTTGGAGTTAACGAACTTATAGACAAAACATTATTCCCTATGCTAGTACGAATTCGACTTTTCTGCCTTCTTCAGGCTATCGGACTTCTCCTTGCCCAGCAGGGAAAAGGAAACATTGATTTCAATAGCCAGATCAAGTCCTTGATCTCCAACCGTTGCATTGCGTGCCACGGCCCTGACGAGGAACACAGAGAAGCTGGTTTGCGGCTCGACACTTTCGAAGGAGCGACACGCGATTTGGATGGGTATTCGGCCATTGTTCCGGGAAACCCCGGGGACAGCGAAATTCTTTTCCGCGTCACCTTGCCCAAGGGAGACGAGGAGCGCATGCCCCCCAAGGGCAAAGGTGAACCTTTGAGCAAAGAAGAGGTTGCCTTGCTGACGGAGTGGATCAAGCAAGGGGCCAAGTACGACAAGCATTGGTCTTACAAGCAGACGGTTCGCCCTGATATTCCTGACAAGGCCCACCCCGTCGATCATTTCATTGGTAAGCGCTTGCAGGAAGAAGGCCTCAAGCCTTCTCCCAAGGCGGACCGCAGAACCCTGGCCCGCCGGGTTTCCCTAGACCTGACCGGATTGCCCCCGAAGCTTGATGAGGTTAACGCATTCGTCTTAGACAAGGAACCCCAAGCCTATGAGAAGTTCGTGGATCGTTTGCTTGCCCGCCCCGAATTTGGAGAGCACTGGGCGAGGATGTGGCTAGATTTGGCCCGCTATGCCGATTCCGCTGGTTACGCGGACGATCCCCAGCGCACCATTTGGGCCTATCGGGATTACGTGATCCGGGCCTTTAACAAAAACCTGCCTTTTGATGAGTTCACCATTGAGCAATTAGCCGGGGATTTGCTTCCCGAGCCGACCGAGGATCAACTTGTCGCAACCGCCTTTCATCGTAACACCCAGACCAACAACGAAGGCGGGACCAATGACGAGGAGTTCCGTAACGTAGCAGTAGTCGATCGGGTGAACACCACCTTCGCCACTTGGATGGGCACGACCATGGCCTGCGCCAATTGCCATACCCATAAGTACGACCCCATAACCCACGAGGAATACTTCAAGGTCTTCGATATTCTCAACCAGACCGAAGACTCAGACAAGCGGGACGAGCGCCCCGTCCTTCAAGTCAAAGATGCATCGTCCGAACAAAGAAGAGCTCCCTTGCGTAAGCAGATCGAGGAATTGAAAGCCCAGATCAAGGAGAAGAAGCCAATTGTCGCGAAAAATGCTCTGCCTGTTCGCAAGGGCCCCCTCAAGGCCCGGTACGTCCGGATCATCAACCCGGACAAGCAAAGTTTTCTGCACTTGGCCGAGGTTGAGATTTACCAGGGAGAGAAGAACTTGGCCCGGTCCGGCAAGGCATCACAGATAAGTACTGGCTTTAATGGTCCTGCAAAGCTTGCCATCGATGGGAATACCAATGGGGATTATTTCGTCAGCAAATCGGTTACTCACACGGCCAAGGCTGATGGGCCTTGGCTGGAAATTGATCTTGGTTCCGAGCAGGCGATCGACCGGGTACTTGTCTTTAACCGCACCGATGGGGGAGCCGGAAGCCGCCTTAAGCAGTTCTGGGCCGTTGCCTACGACGCCAAACGACAACCCGCATGGGCTTACTTGAGCAAGAAATCGCCCAACCCCAAGTGGGAAGGAAAGCTGCCTAAAACGCACGAGGCGTTTTCAAAAGGAGACAAGGACTCACTCGCAGCATACTTCAAGATCGATCAGCCCGCCCCCGGAGATGACCTTGCTAGAAAACTCAAGGATTTGGAAAAGAAGCTTGCCGGGATCAAGGGACCGACCGTCCCCATTTTCCGTGAGCTTGCAAAGGATAAGCGGCGCAAGACCTTCATTCATCTTCGTGGCTCCTACCTGAGCAAGGGAGATCAAGTCGATGCCGGTTTCCCTGTTTCCCTTTTCCCGGCGCCGGAAGGGGTTGAAAAGCCCACCCGTCTGGATTTGGCCAAGTGGCTGGTGGATGAGAAAAACCCATTGACCAGCCGCGTATCCGTCAACCGGTTTTGGGAAAAAATCTTTGGTATCGGTCTGGTTGCGACGAGCGAGGAATTCGGTTCCCAGGGCGAGCTTCCGTCCCATCCTGAGCTACTCGATTGGCTGGCCACCGAATTCGTCCGTACCGGATGGGATGTCAAGGCTTTCATCAAGTTGCTGGTTACTTCCGAGACCTATCTTCAGAATTCTCACGTTACCGATAAAATGGCTGCCCGCGATCCTGCCAACCGTCTTCTTGCCCGTGGGCCACGAATACGCTTATCCGCTGAAATGGTGCGTGACCAAGCTCTGGCGGTGTCGGGTCTGCTCAGCTCCAAAATGTATGGTCCTCCCGTTCGGCCACCTCAACCGAATATGGGCCTAAGAGCCGCCTTCGGGGGAGGAATCGACTGGAAAACAAGCACGGGCGAGGATCGCTACCGGAGAGGTCTCTACACCACTTGGAGAAGATCCAACCCCTATCCTTCGATGGCGACTTTTGACGCCCCAAACCGGGAAGTCTGCACGGTTCGGAGGGATCGCACCAATACGCCCTTACAAGCTCTCGTCACTATGAATGATCCGGTTTACGTTGAAGCCGCTCAATCCTTAGCCCGCAAAATGATCAGTAGTGGAGAAACCACGCCCGAGCGGTTGAAGTCAGGCTTCGAACTGTGTCTTTCCAGGCCAGCAAACAAGGTAGAGCTTGCTCGCCTGATCCAGCTTTTCGAGCAAGTGCGCACCCGTTATGCCGAAGATCCGGAACTGGCCCGAAAGATGGCTACCGACCCGATCGGAGCAGTGCCCGAGGGTGTTGACGTCGCTGACCTGGCGGCGCTTACCGTTGCCGGAAACGTCCTGCTCAACCTCGACGAAATGTTGATGAAGCGATGAGAAGATTGAGGGGTGAAGAGTGAATGATGAAAATTTTATCAAGAAAAAGGATCTTAAGGAAAGAAGCTTCGAATTTGCTAAAAGGGTCATCTTCCTTTTTCAAAAGCTGGAACAAAGCCCAGGTGTTGCCAGAACTATTTCTAATCAGCTTCTCAGATCAGGCACATCAATAGGTGCCAATATTGAGGAAGCGCATGGGAGCCAGTCCAAGGCGGATTTTACAGCCAAAATGTACATTTCTTGTAAAGAAGCCCGTGAGACTAATTATTGGCTTCGTTTGTTAATTGAAACCAAAATGATTTCGGAAAAACAACTTGCTGATCTCTTGGATGAGTCCAACCAACTTATTGCAATTCTTACTTCGATCGTCAAAAAAGCATCCAATTCCTCTGATTAATAATTTCTCACGTCTATCTTCACTTTTCACCCTTTTATTCTCATGAATCCACTCCTCGAACAAATTCAACTCAAGACGCGCCGCCACTTCTTGAAAAATTGCGGAATGGGTCTGGGTGCGGGAGCCTTGGCTCA